>Ga0153980_1000036_pt1 | contig 151130 bp, 133 predicted proteins | sample TSGA064MetaG_FD_104722 | JGI IMG/M metagenome (GOLD analysis project Ga0153980, IMG submission 104722) | Attine ant fungus gardens microbial communities from Georgia, USA - TSGA064 MetaG | ecosystem: Host-associated > Fungi > Mycelium > Unclassified | place: USA: Georgia, Magnolia Springs... | reverse complement strand
AGGATTTTAAGTCCTGCGTGTCTACCAGTTCCACCACCTAGGCAGGTGAGCGAAAAACGAGATTCGAACTCGCGACCCCAACCTTGGCAAGGTTGTGCTCTACCAACTGAGCTATTTTCGCATTGGAATTATTTTTCAAAGAAATCCAGAACATCGCGTTCTGCTTTTTTTGGTGGTGCCAGCTGGATTCGAACCAGCGACACAAGGATTTTCAGTCCTTTGCTCTACCAACTGAGCTATGGCACCTTTTCAATGGGAGACGTTTGCCTTATTGATGCTGCAAATATAGAGGGATTATTTGAAATACAAAAGGCAAAAGCGCTTTTTTTTGCGTTTAAACGCCAACCTGCTGATTCCTAAGTGGAAAAAATAAAGGGCTATTCGATCCGAATAGCCCTCCAATATTGTCTAGGTGGATCTTATTAAGATAATTTACCTACTTCTAATACTAGATCAACGATTTTGTTTGAATAACCCCACTCGTTGTCATACCAAGATACGACTTTAACGAAGTTATCATTCAAAGAAATACCAGCTTTAGCATCGAAGATTGAAGTACGTGCATCTCCCAAGAAGTCTGTTGAAACAACTTCATCCTCTGTGTAACCCAAGATACCTTTTAAGTCACCTTCAGAAGCTTCTTTCATAGCAGTTTTGATCTCTTCGTAAGAAGCACCTTTGTTTAAACGTACTGTTAAGTCAACAACTGAAACGTCAGCAGTAGGAACACGTAGTGACATACCTGTCAATTTACCTTTCAATTCAGGAAGAACTAGACCTACAGCCTTAGCAGCACCTGTAGAAGAAGGGATAATGTTTTGGTAAGCACCACGTCCACCTCTCCAGTCTTTCACAGAAGGACCATCTACAGTTTTTTGAGTAGCTGTCACAGCATGTACAGTAGTCATCAAACCTTCAACGATACCGAATTTGTCATTCAATACCTTAGCGATAGGCGCTAAACAGTTTGTTGTACAAGATGCATTCGAAACGATATGTTGATCAGCTTTTAACTCTTTGTGGTTTACACCCATCACGAAAGTAGGGGTGTCATCTTTTGCCGGAGCTGACATCACAACTTTTTTCGCACCTGCATCAATGTGTTTTTGAGCCAGTTCTTGTGTCAAGAAGAAACCTGTAGATTCGATGATTACTTCAGCGCCTACTTCATTCCATTTCAAGTTTGCCGGATCTTTTTCAGCAGTTACACGGATTGTTTTGCCATTCACGACCAAGTTACCGTCTTTCACCTCTACAGTACCGTCAAATTTACCGTGAGTTGAATCGTATTTCAACATATAAGCCATGTAATCCGGCTCAACTAAGTCATTGATACCAACAATTTCAATTTCTGGACGATTGATAGCAGCTCTGAACGCTAAACGACCAATACGGCCAAATCCGTTAATTCCAATTTTCATATTCTTAATTTTTATTGATATAATATTTAATTAAATTATGTATCGGCTCCTTGACCACGGTGCCAATACTGATATTAAATTCATCTGTCGCTACCTCCCGGAGGATGTTTTCATAATTGAATGCCACCGAACCGGTAAAATTCACATCACTATCTGGATACTCCTTCATTAATGGTTTAATATACGTTTTAATAAAAATACGTAGTCCATTTTTGATCAGTTGATTGATAAAGAGGTGCTCCTTGTTTTCAAGTACAAAATCTGTAAATGAATTCAAAAAGTTAGTAGGTTGCGGTGCAATATACACCTTCTCCAAAATGCTTTTCTTATCCAGGGTAAACTCTTTCTCCAATTTTTCTTTCAGATCGAGCGGAAGGGTGTCTGTCATATAGTGCTTCAGCAACTGCTGGCTATTCCAGTTCGTCGCCCCTTCATCCGCGAGAATATAGCCCAAGCCATAGTTGTTTTCTATGATTTTCTTTCCGGTATAATAAGCCGCATTCGATCCACTTCCAATGATGCCCACAATACCTCTTTCATCCCCGAAGGTTGAAATTGCCGAAGCTATGACATCATGATCTACCTTGACCCTGGCGTTGACAAAGAAGCGTTCGAAGACATTTTTGATCTTATCTTTGCGTTCTTTGGAGGAAGAACCGGCACCAAAAAAATAAATACGCTTAATTTTTTCAGCGTTATTGATCAAATTGGTGTTTCTATTTAAATGCTGTAGTATGGACCGTTCATCCTGAAGATAGGGGTTGATTCCATTCATGCGGAATCCGGTCGTTATCCGGCCTTTGTCGGCCAACCGCCAGTCTGAGAATCGAGATCCACTGTATACTACTGCTATCATAGTCTGCTTTACTTTATATTATAAAATCTCAGCCATTTCCAATAGATCGGGGCTAAGTTTAATTTCCTTATTGCTGATAGCCTCTTCAATCGGTGTAGTCTTGATTTCATTACCGCGGAGCCCCACGGTGATGCGCGTATTGCCTGCTAAAATTTCATTCACGGCTGCAAACCCCAATCGACTGGCTAATACGCGGTCAAAACTCGTTGGAGATCCACCACGTTGCAAATGCCCTAATATACTAACTTTCGTGTCGTAATGATCAAATTTTTCCTTTACTTTTTTTGCGACATAGTACGCACCACCATTTTGGTCACCTTCGGCCACAATAACAATGGATGAGGATTTCTTTTTAATCGCTCCATCTTCCAGGTGACGGATCAAGTCATCAATAGCCGTCTCTTTCTCTGGAAGTAAGATGGCTTCTGCACCACCGGCAATTCCAGCGTTTAATGCGATACATCCCGAGTCTCTGCCCATGACCTCAACAAAGAAAAGGCGCTCATGGGAAGCAGCCGTATCTCTGATTTTGTCGATGGCCTCAATAACGGTGTTATTAGCTGTATCATAACCAATGGTATAGTCAGATCCGTAAAGGTCGTTGTCAATTGTTCCGGGAATACCTACAATCGGAATCTCAAATTCTTTGGAGAAGAAATTCGCACCAGTAAAAGTTCCGTCACCACCGATCACTACCAAAGCATCAATTTCTGCTGCCTTCAAATTATCGTATGCGATTTTTCGTCCTTCCGTTGTTTTAAACTCAAGACAACGCGCTGTTTTTAATATCGTACCACCGCGCTGTATGATGTTACTCACCGAGCGGGTATCCATTTCTTTAAAATTTCCGTCAATTAGGCCTTGATAACCCTGATAAATCCCGGTTACCTGAAGGCCCTTGTGTAGCGCTGTACGGACGACAGCACGAATGCAGGCATTCATGCCGGGTGCGTCACCGCCAGATGTTAATACGCCTATTTTTTTAATTTCTTTTATCACACTCTATATTTTAGGTTTTACGAATATAAGATTTTTATAGTGTATATTCTACACTTTGAATAAATTTTTCATTATTTTTTTGCGCATCACGTTTAGGAAGCGTATAATTGTTACAGATAACCCGATGATTAGTAGCCGATAAATTTAGCTCAGTATATTGCACATAAATAAATTTAGAAGTTTTGTATAGTAATTTTACCGTAGACTGTGTCATATTAGGCTTTCATGAAGGAGAATTAAAAGTTCTTTTGGCTGAAAGAAATGAATATCCTTTTAAGGATTGGTGGGCATTGCCAGGCTTTTTTGTGGATAATGACGAAGAGATGGAAGATGCCGTAAAAAGAATTTTGTATGAAAATACAGGTTTGAAGGATGTATTTATGGATCAGTTACATTCTTTTGCGGGCCTCAAACGGCACCCAAAGGGACGTATTCTGACTGTAGCTTACTATGCCCTTGTCCAACTTGATAATACAAAATTAAAAACAAAGCCTGTTACAAATTATATGAAACAGGCAAAATGGTTTCCAGTGAGAAATGTTCCTGAACTGGCATTTGACCATAAACAGATTTTGGACCTATGTCTGGAAAGATTGCAGCGTCGTCTGGCCTATAAACCCATCGCTTTTGAATTATTACCTGAAAAATTCACCCTCACCCAGTTGCAATTGGTGTATGAGGGAATATTAAATAAAACATTGGATAAACGCAATTTTAGAAAGAAAATGCAGAATTACGGCTTTCTAAAGGAGTTGGATGAAGTCCAAACCGGAGTTGCTTACCGGGCAGCAAGGCTGTATAAACTGGATAAAAGAAAATTCCTCAAACATTTTCAGAATACTGTAGCGTTTTAATCAAATCTGAGTTATTAAGGGAAAGGCAAACTTCTAAAGTTTGCCTTTTTTGTTGTCAACTAAATATCAAATTATTATCGATTTCAAAATATATTTTGTACGAAATGTTACTTTTTATATTTTTGAACAATTTCTGATAAAAGTCAGAAAGTAGAAAGGAGTTTTTTGAAGAATGGAAGATAGAAAAGACCAGATCATTGATGCTGCCATAAGACGCTTTATGCACTATGGATTTAGTAAGACAACAATGAATGAAATTGCAGAGGATATAAAAATCACCAAGGCGAATTTATATTATTATTACTCGGAGAAGAATGCGCTTATACGCGACGTCATTATACGTTTGACCGATGAGTACCGGGAGGAGGAGGAGGAGTTGGTTGCCATACATAAAGGCACAACCTACGAGCTGATTATGAAGATCCTGGAGTTAAGGGATGCTTTTGTGCGCAAGTATTATATGTTGCACATGAACGAAAACCTGGAGTGGATAAAAGGGCTTTCGATGCAGGATTTCTTTCAGTGTCTCCACAACCGGGATGTTAAGGCGCTCTATGAAATATTTAGGGTCGGTGCAGAGAAGGGTGAACTCAACGAAGAGCATTTGTATGAAACAGCGGAAATCTATGTGGAACTGATGAAGAGTTTATCCTTGATGTGCAATATTTCCGATATCATTTCCGGGATACCAAATCAGGATCGTTTTGATGAAGTCTTACAGAAACAAAAATTGGCTACGAAGCTGTTTTTTAATGGTATAAATAAAAAGTAGATATAAAATTAGGACAAATAAATTAGGAATGAAAACAATCAGAATACTAGCCAGCCTTTTATTAGGTACGATGGTTTTCCAAAGTCATGCACAGCAGCAATTAAGCCTAAGTGATGCGATCAAATTTGCTTTGCAGAACAAAAAGGAAGCTAAAAAAGCTAAATTGGATCTTGAAAATGCCCAATACCAAATCGATGAAGTCAGAGGTAGTGCATTGCCCCAAATTACGGCGAGCGGATCCCTAAAATATAATGTTTTGATTCCAGAAATGGTATTGGAAGCAGGTGGGCAGACGCAAACAATCAAGATGGGCCAACCTTGGAATTCCACAGCGATGGTTTCGCTCAATCAACAGTTATTTAACCAATCGATATTTACAGGGTTAAAGGCCGCAAAGACGACGAAAGAATTTTATCAAATAAATGCCCAGCTGACAGATGAGCAGGTAATTGAGAAAGTAGCAAACGCTTACTACGAAATTTATCAGGAGCACCTGAAATTGCAGACCATTGAGAATAATTTGCAGAGTACAACAAAAACTAAGAATGTAACGGAAGGAATGGTCAATGCCGGGTTGGCAAAGCGAATTGATTTGGATCGTCTGGTTGTCAATGTAAATAACCTGGAAGCCCAACGGCAACAGTCCTTGAATTCAGTTCAGATAAAAGAGAATGCCCTGAAGTTTGCAATAGGTAAGCCAATTGAAGAGGATATTGAGTTGTCGAAAGAAACATTTGAGCTCAATCCGGCCCTTACGGCTGAAAATGCTAATGTTGAAAATCGCACCGAGGTACAATTGGCTAAAAAGCAAATTGAATTGTATCAACTCAATAAAAAATCCAAAGTCGCAGATCTTTATCCGAAGTTATCTTTGGGAGGAGATTTCGGTTTTAATGGTTTTGGTAAAGGTTTTCCGATCGGTAGCAGTTTCAATTGGCCTAAAACTTCGAGCATTGGTTTAAACCTTTCTGTTCCAATTTTTACAGGGGGGACTACTAAAGCAAAAATCAACCAGGCTGATATCCAGATTAGACAGGCTGAGGTGGATCTGGAGGACACTAAGCTCGGTCTGAATTTGGCAAAAGAGAATGCCCGTTCGCAGGTTAAGATCAGTTTATTGAATATTGATAACAACCGTCGCAACGTGGTACTTGCCAAGGATGTATTGAGTGATACGCAAAATAATTTTAATAATGGTCTTGCGACATTGACGGAGTTATTGGATGCAGAGAAGGCCTTAGCAGATGCTGAAAACAATTTAAATACCAGCTTATTGAATTATAAGGTTGCCGAAGTACAGATTATAAAGGCAAATGGTGAACTAAAATCATTAATTAAAGAATAATTGACTACAACTATATGAAACGCGGAATTATTACCTTATTGATTATTGCTGCCGGGTTGGCAGGTATATTTTTTGTCCTGAACAAAAATAAAAAGAAAAATGAAGCCGAAACTGCAGAAGTTGCCAAAACAAATGCGGCTATCGCGGTCCGTATTGATACAGCCAAAGTAAGCTCGATGGACTTACGTTACACCGCTAACGGGACGTTTGAACCTAAGCAGGAAGTGACTGTCGGAGCAGAAACAGCAGGACGTGTTGTCCGTGTATTGGTGGATGAGGGAGCACATGTGAGTGTTGGTCAGACATTGGCAATTATAGAAGGTGACAAACTAAATGTAAATGTCGCAAATGCACAGGCATCTTATGATAATGCATTAGCGGATATGAAACGTCATGAAAATGCTTTTTCAACAGGTGGTGTCACGCAACAAAAAGTAGATGAAGTAAGATTGAAATTGGAAAGTGCCAAAAACAGCTTACGTTCAGCTAAATTAAACGCAGGAGATGTAACCATCAAAACCTCGGTAGCGGGAATTGTCAATGCACGTAAAATTGAACCTGGTGCTTATGTAAGTCCTGGAACTCCCGCTTTTGATATCGTGAATGTGGGTACACTAAAATTACGTGTCAATGTGGATGAGAAAAATGTGGCGACCTTAAAAATCGGTCAATCTGTGGATGTATCGGCAAGTGTTTATGCTGATCAAAGATTCACGGGTAAAGTGACGTTTATCGCGCCTAAATCAGACGGAAGCTTAAATTTCCCGGTAGAAATTGAAGTCAATAACTCATCTAATCAATTGCGTGCCGGTATGTACGGTACGGCGATGTTTGGCGAGGGTGCTGCAAACAATACGTTGATCGTGCCTCGTAATGCATTCGTCGGTAGTGTGAGCGACAATAAAATATTCGTTCTCAAAAATGGTAAAGCAATCGAAACCAATGTGAAATCCGGAAGAAATTTTGGCGATTACATTGAAATCTTGGGTGGCCTACAAAATGGTGATCAAGTGATTGTTTCGGGTCAAATCAATTTGTTTGATCAGAGCCCTGTTGAAATTATTAAATAATGTTTACTGAAAACCAGTAGCAAATGAAGTTGTGGTTTCATTACCATTAAAAACAAATAATTCTAATGAAAATTACCGAAATATCGATAAAACGTCCCAGTATAATTATCGTATTATTTATAATACTGACATTAGGCGGGCTGTTTTCCTATACTCAGTTGGGGTACGAGTTAGTCCCTAAATTTGAGATCAACGTGATCACGGTGCAGACTGTCTATCCGGGGGCATCACCTTCCGAAGTGGAAAGTTCGGTCACCAAAAAAATTGAGGATGCTATTTCCTCCCTGGAGAGTATCAAGAAAGTTGAATCGACCTCCCTGGAAGGGGTATCCATTGTGATGATTACCCTAAATAACGGGGCCGATGTCAACTTCCTGCTGACCGATGCACAACGGAAGATCAATGCCGTTGTCAACGATCTGCCGGATGATGTAAAAACACCGTCCTTATCCAAATTCTCATTGGATGATGTTGCGATTATGAGTTTGGCCGTTACATCTAATCTATCCGAAAAAGAATTGTATGACCTCTTGGACAACAAGATTCAGCCGGTTTTTGCGCGGATCAATGGAGTGGCTAAAGTGGATATGATTGGGGGGGAAGAACGTGAGATTCAAATTTCTGTAGATCCGAAGAAAATCGAAGGTTATGGTTTGACAATCGCGCAGGTTCAACAAACCGTAGCAGCTTCAAATCTCGACTTTCCTACAGGTAACGTAAGTACCCGCGATAACAGAACAACAATCCGTCTGGCGGGTAAAGTGACCTCGATCGAGGAATTGCGTAATCTTCCGATTACGACGCCAACAGGTGCACAGATTTATTTACGTGACATCGCCGATGTACAGGATGGTATCAAAGAAATTGAGAAAGTGGCCCGTCTGGATCGCCAGAACACCATCTTATTGCAGGTCTTTAAGCAGTCAGATGCAAACGCGGTGGCCGTATCAGAAGGGGTCAAAAAGACAATAGAGCAAGTAGAGAAAGATTATGCAAGCAACAAAATCAAAATTCTTGTTGCAAATGACTCGTCTGACTTTACATTGAATGCTGCAAATAACGTTATCCATGACTTGATGATTGCGATTGCGCTGGTAGGTTTCATTATGTTGTTCTTCTTGCAAAGTTTGCGTAATGCCGCGATTACCATGGTTGCTATTCCATTGTCCTTGATCGCTACATTTATTGGCTTGTTGCTTATGGGATACACACTTAACCTGATGTCTTTATTGGGACTATCACTTGTTGTGGGTATTCTGGTGGATGATGCGATCGTTGTTATCGAGAATATTCACCGCCACATGGAGATGGGTAAAAATAAAGTGCGCGCGGCATTTGACGGGGCATCTGAGATCGGGTTTACCGTAACAGCAATTACCTTAGTTATCGTGGTGGTGTTCTTGCCAATTGCGATGTCAACCGGTCTGGTGGCAAATATTCTGGCACAATTCTGTGTGACTGTCATTATCTCCACCTTGTTGTCGTTATTGGTGTCATTTACTGTTGTCCCATGGTTATATTCCCGTTTCGGAAAACTGGAGCACTTGAGTAAAACTTCATTCTTTGGACGTATCATCCACGGGTTTGAAAGTGGTCTGACAGCATTTACACATTGGGTATCTGGACTGTTGGTCTGGGCATTAAAAAGCCGTATGAATAAACTGGCAACGCTCGGACTCGCGGTAGGCCTGTTGATTGCTTCATTTATGCTTGTGGTCAAAGGTTATATCGGTTCAGATTTCTTTCCTGGGATAGACCGGAAGGAATTTTTCATCCAATTGGAATTGGACAAAGATGCTTCTTTGGAGAAAACCAATTTACTGACGCAAAAAGCTGAAGCTTATATCAAATCTAAACCAGATGTGAAAGAAATCATTACCACGGTAGGTCAATCTTCGGATGGTATGGCTTCGACAACAGGATCGCGCTACAAGTCTGAAATCCATGTTATTCTGGACAAGGAGAATTTTGAAGGAAACTCTCAAGTATACTCTGCAACTTTAAAACGTGAATTGGAGAATAAGCTGATCGGGGCCAAAATTAAAACGGTGAATGTTGGTATTATGGGGGCGGAACAAGCTCCATTGAAATTGACTATCATCGGTGCTTCGGTCGAAGATGCGCAGCAATTCGCAGAGAAAGCCGCAGATCAATTGCGTAAAATCCCGGGAGCTGCAGGTGTGAAGCTTACTTCCGAAGCTGGTAACCCAGAGATTAATGTTAAGATTGACCGCGATAAGATGACGTCTTTAGGACTTAATGTATCTACAGTAGGTATGACGATGCAGACTGCATTTTCCGGAAATACAGACAATAAATATAGAGCGGGCGACAATGAGTATGATATCAATATCCGGTATACAGAAAGTGGCCGGGCAAGTATAGATAACGTGCGTGACCTGAAATTTATCAATAGCAAAGGAGCATCGATTTCATTGGATCAATTCGCAACGGTATCTTATGGTTCAGGACCTACCTTATTGGAGCGCCGTGATAAATCGCCGGCGGTATCAATCCAAGGGCAGGCGATCGGTAGACCAATGGGTACAGTGGCCCAGGAATGGCAGGCACAATTTGAAAAGCTTCCACGTAAACCGGGTATCGTATTTATCTGGGGCGGTAACATGGAAAACCAATCGGAAGGTTTTGGTACATTAGGAATTGCTTTATTGGCATCAATTATCTTGGTATACCTGGTAATGGTGGCTCTTTATGATAGCTTTATTACACCTTTTGTGGTATTGTTCTCCATTCCGTTGTCTTTTATCGGTGCTTTGTTATTCTTGGCCTTAGGTAATCAGACCTTGAACATCTTTACCATTTTGGGTATCATCATGTTGATCGGATTGGTGGCCAAGAATGCGATCATGCTCGTCGATTTTGCCAATCACCGGAAAGAAGCTGGTGATAATACCCACGATGCGCTGGTCGCAGCGAATCATGCCCGTCTCCGTCCAATTTTGATGACGACAATTGCGATGGTATTCGGTATGATTCCAATTGCTATCGCTACAGGTGATGGTGCGGATATGAACAGAGGTTTGGCTATTGTCATCATCGGTGGTCTATTATCTTCTTTGTTCTTGACCTTGGTTGTCGTTCCCGTCGTGTATTCGATCTTTGACCGATTTGGGAAAAAGAAAAAGACTGATTATGAGGCGCTCATGGTAGAAGATTACGATCATGTTGATGTCGCAGAACATTAAGCATATATCAATTTTACAAAAAAAAGGAGGCTAAGTCATTGGCCTCCTTTTTTTTGTATTAATTTTAGGTTAATCAATCGATTGCGTAAATATTTTTTATTACATTGCGACCGCATTAACAAAATATATATACTTAAAATTGAGACAAGCATGTGTGGAATTGTAGGATACACAGGTTACCGTCAGGCGTATGGTATCGTCATTGACGGATTGAAAAAATTAGAATACCGTGGTTATGACAGTGCAGGAGTTGCACTGCACAAAGGTGAACATGTTGATGTTTACAAAAAGACTGGAAAGGTCGTGAATTTGGAAGAATTCGTTTACGGTCAGGATCTTCAGTCAACAACAGGAATAGGGCATACACGATGGGCTACCCATGGTGAACCTTCTGACCGGAATGCCCATCCGCATTACTCAAACAGTGGGCGCATCGCAATGATTCATAATGGTATCATTGAAAACTATGCCTCCCTAAAATCAGAATTAGTTAATAAAGGTTATCATTTCAAAAGTGATACGGATACAGAAGTACTCGTTAATTTTATTGAGGAAATCCAATTACAGAATGAGTGCTCCTTGGAAGAAGCAATTCGTATTGCTTTAAAGAGAGTCGTCGGCGCTTATGTGATTCTTGTCTTAGAAGCTGGTCATCCAGATCGGATTATTGCGGCCAGAAAGGGAAGCCCTCTGGTTATCGGAATAGGCAAAAACGAACACTTTCTAGGTTCAGACGCTTCGCCTATGCTAGCGTATACCAAAGAGGTCGTTTATATCAATGACTATGAACTGGCGATTATTACGCCTGAAGAGCTGATTCTAAAGAATTTGGGGAATGAACGTATCACCCCGTATATTCAAAAGCTGGATCTGGAGTTGTCGGCTATTGAAAAAGGTGGCTACGATCATTTTATGCTCAAGGAAATCTTTGAACAGCCAGATACCATCTACGACTCGATGCGCGGCCGTCTGGATCTGCTGGCGAAACAAATTATTCTTAGCGGAATCGAAAAGTATGCAAATGAGATCAGCAACACTAATCGGATTGTGATTGTGGCTTGTGGTACGAGCTGGCATGCTGGATTAATTGCGGAGTATGTCATCGAAGAATTATGCCGCATCAATGTTGAAGTGGAATATGCCTCTGAATTCCGCTACCGTAATCCAGTAATCCATCCTGGAGATGTTATTTTAGCCATTTCACAAAGTGGCGAGACTGCGGATACCTTGGTAGCCTTGGAGAATGCAAAAAAACAGGGTGCTATTATTCTGGGCGTAGTGAATGTGGTCGGCTCGTCCATTGCACGTCTTTCAGACGCAGGCGCTTATACCCATGCGGGGCCTGAAATCGGTGTGGCAAGTACAAAAGCATTTACGGCGCAGCTGACTGTCTTAAACCTGATTGCCCTAAAAATTGCGGCATTAAAAGGAACGATTTCCGATGAACGCTTTCTGAAACTGTCGGAAGAATTACACGAAGTTCCTGAAAAAGTGCAATGGATCTTGGATACACAGATCGAAAAGATTCAACAAATAGCAAAAAAATATAAAGACGCCAGGGATTTCTTGTTTCTTGGCAGAGGGTATAATTTCCCAGTTGCCTTGGAGGGTGCGCTAAAGCTAAAAGAGATCTCTTATATTCATGCCGAAGGTTATCCGGCAGCGGAGATGAAACATGGCCCTATTGCTTTGGTAGATGAGAATTTGCCTGTTGTTTTCGTCGCAACGAAAGATGCTTACCACGAAAAAATTGTTTCTAATATCCAGGAGATAAAGGCTAGAAAAGGGAAGATTATTTCCGTAGTTACCAGAGGTGACGCCGTTTCCGAAAATCTGTCGGATGACTTTATGGAAATCCCAGAGGCAGATGAGGTTATTGCTCCTTTGATCTCTGTTGTTCCCTTGCAGTTATTGTCTTATTATATTGGTGTGGAGTTAGGCTTAGATGTGGACAAACCTCGTAATCTCGCCAAATCTGTCACAGTAGAATAGGGGGCGTATGAGTGTATTAAAGAAAAGACCTTTGGAGCGTTTGGGATATGATTTTATCCCGAATGAATTTCTCCAGGAAGGACAGGATGAGTATACCCTGCGTTTTCAGCAGAATCCACGCAATGATTACCGTGATCTCACAGCAATTGAGGTTCAGGAGCTTATCGCTAATGGCAATTGGTCGAGCGACTGGTCCAAAGTGAAGGTGTCAGCAATCTTTGATCCCAAGCAGGTTCAGGGCTGCAAATTCTACGGTTTGGTGCGTATCGGAAATCTAAGTCCTAGTTACCTCGAATATCGAAACCTGCAGCTTCCCATCGGTTTATATCATTCGACGATTATCAGTTCGGATTTTGGCGATGATGTAGCTGTACATCATATAGGCTATTTATCCTATTTTATTGTGGGTAATGAAGTGTTGTTGAGTCAGATCAAGGAGATGGAGACGGGTAGTACAGCTAAATTCGGAAATGGAATTCTGCGGGATGGTGAAGAATCCGGTAAACGTATCCAATTGGAGCTTTGCAATGAAAATGGAGCACGCTCCGTGTATCCTTTTGACGGCATGCAAGCCGCCGATGTTTACCTGTGGACACGAAATCGCCATGATCGTATGCTACAGCATCGTTTTGAAGAGCTGACAGACCAAAAATTTGGTACACAGCGCGGTTATTATAGCCAGATAGGGGATCGTTGTGTCATTAAAAATACGTTCACAATCAAAAATGTGAAGATTGGTACCGATGCTTATATCAAAGGAGTGAACAAGCTGAAAAATGTAACCGTCAATTCTTCCCAGGAATCCTATACGCAAATTGGTGAGGGCTGTGAGCTGGTCAATGGTATCATTGGATACGGTTGCCGTATATTCTATGGGGTCAAAGCTGTACGTTTTATTTTGGCCTCTTACTCGCAACTGAAATATGGTGCACGGTTGATCAATTCTTATCTCGGCGATAATTCGACGATATCCTGTTGTGAAGTACTTAATTCCCTGATTTTCCCAGCGCATGAGCAACATCACAATAATTCTTTCCTGTGCGCGGCATTGGTGATGGGACAAAGCAATATGGCTGCTGGGGCGACTGTGGGTTCAAACCACAATTCCAGGGCTGCAGATGGTGAGATTATCGCCGGCCGCGGCTTTTGGCCGGGATTATGTGTAAGTCTTAAACATAACTCTAGATTTGCCTCTTATTGCCTGATTGTCAAGGGGGACTTCCTGCATGAGCTGGATATACAACTTCCATTCACACTGGTGAGCAATGATGTGCAACATGATCGGCTTGTGCTTATTCCAGGATATTGGTTTATGTATAATATGTATGCCCTGGTCCGCAATGCGAATAAGTATGAAGCTCGGGACAATAGGCATTTCAAAAATCAATATTTTGAGTACGATATGTTGGCGCCTGATACGGTAAATGAAATGTTTGCCGGAATGGATACATTGGCCCTTGCGGTGGCGGAAAGCCTTCAGCAGGAGGAGAATAACACAAGGGAGGGGCGCATCGTGGCTGGACGTGCCTTACTTGCCAACAATATTGATCTAAAGAATAAGACCATTGTTTTATCCGGAGCAGAAAATTCGCGCAGACCCACAGTGATTCAAAAAGTGGGCGAAGCTTATCATCTTTATCGTTCATTTATCAAATATTATGGTGTACTGCACCTAATGGATGCGTTGGAGGAAGGTCGATCGCTCGATGATATCATTGCGAGCCTTGCTGGAGAACAACGGACAAATTGGGAAAATATCGGCGGACAGCTTATCGAAAGTACCGCATTGCAGGTTTTTTTCGATGATATCAAGTCCAAAAAGATAAATTCCTGGGATGATATTCATGAGTTTTATCATGAGTGTAGCAAGAACTATCCATTGGATAAGCGAAAGCATGCCCTATTATCCCTGATTGAAATTCTGACGCTGGAAGGTATGGAAATATCCAGCGATAAAATTGTATCTTTGTTGGATCAGGCTTTGGGACACCGAATCTGGATAGGAGAGCAGATCTACAAATCCCGCGCTAAAGATTACAAAAATCCGTTCAAGAATATGGTATATGCCAATGATGATGAGCGTGATATAGTTGTTGGGAAGTTGACAGAAAACTCCTTTATCAATCAACAGCAAAAAGAGTTAGAGATATTTAAAATAAGGGTTGCTAATTTGAAAGGGCAATTTTAAAAGAAAGGCTTCCGCTCGGAAGCCTTTTCTGTTATCGTTGATATCTGTTTTTATTCGGGTGTCAAATGATGAACAGGCCTATCAAAAACAGTTGGAGCTGAATAATTTATCCTGCATTGTGTATTTTATCCAATGGTTTTCGTTTATTCTCTTTGATATGCTTAAAATGACTAGGGGTCAGTCCGGTAACCTTTTTGAATTGATTGCTTAAATAAGCAACGCTGGAATAATTCAGCTGATAAGCGATTTCGCTTAGTGTCAATTCATCATAGACCAATAGCTCTTTAACATATTCAATCTTTTGGCTAATGAAATATTTTTCGATGGTCATGCCTTCCACATCCGAAAATAAATTCGAAATATAGTTGTAATCATGGTAGATCTGATTGCTTATTATTTCCGATAAATTGAGATTGGTATTGTTATGTTGGTTGCGGATTAAGTCCAGGACCAAATGCTTGACCTGTTCAATCAATACTGTTCTTTTGTCATCGATGAGCTCAAAGCCAAGCGCGGAGAAGCTTTCGGCCAGCTGAGCCGATTGTTCCCGATTCAATGTCTCTTCAATTTCGACCTGTCCTAAAGAAATATGTTTAATGTGAAGATTAAGCTTGGTCAATTCATTTTCGACGACCATGATGCATCTATTGCATACCATATTCTTTATTGCGAGTTTCATTCGATTTTTTTTAATACAAGTTACAAATCTAAACCCAAAAGTCGCAAATTAATCGGACATTCTGTTGTAAGATTTAGGCGATATGTTGTATCTTTTTGGTGCCTTCTACTGGAGCCAGCCGCATACAAGCTGTCCAGCCGATGGAATAGCAGCGGTGATCATGCTAGGGATTAATTGTAATAGGGGTACCGATGGGAACGGCCTGATAAAGTTCATCAATTTCTGTATTGGTTAAGGCCATGCAGCCGAATGTCCAGTCTGTCCAACGTTGTAATTTTCCGATAAAGCCCATTCCATTTCTTAACCCATGGATTTTGATATCACCACCCGCTGTTTTGCCCAAAGATCTGGCATAAGCGATATCCTGATCATTCGGATATGATACGCCTAGGTTCTTGTGGTATTCACTGTACTGATTCTTATCGTTGATATAATATAATCCTTCTGGTGTCTTTAAGTCGCCTTCAATTTTTTTAGCTCCTACTGGCGCTCCGCCAAGCGATATTCGGTAGGATTTGAGCAATTTACCTTCTGCATAAGCTAATAGGGCTCGTTTGGATTTATAGACCACAAGTTTGTCGACCATCGCATTTTTTGGTAAGCGGGGTTCGGGATAAAGATTATAGACGAAAATCCCCAAAATCAATAGGAGGAATACTGTAGCAATGATTTTTAGCCAGTTGTGGCGGTTTTTATTTCGTATCATAAGAATCACTATTATCTAGAATAGAACAGTTATTATACATGGAAAACCCGGATTCATATCAATAGCCATAGCGAGTTGCCCATGAGCAATCCGCTATAGCTATTTAAAATCAGTGACGTATTAAAATTCACGGTCGACATCCTTGTCTCCACGGCCAGATAGATTGACAATAGCAAGTTTGTTTTTATCTTTCAATAGTCTGACCGCCAGGGCAACAGCATGTGAAGACTCGATTGCCGGGATGATTCCTTCTAATTTGGAAAGCAATTTATAGGCGGCGATTGCTTCGTCATCCGTAACCGGATAATAGTTGGCCCGATTGCTATCCTTTAGAGCGGCATGCTGTGGCGAGATACCCGGGTAATCCAGTCCTGCAGATACGGATGTGGATGGGATCGGATTGCCTGAATCGTCAACAAGGCAGTAGGAATAGGTACCTTGAAATACGGTCGGTTTACCAAAAGATAAGGTAGCGGCTGTTTTAGGATAAGTACCGGAGCCACCGCCTTCACCGCCATTGATTTCGACTTCTTGATCATCCAGAAAACCTGAGAACAACCCTATGGCATTTGATCCACCGCCTACACAAGCAAAGATACTATCTGGAAGACGTCCTTCCTGTTCAAGTATTTGTTGTCGGGCTTCTTTGCCGATCACACTTTGAAAATAGCCTACCATTTTAGGATAGGGGTGCGGTCCGACATGCGAACCGAGGAGATAATAAGATGTTGGGTTTTCGAAATAGTACATCAGCGCAGCGTCAACAGCATCTTTGAGTGTTCGGCTTCCTAGGTTTGTTGTGACAACCTGAGCGCCCAATAGTTCCATCCGTTTTACATTCAGCGCCTGACGGGCAGCATCGATCTCTCCCATAAATACCTTGCAGGGAATATTTAATAAAGCAGCTGCTGTGGCTGTTGCAACACCATGTTGTCCCGCACCGGTTTCAGCAATGATCTCGGTAGCACCCATTTGTTTGGCCAATAAAATCTGACCGATGCAATTGTTTATTTTATGTGAACCCGTATGGTTTAGATCCTCCCGCTTTAAATAGATTCTGGAACCAACATAATCACTTAGGTTTTTTGCAAAGTACAAAGGTGATGGACGTCCAACATAGTGTTTTAGGATGGAAATAAATTCTTTTTGGAATTCTTCTTTCTGTACATGGCTATCGAAAAAATCGGCTAACTTGTTTAACTGACTTTCCAAAACGGGGGGAATAAAAGACCCACCATACTCACCATATTTACCATTGTATTGAAGCATGTTTTCGTTTGCTTCGACAGATGCACACTTTTCTAGACTCATTTTAGGCTTAAGTTTTCTTGTTGTAAAAATGTTTGATAATAAAAGAAGCCTAAATATAGTAATCTTTGTAGTTTTTGGATAAAAAACAACGAAATATTGTTTACGAATTGGATATAGATCGTTGGGTCAAGTTGTTCAAAAGAATTTTATTCGTATATAAATTTTTGGTTATTGTTTTCTATTTATACAGTTTGTGTATATAGTCCGTGTTCCAAGCGTTATTTGACAATTGTTTACATCTTATTTGAGACTGATTCGGGCCTGATTCGCCCCTAGAAGCAGGTCTGAGCATAGTGCGAACAATATCAGTGCATAGTGAGTCCGTGTTAAACACGGACTCACTATGCACTGATGTCGGATTCATCAGGGATTCATGTCGAGCAAGATGCGATCATCTGTAGGAGCAGATAGCTAACGCGGTCGAACAGAAGCCGAAGCATAGACGGAGCATTCATAACCTTGAATATGATTATAAAAAAAGGCATCTTTATCAGAAAAGATGCCTTTTTTTATATATGTCTTACGAACAATAATAGATCGCAGTCTGTTTTACGCTTTTGGTTTGCGGAAGATAAAATAGAGACCAACTAAAATAAATGGTATACTCAAGAGTTGTCCCATATTGAGCAACATGCTTTGTTCAAAGGCTTCTTGATCAATTTTAAAATGCTCCAGTACCATTCGTGCACCAAATAATAAAACCATAAAAATACCGAACAATTTTCCTTTTTGACGATTCGGGTTCGATTTGAATAAGGAGCCAATAATAATAAAGATGATAATATAGGCGATGGCTTCATAGAGCTGGCCCGGATGGCGGGGGATGTTATCATGGCGTTCAAAAATTATTGCCCAGGGCAAATCCGTAGGCGTACCCACCATTTCCGAATTGAAAAAATTGCCAATACGGATCAACGCGCCGGCGATAGGCACAACCACAACTAATCTGTCCGCTAACCATAAAAAGTCAGTTTTTGTCTTACGGCAGAAGAGGTAAAGTGCGACAAGGATACCAATAGCTCCTCCATGGGAGGCCAATCCGGCAAATCCTGTCACCTGGAACCCGTTTTTATCCCATTTAAAAGGAAGGAAAATTTCCAGAATATGGTCTTTATAATAGTCGAAATCGTAGAACAAGCAATGACCAAGTCGTGCGCCGATCAGTGTACCGAGGAAGATATAGATGGAGAGCTGATCCAGTTGCTCTTGCGTGCGGCCTTCTTTTTTGAAAATGCGCAACATAATAACATAGGACACAAAGAAAGCGAGGAGCCAACATAAGGCGTAATAGCGTAGGGCAAATGCGCCAAAGTTGAACATTTCGGGATCTACGTTCCAATGTATTGCACTTAGTATTGAATTCATATTTTTTATGTCTGTTTAAATTACCAAGGTAAAGATAAGGTTTAATCTTATTTTTCAATAAAATCAAAGTGAAATGTAAAAGGAATATTCCAAAAAACATTTTTACTTTTGCATTTCATTGAAATTTTCATATTTTGACGAAAGTAAATAGAAAAGGAAAAGATGGCTGAAAAGAATAAGAAAAAAGAACCGAAAACGACAGCAGTCGTAACAAAAGATTCGCTTTCATTTTTTGAAAAATATATAAACAATGCTTCACCCACAGGTTTTGAATGGGAAGGTCAACGTTTATGGCTGGACTATCTGAAGCCTTATGTGGACGAAACTTTTGTTGATAATTATGGTACGGCGGTTGGTGTAATCAATCCAAAGGCTGCCTATAAAGTGGTGATCGAGGCGCATGCCGATGAAATCTCCTGGTTTGTCAATTACATTACAAAGGATGGATTGATCTACGTGGTACGCAATGGTGGTTCAGATCATCAGATTGCGCCTTCCAAACGGGTGAACATCCATACGGAAAAAGGCATTGTGAAGGCGGTATTTGGCTGGCCTGCCATCCATACACGTTCGGGCGAGAAAGAAGAAAATCCTTCCCTAAAAAATATCTTTTTGGATTGTGGATGCAGTTCCAAAGAGGAAGTTGAAGCATTAGGAGTGCACGTAGGCTGTGTGATTACCTACGAAGATACCTTTTCGATACTGAACGATCGTTATTATATCGGACGTGCACTGGACAACCGGGCCGGCGGATTTATGATTGCTGAGGTTGCGCGCCTGCTGAAAGAGCATAAAAAGAAATTGCCGTTTGGATTATATATTGTAAATTCGGTGCAGGAAGAGATTGGTTTGCGCGGTGCCGAAATGATTGCAGATCGCATTAAACCGCATGTTGCCATAGTGACTGATGTGACGCATGATACCCAGACACCAATGATCAATAAGATCACTCAGGGAGATTTATTCTCCGGAAAAGGTCCGGTACTATCTTATGCTCCAGCGGTTCAGGTCAATTTGAATAAACTGTTGGTTAAAGTTGCAGAGGAAAATAATATCCCATTTCAACGTCAGGCATGTTCGCGTTATACAGGAACAGATACTGACGCTTTTGCCTACAGCAATGGCGGTGTGCCTTCCGCTCTGATTTCCCTGCCGCTACGTTATATGCATACGACGGTTGAAATGGTGCATAAAGAGGATGTCGACAACGTGATCCGTTTGATCTATCAGACGTTGTTGAATATCGAGGATGGACAGGACTTTAGAACATTTACAAAATAGAATTTAGGATTATATTAACTTATCATTTAGAATTATTATGGAAAATAACCAAAATCAAAACGAATTGAGCATCGAGTTGACAGAAGAAGTAGCAGAAGGAATCTACTCAAATCTTGCGATTATCACTCACTCTAATACAGAATTTGTGGTTGACTTTATCCGTGTGATGCCAGGAGTGCCAAAAGCAAAAGTGAAATCAAGAATCGTTTTGACTCCAGAGCACGCAAAACGCTTGTTAGGTGCATTGGTTGATAACGTGAATCGTTTCGAAGCTTTGAACGGTCCGATCAAAATGGATGTGGGTGTTGCTGAACAACCTCAACAAGGTGGTGACCCAACTGTAGCATTTCCTTTCGGAACTCCTCAAGGTCAAGCATAGTCAATAACATAATCTATCGATAATTAAGGCGCCAATAAAACAATTGGCGCCTTTTTTTGTCTCCATTTGTGGTTACTGGGCTACCCCAGTATTTGGGCTTGGGCCCGACTTTTGCTATTTTTAGAAAAACTTATTTCAAAAGGAGATTTATATGGATATTCAAGTGCGCAACTTGACAAAGAAAGATTATGTTGATTTGAAAAAATCAATGGAACAAGCTTATGATGGTGTTGGAGATACCTGGTCGAAGGAAAATATTCTGGATCTGATCGAGATATTTCCCGAAGGGCAATTGTGTGTGGAGATCGATGGGCATGTGGTTGCCTGTGCGCTGTCCATTATCCTCAATTCTAAAAAGAATAACATCTACGATAGTTATTATGATATTATTGATGACGGTAAATTCAGTAAACATAGCAACGACGGAGATACGTTGTATGGTATTGAGGTATTTGTCCACCCGGAACATCGCGCATTGCGACTGGGGCGGCGCCTATATGATGCACGTAAGGAACTGTGCGAGCAGATGAACTTAAAATGTATCGTTGCCGGTGGTCGGATTCCAAACTACCATAATTACGCGGACAAGATGAGTCCGAGAGTCTATATTGAGAAGGTCAAACGCAAAGAGATTTATGATCCGACATTGACGTTTCAGCTTTCCAATGATTTTCATGTCAAAAAGATCCTGAAACATTATCTGCCTGAGGATGCTGAATCGATGGAATTTGCCACCTTGCTGGAATGGAATAATATTTATTACGAATCGGAAACCCGGTCGATCTCAACGACCAAGCAGACGATTCGTCTGGGATTGGTGCAGTGGCAGATGCGCTTATTCGACAATATCGAAGCGTTCTATGACCAGATTGAATTCTTTGTGGATACTGTGAGCGACTACGGAACGGATTTTATTATGTTTCCGGAGTTTTTTAACACACCATTAATGAGTCCATATAACGACCTTCCTGAACGATTGGCAATGGAAAGACTGGCGCAGCATACTTCCGAGATTATTGATCGTATCCAGCAATTTGCGGTTTCCTATAACGTGAATATTATAGCAGGCTCTATGCCGCTGATGGAAAATAAGAAACTCTATAATGTTTCTTACCTATGTCATCGAAATGGTAAGCTGGATGAATTCAAGAAAATTCATATTACGCCAAATGAATTTAAGTATTATGGTATGGTCGGTGGAAGTGAGGTAAAAATATTCGATACGGACTGTGGTAAAGTCGGTTTGCTGATTTGCTATGATGTGGAATTTCCGGAATTGAGTCGTATTTTGGCCGATCAGGGCATGCAAATCCTCTTTGTGCCTTTTATGACGGATACGCAGAATGGCTACATCCGTGTCCGGACTTGTGCACAGGCCCGTGCCATCGAAAACGAATGTTATGTGGCCATAGCAGGTTCTGTTGGTAACTTGCCGCGTGTCAACAACATGGATATCCAATATTCGCAGTCTGCAGTCTTTACGCCATCGGATTTTGCCTTTCCAAATAATGCCATCAAGGCCGAAGCGACACCCAATGCTGAGATGGTACTGATTGCCGATGTTGATCTTTATGCTTTGCGTGATTTGCATGAATACGGTACGGTAAAAATCAAAAAAGATCGACGCAAAGACTTGTATGAAGTAAAACTTTTGAAATAATCGGCTTGTATTTTTGAGAGGCTTCAAAATATGCTTAGCTTTAATGATATTCTTTAATCTAATAAAGTATGATACAAAAAGTCAAATGGGGGACGCTCTCTATCGTCTTAATGATGCTGTCATGTCAGTCAAATAAGAGCAAGGAAAGTGCACAAGAAATCAGAACCAATTTTTTTGATGTTTCTGGCATGGATACAACGGTCAATCCGGGTGATAACTTCTTCCAATATGCGAATGGCGCATGGATGAAAAATACGCAGATACCTGCTTCCGAAACAGGTTGGGGTTCATTCTATATTCTGGCGGACGAAAATTTGCAGAAATTGAAAACAGTATTGGAAAATGCTGCCCAGTCTAACAGTAAGAAGGGATCGGATCAACAGAAAGCCGGTGATTTTTATGCGAGTGGTATGGATACCGTAACAATCGATAAACTTGGTGCCAAACCAATAGAAGGAACAATTCAGAAAATCAATGCATTGAAAACTATCGATGAGCTGATCGCCTATGCAGCAGACGGATTTAAAGATGGTGATGGAGACCTTTTCAGTTTTTATGTGGCTGCCGATGATCGAATCAGCACTAAAAATGCACTCCAGTTTTTTCAGGGCGGCCTGAACCTGCCCGAGGCTAGCTATTACCTAGATCAGGATGACAAAGCCAAAAAAATCAGGGCAGCCTATGTAGCCTATCTGGTTAAACTATTTGGGCTGATCGGTGAGGGGGCAAATGCCCAAAAATCGGCTGAAGAAGTCCTTAAACTGGAAACGGAAATTGCAAAATCCCATCTGACACCTGTTGAATTGCGGGATCCGATTAAAAACTATAATAAGTTCGCCGTTCAGGATTTCCAGAAACAGACACCCAATTTGAATTGGAAAGATATCCTCGGCCGTTTGGAGGTGAAGACCGATACGATTTTGGTGCAGCAACCTAAGTTCTATTTAGCATTAAACAATCTGTTAAAATCACAGCCTGTAGAGATTTGGAAAACAAAGCTAAAAGCGGATTTGGCAAATGCTTCTGCGACCGCGCTGAGTAAGGAATTTCGCGATGCAAAATTCGAACTATTCGGCAAGACACTCAATGGTCAAAAGCAACAAAAAGAACGCTGGAAGCTGATGGTCAGTTCCGCTGACGAAAACCTGGGTGAGATTGTTGGCAAGCTCTATGTGGATGACTATTTTAAGCCTGAAGCAAAGCAGCGCATGATGGAATTGGTCGATAATTTGCAAAAGGTCTACAAAACCAGAATTGAAAAATTAGACTGGATGACCCCGGAAACCAAGAAAAAAGCAATCGAAAAATTGGAAGCTTTTGTCAAAAAGATCGGTTATCCTGAAAAATGGAAAGATTACAGTGATGTGGAAGTGGCGAAAGATACCTATTATGCGAATCTGCAATCTTCTGCAAAGCACGCTTATAAGGAGATGGTCGGTAAAATAGGTAAGCCTGTCGACAAAAAAGAGTGGCTGATGACCACGCCGACGGTCAATGCGTACTATAATCCACCATACAACGAGATTGTATTCCCTGCCGGAATTCTACAATTTCCATTCTTTGATGCCAATGCGGATGATGCGATCAACTATGGTGCTATTGGTGCTGTCATAGGTCATGAGATGACTCATGGTTTTGATGATCAAGGGCGGCAGTATGATAAGGCTGGTAACTTAAACGACTGGTGGACACCTGTGGATGCCAAACAGTTTACTGAACGCGCAAATCAGGTTGCGAAATTATACGGAAGTTTCACCTTATTGGATAATCAACATGTCAATGGAGAATTGACTTTAGGGGAGAATCTGGCCGATATCGGTGGTTTGAACATTGCTTATGATGCGTTTAAACTGACCAAACAAGGGCAGGGGAATGAGAAGATTGATGGTTTTACAGGTGATCAGCGTTTCTTTTTAAGTTTTGCACAAGTATGGCGGGTAAAAAGCAGCGACGAGCGCATGCGTTTACGTTTGAAGGTTGACCCACATAGTCCGGAGCAATTCCGTGTGAATGGCCCTGTCTATAATATGGAAGCATTTTATAAAGCGTTTGATGTACAGCCAACAGCTAAAATGTACGTTGCCCCAGAAAAAAGAATTTTAGTTTGGTAAGCCCTTATTACCTGCTATTCTGTTATTTCCCTATAGTAGTAGCAGATCAGCTGGAAAGAAATGAATGGAAAAAGATAGATTTATCTTTGAATTGTGGTAAAAACTAATTACTTTTGCCCTTCATTTAATAACACATTTAATTAATTAACAATGTACGCAATAGTAAATATAGCAGGACAGCAATTTAAGGTTGCAAAAGACCAGTTCCTTTTTGTACACCGTTTACAAGGAGATGAAGGCGCTAGTATTGAATTTGACAATGTATTGTTAGCAGAAGACGGTGGTAAATTTACCATTGGTACACCTAGCGTTGCTGGTGCAAAAGTTTCGGCTAAAATTTTGTCTCATTTAAAAGGCGATAAAGTTATCGTTTTCAAGAAAAAACGTCGTAAAGGCTACAAAAAGAAAAACGGTCACCGTCAACAATTTTCTAAAATCCAGATTACTGGTATTACGTTATAATTGAATTTTTAATCAGACATCAGTCTTAAATTAAGATAAAGAAATGGCACACAAAAAAGGTGCGGGTAGTTCTAAGAACGGCCGTGAGTCACATAGCAAGCGTTTAGGTATCAAAATCTTCGGTGGTCAACAAGCAATCGCAGGTAACATCATCGTACGCCAACGCGGTACACAACACAATCCTGACACGAATGTTGGTATTGGTAAAGACCACACATTGTTCGCTTTAGTAGACGGTAAAGTAGTTTTCCGTAAAAAAGCTAACAATAAATCTTATGTATCTGTAGTTCCTACAGAACAAGCATAAGGTTTGCAACAATATTTGAAGAAGGCATCAAGCAATTGATGCCTTTTTTTATGCACATCATTAAAGTTGTTTAAATTTTTATTAAACAGCTTTAATGACTTTGTTAAAAATCTGCAGTGTTCATCTGTCTGGATACGAGCTGCTTGCTGAGCTATGCAAACTGTAATTATTGTGTCTGCTCATCAATTATCTGCTAAATCGTGCGATGAATTGTTATTTTCTGTTAAATGTAACTGCTTTGGTACAATTTTTATAAGGGATATGTGTTTTTAAGCATATACTGCGTCTGGGGGTAAACACTGGTACATATATAGTATGGATATTCAATATGGCCATTAAAATACAAAATGCGAAGTATTCATGAATACCATTGTATGCGAACACAAATGAATAATTACTTATATATGAAATACAACAAGTTTGGATATGGTCTGTGTGTTGGGTTATTTGCCTGTTCATTCTATTCCTGTAGTTCGATCTATATGCCCAATGTGCCTTCGGCACCTATGTTTACGGAAGCTGGAGAGGTGTATGTTTCCGGAAATATAAACACAAAGGCAAACGTATCTGCAAACCTGGGGGTAGCAGTGACCGATCATGTCGCTGTCATTGCCAATGGATCTTATGTGGATAATAGATCCAATACGAAAGACTATGCACAGAAAATGGGGGAAGCGGGGATCGGATACTATACCCGTTTTGGACGAAAAAATAATCGTGTATTTGAAGTGTATGGCGGATATGGACTGGGAACCACGAGTGTAATTGATAAAAGATCTTCAACCATGGGGCAAGCAATCGTCGAGACACAGGATATGGATTTTGACAAAGTGTTTGTGCAGGTGAACTTTTCTTCGGAAAAGAAAGACGCCCTGAAATTGTTCGGTAATAGACATGATATTGACTATGGAACGATTATCAGACTGAGCAATATGCGTATGAAGAACTTCGCTATTGATGGGCTTCCCGTAGAGAAAGAAGATAACATGCTGATTGAGCCCGTATTTTATACACGGATGGGGCTCGGGAAAGGATGGAAATTGCAGTATACGAATGGAATGGTTTTCGGTTTTAAAAGCAATACGTATTTAAAAGCGGGTTACCCATTGTTTACACTGGGAGTTTTGTATAAATTTGGAGGAAAATAGCGGCTATGAGCAAGAAAATTTTATTTGGATGTTTGGTCTTTTTGGGTTTATTTATTTCCGGATGCGGTGTGAATAGACAAAAGGCACAGATCGAGAACTTGGCAAAATGTAAGTTTGATGTAGAGTCTGTAGACAGTATTCGATTGGCAGGAACATCATTGCAGCGTCTGATCAAAAATAATCAGATTGATCTAGGCGCGGCACCCAGTTTGGCTTTGGCCTATTTACGAAAAGATATTCCATTGGATGCGGTTATTCGCCTTAAGATTGATAACCCCACCTTAAAGAAGGCATCAATCAATAAGTTTCAGTATATTATCCTGTATGGCGGTCAACAGCTTGTTGAAGGAATTGTTAATCAATCCTTACAAATTGAACCCGGAGGGTCAACGATGGCCAATGTGCGTATTGCGACCAATATTTATGATCTTTTGGTAAATTCTGATCTGCAAAATTTTTTAATGTCCAGTGACGAGAATAAAAAGGGAATATTTACGTTAAAAATTAAACCTTCAATCAACATTGCTGGTCAGTCTGTATTTTATCCAGGATACATTACCATAGATAAAGCGGTAAGTCGAAAGATTCTGCTCTAAAAAGGTTATAGACCCAGCAAGAAGATGAAAAGGTTTTCCATGAGAATGGAAAACCTTTTTTATTGACAGCGTTATTTTTTATATACAGTGCTTGTCTTAATACGCGACAAGTCAATTTGCTAAACCGTTATTATAAATAGAATTTGCTGGTAAGAATTAAACTGTAATAAAAAAGTTATAGTGTCAAAGTGTAAAGTATACACCTTATTTTATATTTTAGTCTTTAAATAGAAACCTAAATATGTTAAAAAGATTCTTAATTCCTGTTTTACTGTTTACTGGCGTATATGCCATTGCTCAAAACAAGTTAGATCCTTATGAGCAGACCATTGCGGGGACCAATCTTTCGTTTAAAATGGTGGCTATCCCAGGCGGAAGCTTTAAAATGGGATCTGTATCTGGCGGGAAGGAAGATGAAAAGCCAGCGCACGAGGTTAAGCTCGACCCTTTTTGGATGGGACAGTATGAAGTAACCTGGGACTTGTTCGAACCCTTTTTGTACAAGGATTATGAAATTGCGAAAAGTAAGGACGGTAAGGTTGCTCCAGAAATAGATGCCGTAACCCGGCCTACGAAGCCTTATCTTGATATGACATTTGGTTTTGGGAAAGAGGGGCATCCGGCACTTGCGATGACCCACTATAATGCGATTCAATTCTGTAAGTGGTTATATGTTCGTACCGGTGTGTTCTATCGTCTTCCTACCGAAGCAGAGTGGGAATATGCAGCACGTGCTGGTGCCAAGACAGCCTATTTTTTCGGCGATAACGATATGCCATTAGGAGAATATGCCTGGTTTAAGGATAATGCTGAGCAAAAGACACATGCCGTAGGGGAGAAAAAGCCAAATCCCTGGGGTCTTTATGATATTTATGGGAATGTGAGTGAATGGACTTACGACCAATATAAGGCTGATAGCTACACGGAAGGTAAGGATAAGGTGTTGACTAATCCAGTTGTTGTTCCAACGACTTTATATCCTAATGTTGTTCGCGGTGGGGCATTTGACAGTGCTGCTGCTGATCTGCGTTCGGCCGCTCGTGGCGCTTCGGATCCAATATGGAAACAATTGGACCCGCAGGTTCCAAAAAGTAATTGGTGGTTTCCTGAGGCACCATTCGTTGGTATGCGTTTAGTTAGGCCGGTCAATCCTCCTAGCCATGAGGAAATTATGGCTTATTATGATAAAAAACCAATTAAAGATTTTTAAAAAAATAAAATAATCAATTTAAAACTATTATGGAAAATCTAGAAAGAAGAGATTTTATTAAAACTTCTGCCATGGTTGCAGGCGGCGCCATGTTAAGTTCGCTGCCTTTATCTGGAGCCTATGCCGCTGGTTCCGACGTGATCAAAGTAGCTTTAGTCGGTTGTGGAGGTAGGGGTACAGGGGCTACATTTGATGCGCTAAGTTCGGGAGCGAACATCAAAGTTGTTGCTTTGGCTGATGCATTTAAAGATAATTTAGATAGTACATATAATACCCTTAAGGAAAAATGGCAAGATAAAATTGATGTCAGCGACAATCATAAATTTGTTGGTTTTGACGCCTATAAAGAGGCAATAAAATTGGCAGATGTGGTTATTTTGGCTACGCCTCCAGGGTTTAGACCAACACATTTTGAAGAAGCGATCCGTCAGGGAAAACATGTTTTCATGGAAAAACCTGTTGCTGTGGATATTCCGGGCGTACAACAAGTTATTCGTGCGGCTGCTGAAGCTAAACGCAAAAAATTAAATGTTGTCGTAGGGTTGCAACGCCGTTATCAAACGAATTACCGTGAGGCAATCAAGCGTATTCACGATGGTGCAATCGGTGATGTAACTTCAGGACAGGTTTATTGGAATTCGGGCGGCGTATGGGTACGCCCACGTAAGCCTGAGCAAACGGAAATGGAGTATCAAATGCGTAATTGGTACTACTTCAACTGGTTATGTGGTGATCATATTGTTGAACAGCACGTCCACAATATTGATATTGCCAACTGGGTGAAAGGTTCTTATCCGGTATCTATCCAGGGTACTGGAAGCAGGGCGCACCGTACAGGCAAAGAATACGGCGAGATCTACGATAATTTTGCGTTGGAATTAACTTATTCCGACAACAGTGTGGTATATAGCCAATGTCGACATTTTGAAGGAATACAAAATCGTGTTGATGAGCAGTTTCAGGCCACAAAAGGTCGTGTATACCTTTCAGCTGGTGGCCAAGCCGTATTGTACGATTGGAAGGGTAAAGAAATCTATCGTCATGATGCGAAAGGTAATCCTAACCCTTACCAACAGGAACATAAAGAACTTTTCGCGGCGATTGCCAAAGGGGAGTATAAGTTTGACAATGCAGAGTACGGTGCTTACAGTACTTTAACTGGTATCATTGGCCGTATCGCCTGTTATACAGGGAAGGTCATCAAATGGGATGAGGCATTGAAATCAACGATCAAATTGGGCCCAGATGTACTGGCTTGGGACGCTAAACCGAAGTTATTGCCTGATACCGAAGGCTTTTATGTTGTAGCTAATCCGGGTCAAAATACAAACCTTTATATTTAATAGCTGTGCGGTGATGGGGCTAAACGGGAAAATTTGCCATATATTCTTTTTTATGATGTGGTCGCTTGGTTTACAGGCACAAACGGGTTTAAAAGAATTAAGCAAGATTCGACTGGAAGGCCCTGCACAAGGCACACAGTTTCACCTTACTTATTTTGCTACGGATAGCGTTGTCAAGCGGTCGGAAATAGACAGTATCTTAAAAGTTATTGATCTATCCATGTCGGTCTATCGCAAGGATTCCAAGATATCGTTGTTCAACCGGGATACGGTGACGCATATCGAAATGGATCAACATATGGCACATGTCATTGCAGCTTCATTTTGGTACAACAAGCTATCCAAAGGCCAATTCGATATTACCATTGCCCCACTGGTCAACCTTTGGGGCTTTGGTGCGAGAAAAAGCGACGTAGTACCAGATTCGGCCACGGTCTACCAGGCAAAGCAATTTGTCGGTATGCACTACCTCAAAGTCAATCACAATCGGCTGGTAAAGAAAAAATCGGGTGTTAAGATTGATGTGAATGGTATCGCACAGGGCTATACGGTGGATGTGCTGGCAGATTACCTAAAACAGAAAGGACTGTCGGATTATATGGTAGAAGTAGGGGGCGAAATCCGGGTTTCGGGAACACCTCCCGGACAACAGGGCTTTTCAATCGGTATTATACAGCCCGATGAAGGTAGACAGGAAGAGACAATGACGGCGGTTGTGCAGCTCCGGTCCGGGGCTTTAACTACGGCTGGTAGTTTTGAGAAGTTTATTAAATATAAGGATAAAAAACTGGGACACCATATAGATCCCATTTCAGGTTTTCCCTATACAACCAGCATCTTAAGTGTTACGGTGTATGCCGGAACGGCCATGGATGCCGATGCCCTGGACAATTACTTTATGAGCATGGAGCCTGCCGAAATTATTGCTACGGCCAAGAAGCTTAAAGACGTGGAGGTTTTTGTCATTTATAAAAATAAAAACCAAGCCATTCAGACGGTTTATTCGGATGGATTTGGTAAATTATTTAAAAATTAATCAACTATAAACAAAAATGAAAAGATCTGATTTTATTAAAAGTGGCCTTTTGGCTGCTGGAGCCGGATTATCTGGGCATACATTTGCCTCAACAAATCAAAATGCAACCAATATGATGGATAAAGGAAAGACATTCAATCTAAATTATGCACCCCATCAAGGGATGTTCAAGAATCATGCAGGGGATAATTTTCTTGACGAAATTCGTTACATGCATGATTTGGGATTTCGTGGAATTGAAGATAATGGCTATCTCGGCCGTACATTAGATGAGCAAAAGAAAATAGGGGAACTATTGGCCAAATTGGGGATGACCATGGGCGTATTTGTGGTTGATGGTGGCCAAAATTGGATGCCTTCCTTAGCGACAGGCAAACAGGAGTTTTTGGATAAATTTGTCGAAACTTGTCATAAGTCTGTTGAAGCGGCCAAACGCTGTAATGCAAAATGGCTTACGGTAGTTCCCGGATTCTATGAGCGAAGACTTCCTTGGGGAAATCAATTCAGCAATATTCTTACAGCAATGCGTAAAGGAGCAGAGATCTTCGAGCCCCACGGTTTGGTAATGGTGCTTGAAACGCTGAGCGATACCCCGGAATTATTTTTACAGCAAACGCATGAAACCTATGCCTTATGTAAGGCTGTCAATAGCCCATCCTGTAAGATTTTGTACGATATCTATCATATGCAACGAACAGAGGGAGATTTGATCGCTAATATGAATCGTTGCTGGGATGAAATTGCCTATATCCAAATTGGCGATAATCCGGGAAGGAAAGAACCCACTACGGGCGAAATCAATTATAAAAACGTATTCAAACATATTCATAGTAAGGGATATAAAGGTATTATGGGGATGGAACATGGTAATTCGAAGCCGGGCAAGGAAGGTGAAGATCGGTTGGTCACTGCCTACCGTGAGGTAGATAGCTTTTTGTAATATTTTAATAGTGTACTATTGACAATTAGATTTAATTTCTTAAATTGAGCAGGTAAAACCAATTAGTAGTATTGTAAAACACCATTTATTTATGATTTCATCAACAATAAAATTTAAACTATCCTTCATGATGTTCCTTGAATTTTTTATTTGGGGGGGATGGTTTGTCACATTAGGTACTTTTTTGAGCAAGAATCTGCATGCAACGGATTTCGAAATGGCCAATGTATTTTCGACACAGTCATTGGGCGCGATCATTGCTCCCTTTATTGTCGGAATGATTGCCGATCGTTATTTTAATGCTGAGCGTATTTTAGGTGTTTTGCATTTGGTGGGTGCCGTATTAATGTATCAGATGTACGGAGCCGCCGATATGTCTACTTTTTATCCGTATGTATTGGCCTATATGATTCTTTATATGCCAACATTGGCTTTGGCGAGCTCGGTTTCATTTCGTCAATTAACAAACCCAGAAAAGCAGTTCTCGGCTATACGTATCTGGGGAACAATTGGTTGGATTGTGGCGGGGTTAGCAATTAGCTATATCTTCAAATGGGACGCAGCGGCATCTGATGGTGCATTGAAAAATACATTTTTGATGTCGGGTGTGGCTTCTTTGGTATTGGGAGTATTTTCCTTTGCCTTGCCAAAAACACCACCAGTTAAGCTGGATGAAGGTGAAAAACCATCATTTGCATCAATTATTGGTCTGGATGCTATTAAATTGTTGAAAGACAAGAACTTTTTGATCTTTTTTGTATCCTCAGTGTTAATCTGTATCCCATTGGCATTCTATTATTCAAATGCGAACCTATTCCTTACGGAAATCGGTTTGGAAAATCCAACAGGTAAGATGACTATCGGACAAGCTTCTGAGGTCTTGTTCTTATTGGCCCTTCCGATTTTCTTTACAAAGTTCGGATTCAAGAAGACGATCTTGGTAGGGATGTTGGCATGGGTGATCCGTTACCTGCTGTTCGCTTATGGCAATGCTGGTGAACTTTCATTTATGTTGCTTATTGGTATCGCTTTACACGGTATCTGCTATGACTTTTTCTTTGTTTCGGGACAGATTTATACAGATAGCAAAGCTGGTATTAAATACAAATCTGCCGCACAGGGCTTAATTACATTGGCGACATATGGTATTGGTCAGTTGATCGGCTTTTGGGTAGCAAGTTACGTAGGCGACAAATACAAAGATTTAAAGGCAACTGATTTAGCAGGCTTTTGGAACCATACCTGGGTCGTTCCTGCAATTATTGCCGCGGTGGTATTTTTTATCTTCTTAGCTCTTTTTAAAGATGAGAAAGTCGATAGTGCGAACGCTGCACACTAAACAGAAAAAATAACTATTTAAAAACAAATAATTAGAAGAGAGATGGCAACAAATACTTATGACGCGATTGTAATCGGTTCTGGGATAAGTGGTGGATGGGCTGCGAAAGAATTGACAGAGAAAGGGCTGAAAACAATTATGCTAGAGCGTGGTCGTAACATCGAACACATCAAAGATTATACTGCGCCAAATAAAAATCCATGGGAATGGCCTCACGCTGGTGGTCGTACACAACAGATGATCGAAGATTATCCGGTTTTGCGTAGAGATTATCCCTTGAATGAAAAGAACCTGGATTTTTGGGTAAACGAAAAAGAGAGTCCTTATACAGAAGTAAAACGCTTTGATTGGTACCGTGGGTATCACGTCGGTGGTCGTTCTTTAATGTGGGGAAGACAATCTTATCGTTTAGGCGATTTGGATTTCGAGGCAAATTTAAAAGATGGTCATGGTGTAGATTGGCCGATCCGTTATAAAGATATTGCTCCTTGGTATAGTTATGCTGAAAAATTTGCCGGTATCTCGGGAAATAGGGATGGCGTGCCATCTTTGCCAGATGGTGATTATATGCCAGCAATGGCGATGAACATTGTTGAAAAGGACCTGGCTGAGCGATTGAAAAAACAATACGGTGGCCAACGTCATTTCATCATGGGACGTACGGCAAATATAACAGTTCCGCATGAGGGCCGTGTCAACTGTCAATATCAAAACCAATGTTGGTTGGGTTGTAACTTCGGTGCTTATTTCAGTACGCAATCGGCAACTTTACCGGCCGCCAAAAAAACGAATAACTTAACCTTACGTCCGTTTTCTATCGTAACAAAGATTATTTACGATAAAAACACCAAAAAGGCAAAAGGTGTTGAAATTGTTGATGCTGAAACGAATCAGACTTATGAATTCTTTGCGAAAGTAATTTTTGTTTGTGCGTCGGCATTGAACTCGACTTGGGTGTTGATGAATTCAGCGACCGATGTTTGGGAAGGTGGTCTTGGAAGTAGCAGCGGTGAGCTTGGACACAATTTGATGGATCACCATTTCCGTTGTGGTGCCGGTGGTAATGTGGAAGGATATTTGGATAGCTATGTTTTTGGTCGTCGTCCGACAGGTCTTTATGTGCCACGTTTTGTAAACGTTGAAGGCGATACGAAAAAACGTGACTATGTTCGCGGATTTGGTTATCAGGGGGCCGCAGGCCGCGGCCGTTGGTCCGGTGCTGTTGCCGAGATGGAAGTTGGTGGCGCATGGAAAGATGCGATCTGTGAACCTGGTACCTGGAATGTAGGTTTCACGGCTTTTGGAGAGACTTTACCGTACCATGAAAATAAAATTACTTTGGATAAGAGCAAAAAAGATAAATGGGGGTTACCTGTATTATCGTTCGATGCTGAAATCAAAGATAATGAATTGAAGATGCGTGGTGACATGCAAAACGAAATGAAGGAAATGCTGGAAAGCATTGGCGTAAAAGATACGTATACCTATGATAATGTATATGGACTTGGCCAAGGTATCCACGAGATGGGAACAGCTCGTATGGGCCGCGATCCTAAAACATCGGTATTGAACGGGAATAACCAAGTGTGGGATGCGTTGAATGTATTTGTTACGGACGGTGCGTGTATGACCTCAGCTGGCTGTGTCAACCCATCGCTTACATATATGGCACTTACTGCACGTGCGGTCGATTTTGCGGTTAGTGAATTGAAAAAAGGTAATATCTAATAGCTAAAGATTGATAACAAATGGAAAATAACTCAAATAAGTCGAGTAGAAGAGATTTTTTAAAGACTGCGGCAACCGCTGCGGCAGCTTTCATGATCGTTCCTCGTCATGTATTAGGAGGAAATGGTTTCATTGCTCCTAGTGATAAGTTACAAGTGGCTGGTATTGGTGTAGGTGGTAAGGGGTTCAGCGATATTAATGCATTTCATGATTCAGGCAAAGCAGATTTAGCGTTCTTATGTGATGTGGATGATCGTCGTGCTGCAGGTGCGTTGAAACGCTACCCAAAAGCAAAATATTATAAAGATTATCGTGAGATGTTGGACAAAGAACACAAACGCATTGAAGCCGTTTCTGTTTCGACTCCAGATCATCAGCACGCAATCCAGGCATTGGCGGCAATGCAATTGGGCAAGCACGTGTATGTTCAGAAACCTTTGACTCATGATGTCTGGGAAGCAAGAGCATTGACGCATGCGGCGAAGAAATACAAAGTGGTTACCCAAATGGGAAATCAGGGCGCATCCAACGATGGTCCCCGTTTTGTACGTGAATGGTATGAAGCTGGCTTAATCGGTGATGTACATACGGTATACTGTTGGACTGACCGTCCGGTATGGCCGTCCGGTATTGCATGGCCAACAGGTAAAGCGGAGATTCCGAAAGAATTGGATTGGGATCTTTGGTTGGGAACTGCCCCTCAGAAAGATTATGTCGATAAATTGGTACCATTCAACTGGCGCGGCTGGTGGGATTATGGTACAGGTGCTTTGGGTGATATGGGCTGCCACTTATTGGAAGTTCCTTTCAGTACATTGGGATTGACTTATGTACAAGATGTGCAGGCCACTGTAGGTTCTGTTTATGTGGATGAGTTCAAACGTGGATATTTTCCTGAAAGTTGTCCTCCATCAAGTCACGCAACATTGACCTTCCCTAAAACACCACGTACAAATGGACCGGTAACATTACACTGGATGGATGGCGGTATTCAACCTGCACGTCCGGATGAGCTGGAGCCAAATGAAATCTTTGGTGACGGTGGTAACGGTATCTTGTTGGTCGGTACAAAAGGTAAAATCTTGGCCGATACTTACGGTCAGAATGCACGTTTGTTGCCAACATCAAGAAAAGATCAGGTTGCACAGAAATATGCTCGTGTACCGGGACAAGAAGCTGGTCACTACGCACAATGGGTAGAAGCTTGTCAGGCAGGTTACGGTAAAAAAGAGGTAAGTTCACCTTTCGAAATCGCTGGTCCTTTGACTGAGGCTCTTTTAATGGCAAATTTAGCAATCAGAGGTGCTGATTTACGTATTGATGGAAAATATCCGGGACGCAACTTGAAATTGTTATGGGATAACAACAATATGCGTGTGACCAATTTTGATCACGTGAATCAATTTGTCAAACGTAACTACAGACAAGGTTGGGAAATGAAATATAATTTCTAAAATTAAGATATTTAGTAGTATGAATAGAAGAGAAGCATTACAACGAGTTGCCTTGATTTTAGGAGGTACCGTTATCGGCGCCAATTTATTTTTGGAAGGATGTACGCGTTCGGCCACAAAGGATGTGCAGGCTTTATTTGATGCAAAAACAACAGACCTGTTGGGTGATTTAGCGGAAGCTATCCTGCCAGCAACTGCAACACCCGGTGCAAAGGAAGCTGGCGTGGGAAGTTTTATTCCTGTAATGGTCCGTGACTGTTACACCGAAAAACAGCAAAAAGCATTTTTAACTGGTTTTGCAAGTCTGGATGACAAAGCGAAAGAAGTAAAAGGAAAACCTTTCCTTGAACTTTCAGCTGAAGATCGGACAGCGGTAGCCGCTGCTTTGGACAAAGAAGCAAATGACTTCAATAAGAAGCAAGCTGAAGATCAAAAGGACATCCTTGAGAAAAACAAAGAAAAACAAAATCAATTGTATAATTACGTAGAAAATGATCCACCACACTGGTTCACAATGTTTAAACAATTGACATTGACGGGTTTCTTTAATTCGGAATTAGGTTGTACAAAAGCATTGCGTTTTGTTAAAATCCCCGGAAAATATGACGGAAACTTTCCGTACAAAAAAGGAGACAAGGCATTTGCATAGTACATATGCTTTGCGCAAAATAAAAAAGGAGGCCCAAGCCTCCTTTTTTATTTTATTGTTATTTAGTTTCTACTTCCAGTGCAAAATGAATACGTTGTTGTTTTGTGACAGTCATGAAATAGCCCTTATCGGTCGAATCCCCATTTATGTCAACAGTGTCATTGTAACGGAGTTCTCTGAGATAGTTCATCTCCAACGATTTGATCTGATTGGTCAGAACCAGTTCGATTGGGAGCCTATCCATACACCAATCTAGGTATTTGACATTATTGGCATGATTGACAATATCAAGGTCGGATAGCTTGACGCTATATTGATCAATATTTTTGACAAGCTGAGAAATATCCAGTTTTGAGAATGGCCGTTGTGTCGCAGGGCGATCTGGATAAGTTGTAAAATCATCTGTCGAAATGGCCAGACTCTCCGAACTTCTTTTAACGGTATTGATCACCGCCCAATAGCTTGTGGCCGTGACATAGACCTGTCCATTTACTCGAATTTCAAAATTACGTGTAGAGCGCGCACCTTCCAGTTCCTGTATCCATGTTTTTACCTGAACAATGTCCATCCATTTGGGCAGTCTGTTGATTTCAATACGTATTCGGCTGAGCACCCAGGTTTGATTGTGTTTGGCCATTTCCTTAAAGCCAAAACCGACATTGGTCGCATGTTCGCCAGCAGTAAGCTGAAGAATATTTGATAAGTCGGAGAAACGGATACGACCATTGGAGTAACATTGTGTGAAATAAATTTCCCAGTTTTTCTCAAAGACTGATTTTTCCATCTGCTGTTTAGTTTTTTGTGAAATTAGGCAATATGACTGATTTAGGGCCTAAAATCAAAATGAAATGACATAATTTTAAGATATTCAGATAGTATGAACTGTGGGACAGTTTTTAGGCATAAATGAAAGAAAAAAGTAGGAGGGCGCCAATCGTTTTTTTATTGTAAAATAAATGATAGTTTTCAATTATTTAATTGATTATTATCATCAGATTAGGTAGATTTAAATAAGCCAATGGCATAAAATAATAAAATAAGATTGGTTTTATCACGTTATATCTAGTATAGCGCGAAACATTAAATTTACACATTAAATGCTAATATTATGGTTGGAGAACTAATAGCTAAAGAGGAAATTCCTCAATTTAAATTTATCCCTGCGAGCGAAGATAAGTCAGCGACGTTTATGGATAAATTGAAAGGGGCCCTTCGGTTGGGAAATGAATTTAAGTCCAAAACTGAAATAGCCTTTCAAACAGATTCCGGACCAAAGCGTATCGAAACCACAGTGTGGTCATTAACCGATAGATATATCCAGATTAAAAGTGGGGTATTAATCCCGCTTCGGTCGATTATTGCAATTGACTATTAATAAGAAAGGCTCCTGAATTTATTCAGGAGCCTTTCTCTTGGCAATTAAGCCTAATGGATTGGTCCGCCCTAGTTAATAGGTTTCCCCGGTGAGCTCCTTCAGGCGTATTTCTGAAACTTTCGCATCATATTGTGCCGTATAGCTCCGGGTCATTGCATTGATGTAATTTAACTGTGCCGTCCTTACTTCCAGGGTCGTAATCGTTCCGATACGAAACTTATCCATGGTAATATTTAGATTTTCTTTGGCCAGCTCTTCATTCTTTTTCTCTACGTTCGCCAATTCGATATTGGTAATATAGGTTTGAAAGAGTGTCCGGACTTGTGCCTGTATGCTTTGCTTTTGCTGTTGTATCTGTATTTCTGTGCTCTGCATCTGAAATTTAGCGATTCGTTCATTTCTGTTTTGAATAAAGCCGTTGAAAATATTCAGTGAGGCCGTTACACCGTAGTTGAGTCCTTTATTTTTGTTTTCCGTCGAGAAGCCTAATGAAGAATGGGATTCATTCCAGTTATACCCTGTGTTCAGCCCGATTTTGGGATAACGCTCCGCTTTGACGGATTTTAGGTTCAGTTCAGCAACTCTTTTGTTGATGAGTGCCAATTGGATTTGTGGATTCTGCTGATCCGCTATTTGGATCAGATCTCCCAATTTGAGATCCGTATCCAATTTCATCTCATCTTCGACCTGAAAATCTATGCCCAGGTCGCGGGTCATTAGCTGATTTAAGTACGTCTTGGTATTTTGGAAGCTCTCGCGTTGCCGCAGTAAATTGGTCTGATCTGTATTCAGGTCGACTTTGGCATTCAACAGATCCAATTTGGATCCCTTTCCTATTTCCAGACGGTTTTCGGCCAGGGTGACACGATATTGAGATAGCGTAATGGTCGTATCTAAGGCATTCAATAAACGTTTTTGCTGTACCAGGTTATAGTAAGTGGCAATGACCTCGCTTAATTGATCGATCACTTCAAACTTGATTTCGGCTTCACCTTGGCGCTGTATTTCTTTGAATCTATCGCGACGGGCAAACATACCGAATCCGTCAAATACTGTCCAGTTGAGATTGACCCCATAGGACATGTTGTCGTTCTTAGCGTTGGAGATCTGCTGCACTTGTCCGTCATTTCTCACCTGACGGGAATTTTGAATAGAATTGCTCCGGCTAAAGCTTCCAGTGACTGCAGGAAGCATCCCGGCACTACCGAGACTGGTATTTTCGATATCTATTTTGTTGTCATTTTTTGCCAACAGGATATTGAAGTTGTTACTCAGGGTGGTTGTCAAAGCCTCCTCCAGTGTTAATATTTGTTGTGCACGGGCTTGAAATAGGATGAAGCTAAGCAACAGTGCGATGATTATATTTCTTTTCATGTCTGATCTATTCGTAGCTTTTAATGTTATCAAATTCAGGTCTGTGTTTCTTTGGTCTTGACCACATGTAATAGATTGCGGGGATAATGAACAAGGTCAGTATCAGCGAAAATATGGTACCGCCGACAATAACAACCCCCATACCAATACGACTTGTCGAAGCAGCTCCCAGGGACATGGCAATTGGCAGGGCGCCTAGCGCAATAGCCAGACTGGTCATTAAAATAGGCCGTAGACGAGACTCGGCCGAGTGCATGATGGCCTCAAATTTTTCCATACCCTCTTCCCGCATCTGGTTGGCAAATTCAACAATTAAAATACCGTTTTTCGTCACCAAACCAATCAACATAATGGTTCCGATCTGGCTGAATATATTCCAGGTCTGATCAAATAGCCATAAACTGATCAGGGCACCGGCTACTGCCATCGGCACGGTAAGGATGATGATAAACGGATCCAGGAAGCTCTCAAATTGAGCAGCCAATATCAAATAGATCAGCAATAGGGCTAACCCAAAAGCAAATAGCGTATTGGAGCTACTCTCCACAAAATCGCGGGATTCGCCACTGAGGTCGGTTGTAAAACTCTGATCCAGTACTTTCTCCTTGATACGGTCCATCGCAGCGATGCCATCGCTCATACTCATACCAGGGGCAAGTCCGGCTGAAACGGTAGCTGCCATGTAACGGTTATTGTGGTAAAGTTGTGGCGGACTGCTTTCTTCTTTGACATTGACGACGTTATCTAATTGTATGAGCTGTCCGATATTGTTGCGGACATAAATTGAGGTTAGATCTGTTGGCGTGGCCCGTCTATCGTTTTCTACCTGTCCAATTACTTGGTATTGCTTTCCATCACGCATAAAATAAGCGAAACGCTGACCGCTTAACAACAGCTGGAGTGACTGAGAGACATCAAGCACGGATACACCCATACTCAAGGCTTTTAAACGATCAATTTCGACATGAAGTTCGGGTTTGTTAAACTTCAGGTTGATATCTGTTGTTGAAAATGTAGGATCATTGTTCACTTCATTCATAAACTCTGGAATCTTCTCTTGGAGCTTTTCAAAATTTTGTGCCTGAATAATGTACTGCACCGGTAAACCGCCTCTACGATTCATGGAAATGGTTGGTGTCTGCGAAACATTGACACGTACGCCATCGTATTTTTTTGTCCATTTGGTCAGCTCTTTTGCAACATCATCCTGAGACCTTGTACGTTCTTCCGGATCGACTAGGGTCATCCGAATCCTTCCGGAGTTGACAGAACTGGCACCGAAACCTGGAGAAGTGATATTTAAACTAATCTTATTCTCGGGAATCGAATCGTAAACCAATTTATCCAGCTCCTGCATATAGCGGTCCATGTATTCATAGGTGGCACCCTCTGGGCCTGTGACATTAACCATAATGCTACTCCGGTCGTCATAAGGAGCGGTTTCTTTTTTGATGGAGGAGAAGATTACTCCTATAATGGCAAAACAAATCAATAAGATCGGAAAACTGATCCATTTGAACTTCATGAATTTATCGAGCGCATTGGCATAGCCCTTATTCATTTTCACGAACATGGGTTCGGTCCATTCATAAAACCGGGTCTTTTTATGTCCTCCACCTTTGATCAGGTAAGCATTGAGCATGGGGGTCAAGGTCAGGGAGACAAAAGCCGATACCAGGACGGCGGAAGCGATAACCACTCCGAATTCACGAAACAGGCGACCGACGAAGCCTTCCAGAAATATCACCGGTAAGAAAACAGAAGCAAGTGTGATGGAAATGGAAATGACCGCAAAGAAAATCTCTTTTGAACCCTTTAACGCAGCTTCAATAGGAGACATGCCTTCCTCAACTTTCTTAAAAATATTCTCTGTAACGACAATTCCATCGTCCACGACGAGTCCCGTTGCCAAAACAATCGCCAATAGGGTAAGTACATTGATCGAAAAACCAAAAATGTACATGATGAAAAAAGTTGCGATCAATGATACGGGGATATCCAATAAGGGACGTAGGGCTATTCCCCAGTCACGGAAGAAAAAATAGATGATCAGCGTAACCAAAATAATCGAGATCAGTAAGGTCTCTGCTACTTCCACAACCGATTTTTTGATGAATTTGGTGTTGTCGGAAGCGATATTGATCGTGATATCCTGTGGGATATCCTCTTTCATCTGATCGAGCATCTTGTAAAAATTATCAGCGATATCTAGGTAATTTGTTCCCGGTTGGGGAATAATGGCCACACCGACCAGCTGTTTACCGTTGCTGACCATTTTTGTCTCTAAATTTTCAGCGTCAATTTCAGCACGCCCGATGTCAATAAATTTGACCAGTCGTGTGCTATCTGCTTTTAGGACAATATTGTTAAACTGCTCAGGTGTGGAAAGGTTGCCGACTGTTTTTACGGTTAATTCAGTCGTATTACCAACAATTTTACCGGAGGGGAGTTCAACGTTTTGGTTGTTCAATGCGGTCCGTATATCGGAAGCGGTGATGCCGTAGGCAGCCATTCGGTCGGGGTTGAGCCAGAGGCGCATGGCATAACGCTTTTGACCATAAATTTGTGTGCTACTGACCCCTGGAATGGTCTGTAGCCTTTCGGAAATAACATTTTCAGCGTAATCACTCAATGAAAGCTTATCTCTAGTTTCACTCTGTAGGGTAAGCGTAATGATTGGATCGGAGTCTGCATCCGCTTTTGATACAACCGGAGGAGCGTCTATATCTTGAGGCAGGCTTCTGACAGCCTGCGATACTTTGTCACGCACATCATTGGCAGCTTCTTCCAGATTTTTCTTTAAGTCAAATTCGATCGTGATATTACTGGATCCTTGATTACTCGAGGAAGATATGTTGCGGATACCATCAATGGAGTTGATCGCTTTCTCCAAAGGTTCAGTGATCTGGGACTCAATAATATCGGGATTGGCCCCAGCGTAGTTGGTACGGACCGATACGATGGCCGGATCAATGGAAGGGTATTCACGAACGCCCAGAAAACTAAAACCAATGTAGCCAAATAGAATAATTGTAATATTGACAACAATAGTTAAAACGGGGCGCTTTATAAAAACGGCAGATAAATTCATGTACAGTTAGTTAGCTAGTGAAACTTTAACCTTCACTCCATCTTTTAATGCGAGAACACCAGTTGTCAGCACCGTGTCTCCGGCACTTATTCCAGATAAGATAACAATCTCCTTATCCGTGCGGGAACCGGTTTCAACTTTGGTTTCTTTTGCTAGTCCATTTTGTAGGATAAAGACTTTTTTTCCATCCTGGACCGGAACGATAGCTTCGGTCGGAATAGCGATTGCATCATTTTCTACTTCAATCGGCAGGATAACATTGACGAAAGAACCTACCCGAAGCCGACCCTGCTCGTTCGACGTCCGTGCCCGGACAGTTAATGTGCGGGTGTCAAGGGATACTTCAGGTTCGATCGCATAAATATTTGCTTTGATGACTGTTGGGTCGTTGGCAACACTAAATTCAATGGGCGCATTTAACTTGACCACATTACTGTATTTTTCAGGAATGGCAAATGTAATCTTGACCGAATTATCTTTGACCAAATTTGCGATCAGCGTATTGGATGAGACGATCGCACCAACTGAAATGTTTCGCAAGCCGATCATACCGCTGAATGGTGCGCGGACGGTTGTCTTGGAAATCTGCGCCTGAATTAACTGGATCTGCGCCTGCGCAGTTTTTAATGCTGCACTGGCAATATCAAATTCTTCCTGACTGATCGCGCCTTTCTGAAGTAACAGTTTTGCCCTACGCTCATTTTCTGCATTAAGCTGATTTGTTGTTTGCGCCTGCTTTAGTTGCGCTTGAAGTTCAATATCATCAATCTTGATCAACGGCTGTCCCTGTTGGATACGTTGCCCCTCGGAAAAGTAAATTTTTGTAATACGACCACTGACCTCGCTTCTGATCTCAACCTTTTCTTCGGCATCGAGGCTTCCAGACAAATTGATCGATCGATCTGCTGCAGACGACTTTGCGATAATCGCCTGCGCGGCGACAGGAGCGTCTTTTTTGATGGCAGATTGGCCACTTTCTCTTTTGTCTTTTTTTGAATTTATGAGGAAATATCCACCTCCAATAACAGCACAGGCTAAAAGGATGTAGATGGTCGTTTTTTTATTCATTGTGGTATAGTCCTTATGTGGTTTTTTGATTTGACGGATAAAGATAGGTTTATTCTAATGATGAAACCGGTTGTCAAAAGGATTTTACAATAGAGACCGGAAGAGGAGAAACGATAAATATACCCACATACCCCTTATCGTGACTATACAGGCTATAAAAAAAGCTAGAAACAGGTTTCTAGCTTTTTGCATACTATTTTTTAGCTTTAGCTGCTTTCTTTTCGACTTCCTTTGGAGCTGCTTCATCTACTTTTGGTTTGATGGATGCTTTCGATAAATGCGGTCTTCTTTTTCCAAAAGAACCATTTGATATTTTTCCTCTTCTGGTTTTGATATCACCTTTTCCCATAGTATAAAATATTTTGGTTTTAACAATATATTGTTGATAAACCTAAATATACCATTTTCCTTTTGGATGTGCAATTTACTAAGTGTTAAATGATTGGAAAAATTCTTTTCTGTATGTCTATTTTAAAGTTTTGGCTGATGGTATCAAAGAACAGGTTATTGGCCGGTTTATTTTCAGCCAGCAGATACGGGATCTCCAGGATGTGATTTTTTAGTTTGATCCGATAGTAACCATAGAGCAGACCTCTGGTGGTCTGAATGGACTCAACCTGTTGTACGCCCTGTATATCCCGGAAAATATTGAACGAATAATTGTCTGCGCTAAGCTGTTCCACAAAAACCTCATTTGTTTTGACGTTAAACCATATCTGTTGGCTCTTGATCTTGCGGAAGTGATTGTTGAAAAGAAAAAGGTAGCCAATTAAAAAGAAGGCGATCGGAAGCAAGAACAATACAATTTTGATTTTTACAAAGAGTAATATCGTAATGAGAATAAGCACCACACCCATAATGACGTTAGAGATTGTTTTCTTAAGGGTAGATTGAATGAGTGCAGCGGGTGCTTCAATCAATTGGAAACCCGATTTTAAATTTTTGGAATTTATCTCTGCTGATCCGGAAAAATTAAACTTTTTCCGGATCAGCAAGTAAGCGACTAGGAGAACTAGTCCAATGATCAACAATCTCATGATGCTTTGTTAATATTGTTCTTCTGCATTTGGATATTGGACCGCTTTCACTTCTGCAACGTAATTGCTTACCGCTGTGGTGATCTGCTCATGTAAATTGGCAAAATGACGCATAAACTTGGGTTTAAAATCCGCGTTCATACCCAACATGTCGTTAATGACTAATACCTGGCCATCGCAATCGGCACCGGCGCCAATTCCAATTGTTGGAATGACTAATTTTTCGGTTACCGTTTTGGCTAAAGCTGCTGGAATTTTCTCCAATACTATGGCAAAACAGCCCGCTTTTTGTAAGGCTAGTGCATCTTCAATAAGTTTCGTTGCTTCTTGTTCTTCTTTGGCACGGACACCGAAATTTCCGAATTTGTTAATGGACTGTGGCGTTAACCCCAAATGCCCACAAACCGGGATTCCGCCAGAAATAATCTTTTTGATATTTTCAATAATTTCCAGGCCACCTTCTAATTTCAAGGCATGGGCACCGGATTCTTTCATCATGCGTACAGCAGCATTGTAAGCTTCGTTTGCAGACCCCTGGTAGCTGCCAAAAGGTAAATCTGCTAAGACCATGGCCCGTTCAGTGCCTCGTGCAACAGCTGCTGCATGGTAGATCATATTGTCGAGCGTGATGGGCAGGGTAGTTTCATATCCTGCAAATACATTGGCTGCAGAATCTCCGATCAGAATGACATCCACACCGGCACTGTCTACCATTTTGGCCATGGAGTAATCATAACTGGTCAGCATCGAAATCTTCTCCTGACGTTCTTTCATTGCTTGCAGCATTGCTGTGCTCACGCGTTTTATTTCTTTGTTTACAGACATCTTAACTTATATTGTAAGCTCAAAAGTAAGGTTTTTATCATACATTGGCCAATATTCTGCCTTGTGTTTTGTATTTTTGTAAAATGATACAGAATGAAACCCGTCTATTTAAATTTCCCAAATTTTCAGAATTAATAATCCATGAGGATGAAAATTTGATTGTTATAAATAAACCGCCTTTTGTGGCTTCTTTGGATGAAAGAGAGGGGGGGGAGATTAATATTCTCCGTTTGGCAAAGAAATATCATGCTGACGCTCAAGTCTGCCACCGTTTGGATAAGGAGACTTCAGGTATTTTGTTGATAGCTAAAAATCCGGATACCTACCGCTCGATTTCCATTGCATTTGAAAAGCGCAGAGTCAATAAGATCTACCATGCCATTATCGGTGGTACGCATACTTTTAACGATCTTGTCGTGGACTTGCCTATTTTAAACCTAGGTAATAAAAATGTATCTATTGACCGCGCAAATGGCAAGCCTGCGGAAACCATCTTTAATTCCCTTAAATATTATAAGAATTATACTTTAGTGGAGTGTAAGCCAATTACTGGACGTATGCACCAAATTCGTATTCACTTGGCTACACAGCATGCCGCAATTGTGGGGGATAGCATGTACCGTGGAAAACCCGTTTATCTGTCACAAATCAAGAAAAGAGGCTATACTTTATCGAAGGATGAAGAAGAACAACCCATCATGAAACGTTTTGCCTTACATGCCAAGCACGTTGAATTTGAATTGAATGGTGAACAAATGGTGTTTGAGGCGCCTTATCCGAAAGATTTTGCGACTTTACTGAAGCTATTGGATAAATTTGATTCTTAACCTGCCGTAAATCTTATTTATGAATCCAAAAACAAAAAAGATAATTGGCAATGTGGTGTTTGTACTGCTCATTGGTTTATTGATATGGCCGACAAGCAGAAGTTATTTTCAACAGTTGCTCATGAAGATCGGTTTATTTAAACCGAAATTGGAGGCGCCACAGCAGGTTGCAGAGCAGCCCCATGCAGGAGTAAAGAATGTCGGTGCAGCCGTGTCTTTTGTGAATCATTTGGGTGAGACAGTAACTGTAGCCGATTTAAAGGGCAAAGTGGTATTTATCAACTTTTGGGCCACCTGGTGTGGGCCATGCCGCGCGGAGATGCCTTCCATCAATGTGCTTTATAATAAATTCAAAGACAACCCCAATGTAGTGTTCCTACTTGTGGAGATAGAAGGCGATAAGGAAAAGGCTGCTGCTTTTGTCAAAAATGAAAAGCTAACTTTACCCATCAGCTATCCTAATAGCGATATTCCAAAAGAATGGCTTTCGGAGTCTATTCCAAGTACAGTCATTTTGGATAAGCAGGGCAACTTAGCGACACGGCATGAGGGTATGGCTGATTATTCTACACCCGATGTGGCAAACTTTATTCAAGATTTAATCAATAAATAATTACGATCTATACATTAGCATGACCAGAGCAGAACTTATTCATCAAATCAAAGAGAAACGTTCGTTTTTATGTGTCGGATTGGACACAGACCTTACCAAGATTCCTGAGCACCTGTTGGATGATGAGGATCCGATCTACAGTTTCAATAAAGCAATTATTGATGCTACAGCTGATTTATGTGTCGCTTATAAACCAAATATTGCCTTTTATGAATGTTACGGACTAAAAGGATGGCAGTCGCTTCAAAAAACTTGGGCGGCATTGCCGAAAGATTGTTTTAGTATCGCTGATGCCAAACGTGGCGACATCGGAAATACCTCAGGCCGTTACGCAATGGCATTTTTTGATGAGTCAAATTCAGGGTTAGGATTCGACAGCATTACCATTGCTCCGTATATGGGGAAAGATTCGGTGACACCGTTTTTGGACTTCAAAGATAAATGGGCTATTGTACTGGCATTAACATCCAATGAAGGCAGCCTGGACTTTCAGAATTTTGAGAATAAGGAAGGGCTTCAGTTATTTGAGCAGGTCATTGACAAAGTAAATACTTGGGGCACTATAGACAATTTAATGTATGTCGTCGGTGCGACGAGAGGAGAGGGTTTTATTAAGATCCGTCAACATGCACCAGAACATTTCCTATTGGTGCCGGGGGTAGGTGCACAGGGTGGCTCATTGGAAGATGTTTGTAAATATGGGATGAATAAAGACTGTGGGCTGCTGGTGAATAGTACCAGAGGAATTATATATGCTTCAAAAGGACGTGATTTTGCGGAACGTGCGCGTGAGGAAGCCTTGAAATTACAAAAAGAAATGGAAATAGAACTGCTAAAAGCAGGTATTATTTCCTGATTTGACATTTAATAATTCATTCGTAATACTTACCTTTGCAGCATGCCAGAAAAAATTATCATTCTAGACTTCGGGTCTCAATACACGCAATTAATTGCAAGACGTGTCAGAGAACTAAATGTGTATTGTGAGATACACCCGTTTAATAAATTGCCAGATTTTGACGAATCTGTGAAAGGTGTTATATTCTCCGGAAGCCCCTTTTCGGTTCGACAAGAGGATGCACCTCAAATTGATTTTGTCGCTATTCAGGAGCGCTTTCCACTTTTAGGAGTGTGTTATGGTGCACAGTACATTGCTCAAAAATCGGGTGGAGATGTATTGCCATCTGAAATTCGTGAATACGGTCGTGCAAATCTGCAATTTGTCAATAGTGAAAATGAATTGTTGGCAGGCGTACCTGTACAATCTCAAGTATGGATGTCGCATGGAGATACCATTAAAGAGGTGCCCGCAAACTTTGATATCATTGCCAGTACAGATAAAGTACGCGTAGCAGCTTATCAGGTAAAAGGTACACGTACTTATGGTATACAGTTTCACCCAGAAGTAACACATAGCACGGATGGCGCTATTTTATTGAAAAATTTTGTTGTTGGTATCTGTGGTTGTGCGCAAGACTGGACTCCAGATGCATTTGTAGAGACAACCGTAGCCTCATTGAAAGAACAGCTGGGTGAAGACCATGTGATCATGGCTTTATCTGGAGGGGTAGATTCTACTGTTGCTGCAGTTTTATTACACCATGCAATCGGACAGAAATTACACTGTATTTTCGTGGATCATGGCTTGCTGCGTAAAGATGAATACGAGCAAGTATTGGATTCTTACAAAAATATGGGTTTAAATATTAAAGGAATTAATGCAAAAGACTTATTCTATGGTCGTTTGGCAGGAGTTTCTGAACCTGAGGAGAAGCGTAAGATTATCGGTAATTCCTTTATTGATGTGTTTGACGAAGCAGCGAAGGAAATTCAAAAAGAATTACCGGCAGGAATCGAAGCCAAATGGTTGGGACAGGGGACAATTTATCCTGATATTATAGAATCAGTTTCGGTTAAAGGACCTTCAGCAACCATAAAATCGCATCATAATGTCGGCGGTTTGCCTGATTTTATGAAATTGAAAGTTGTTGAACCATTGAAGACTTTATTCAAAGATGAGGTCAGAAGAGTGGGTAAGGCATTAGAGGTAGATCAGGCTATTTTGGGTAGACATCCATTTCCGGGTCCAGGTTTGGCTATTCGTATTTTAGGTGATATTACTGCTGAAAGAGTGAGAATTGTTCAGGAAGCAGATGCAATCTTTATCAATAACCTAAAGGAATCTGGTTGGTATGATAAAGTATGGCAAGCTGGTACGATCTTTTTACCTGTACGTTCAGTTGGTGTAATGGGTGACGAACGTACTTATGAGCATGTTGTGAGCTTAAGAGCTGTAGGATCGCTTGATGGAATGACTGCAGATTGGATACATCTACCTTATGACCTGTTGGCAAAAATTTCAAATGAAATTATCAACCATGTGAAAGGAATAAACAGAGTTGTATATGATATCAGTTCAAAACCACCCGCTACGATTGAGTGGGAATAAAATATGGGTTGCAGCACTCGTGGCATTATGTCTGGCGAGCTGTACAACCAAAAAAAGCACGGTATTGCGTTCGCCCTCTTCTAGTCGGGGCGAACAGCAAACTGCTGTCACTAAACCAAGCAGTGAGAAAGATAAGCCTACCATAAAGGTAGGTGATGTGCAAACTGTAAATGGCCATTCGGTAAAGAATAATAAAATTGCACTGCTTTTGCCGTTTGAATTAAATAGCATCGCCAAAACGGTGACTACAGAAGATGTCGAGCGCTCTGCTCTGGCACTGGATTTTTACCAAGGTTTTCAATTAGGTCTCGATAAGATCGCTAAAGACGGGATGCTGTTTGATTTACAGGTTATCGATTCACGCGATAATGTCGCCTATAATGCGTCCTTGGGAACTGCTGCGGCAGTAAAAGATGCAGCGCTTGTTGTCGGACCTGTGTACCCTCGGGAAATTAAAAGTTTTGCGCAGACTTTTGCCAACAAAAATGTTCTTCAGGTTTCCCCATTGGCTGCAACGATGGCTTCTGAATTTAGCGTACCCAACCTTGTTTCCATGACACCGTCGATACGGACCCATGCTGAAACAATGGCGAAATACGTTGCCGATCAGTATTATAATGGCGATCAAATTTTGATCTATGATGCTGGTGATGATGAGAGCAAACAGTTTTTGGTCAATTTTTCCAAAGAAGTGACAAAGGCGAATGCTCAGGCAAAGATTAAAACAGTGATGAGCATCAATGAGCTCAATAATAGCCTTGTACTTGCAGGAACGAATCATGTTGTGTCCGGAACAGCTAATAAGAATCTCGTCAAAGGATTGTTGGATGCTATGGATGAGCGTTTCTTGAATCCGGGTAATCAATTCAAGTTGTATGGACATCCAAACTTTTCAAAACTTTCTTTTGAAAATTTTGAAAATATGGACTTTTATGGCTTAACGATTACTTCTTCGAGTCTGGCCGATGAATCAGATGGTGATACGAGAAAGTTTATAGCAAATTATAAATCGCTGTATAAAGTCGATCCTTCGGAGTTTTCCTATAAGGGCTACGATGCGGCTGTTTATTTTGGCCGTTTGCTCCATAAATATGGGGTTGACTATGTAAGCCATATCACCCAGGAAAAATTCTCGGGGCTCAATAGTGATTATAAGTTTGAGTTCTATCCAAAATGGGGCTATGCCAATAGAGCTTTAGGGATAATGGTCTATCACAATAAGAAATTTGAAAGAAAATAATCCTTGAATGGCTGAATTTAGTGAAAAACGTGTTTACCAACAAATACGTAATTTTGAGCGTGCAATGGATGGTTTTGAGGGAGATCAGCCATTCTCACGATATTTGACGTCTTTTTTTAAGGAAAATAAACAGATGGGTTCTTCGGATCGGAAGTCTACTTCCCGTTTGTGCTATAATTATTTTCGTTTGGGGGCGGCGGCCTCAGGGTTGTCGCAGCAGCGACGACTGGTGCTTGCTGAGTTTTTATGTGAAAAAGACAGTCCATTGGTCAACATACTTGAACCTGCATATCGTGAAAAGCTGGGTTTACCTGTAGACGAAAAGATCGCTTTTCTAGTATCTGAAGGACTGATAAAAAGTGAGGATCTATTTCCATTTACGGCACATTTTTCGCCCCAGATTGATACCAAACTTTTTTTGGAGAGCCAATTGGTACAACCACATTTGTATATTCGAGTAAAAAGGGGTAAAAATAAGATCGTACGTGCGATTTTAGATGAAAATCAGATTCCGTATCATAAATTGGACGATCAAACTATCGCTTTAGCGAATGGTACCTCATTGCAGCGATTTTCAACATTAGAAGGACTTGTTGAAGTACAGGATCTATCTTCGCAGCGTACACTTGCATTTATGAAGCCTGAGGAAAGGGAATCCTGGTGGGATGCTTGCGCAGCATCTGGAGGTAAGTCTCTTTTGCTAATGGATGCCTGTCCCTCGATAAATCTATTGGTCTCTGACCTTCGTATGAGTATTCTTCGAAATCTGGACGAGCGATTTGACCTTGCTGGAATTAAGCATTATCGAAAGAAGATACTAGACCTAACAAAAGATCCATACCCCATATTGGGGAATGAAAAATTTGACGGCGTGTTGTTGGATGCGCCTTGTACAGGCTCCGGAACTTGGGGGCGTACACCAGAGATGATCCGGCAGTTTAAAACTGATAAGATCGCTGAATTTAGTGCATTGCAAAAGACAATTGCAAGTCATGTCGCTGGTTATGTGAAAGTGGGTAAAGCACTGATCTATATTACCTGCTCGATATTTAAGGCTGAAAATGAAGAAGTGGTGGATTACATTTTAAATAATTTGGGTTTTGAACTGGAGAGCATGCGTTGTCTGGACGGTTATACAGAAAGAGCGGATACTATGTTTGTCGCCCGGTTGATCAAAAAATAAGCGGGTTGGTCTAAAAATATAAAAGAGCCTATTCTTTTCCTAAGAATAGGCTCTTTATTTTATCTCCGACCATTTGCAATCCGGACGGATCCGTTAGTCGCATTTACTTGGAATGACAAGCACCGGACAGGTAGCTTTGCGAATAACGGATTCAGATACAGAACCTGAAATAAAATGGTCGAATCCAGTTCGTCCATTAGATCCCATTATAATCAGATCTGCTGACCATTCATGCGAAGCAGCAAGAATCTCTTCTTTGATGGAGCCAATTCGGTTGAAAAGATATACTTCTTCTGAGTCCGTGAATTCGCGGCTTAATTTTTCAAGATACTTTTGCGCATTTTCCTGTTCCATTTCGGATACTTCCGGCACAATGATTGGTTGTTGGCCCAATAGGGGATCAGCTCCAAAATTAGTCGGTGAGGTGGGTGGAATAACCGTGACGAGCGCAACTGAGGCGTTAAATACCTGAGCCATTTCCTTCGCGTAGAGAATGGCTTTCTCTGAACATGGAGCATCATCGACTGCAACGAGTATTCTTTTGAATTTTAAATTTGTATTCTCCATATCTACTATAATTAATTTATCTTCGTTTTATAATATATAATCACATATTTGACAATTTTGTTTTGTTTGGCCAATGAAATATGGTATTTGTACGTTAGCTCTTGTTCCCTTGCGTGCGGAACAGGCACATCGGAGTGAAATGGTTTCCCAAGTGCTATTTGCAGAATTATTTGAAATTCTGGAAATACAGGCAGACTGGACAGCGATAAGGCTATTAGAAACAGGTTACCTGGGTTGGATTCAGAATGGCCAGTTTAGGGAGCTTGATCCTGTGGAGATGGAAGAATATCTCGACGCAGATCTAAGCCTGGTTGGCAGGGAAGGCGGCTTGCTTCTGAATGGTACAGAGCAGTTACACCTCTGTCATGGTACAAAGCTATATTTAGGTGAAGCAGATCGGTTTCGGGTAGCGCAGCTGGATATGACTTACCGGGGCAGTGTCAACTCCTTTTCTAAGGCCGATTTTGAAACTAAAGTTGCGGAACTGGCTATGAGCTATAAGGATACACCTTATTTATGGGGTGGACGTTCACAATGGGGAATAGACTGTTCTGGTTTTTCCCAGTTGATCTATAGCTGTTTTGGCATATCTTTGCCGAGAGATGCGTATCAGCAAGCGGAAATCGGGACGACAGTGGATTTTATTTCGGAAATTAAGGTCGGCGATTTAGCTTATTTTGACAACGCGGACGGGCGGATTACCCATGTGGGCATTATGTTGGATCGGGATACCATTATCCACGCCTCAGCGAAGGTGCGTATTGACCGGATGGACAACGAAGGGATTTTCAATCAGGAACTGAATCGGTATTCCCATAAATTGCGGATTATTAAACGCTATATGTAGTCAAGATTTGAACAAAAGAAAAGGCGATAAGATTATCTTATCGCCTTTTCTTTTCTGTTCAACCGCCGACTAGAAGTGGAACTGTACACCTAAAGTTGGTGCCAAAGAATTCGCATCTAGACCAAATGTATTTGTTGATCTATCAGCTGTTTTGTTGTTATTATGGTTGTAGTATAAACCTCTAACTTTTAATTCGATACCGATTTTGCTAGTTGGGAAATACGCCATACCTGGAGCTAACTCAACACCGTAATTTTCGAATTTTGATTCTGATTTTACACTAGCCACTTCAGTTGTAGTTTTTCCCCATGACATTGGTACAGATAACTGAGCAAAGAATCTTAATGGACCATTAGCAGAATATTTTCTGACGAATGGAGAAACTTGGAAAGCATCTCTTTTTGTACTGTTTTCTTTGTTCGTTTCATTTTTACTCCAATCGTAACCTACACCAGTACCTACTGCCCAGTTGTCACTTACGAAGTAACCAACAGTTGGGTTGATGGAGAATGAATTATCTTTTAAGTCAGTATCTTTAACTTTAGAAGTTTGGAAGCCGACCTGACCACCAACCATGATTTTACCTTTTTCAGTTTGTGCGTTTGCTGCGATTGTTAAACCTGCAATGGCAGCTAATGTAAGTAAAGCTTTTTTCATGTCTTTTTATTTTAATAGTTTGTTCTGTGTGTCAGTTAATTACTTTCTGACTTTTTTAATTTGTTAGTCAAATATCGCAAAGTTATTTTATTTTATTGTCACTAGATTGTCTAGATGTTTTGTCTAAATCGTAAATTATAGTGGTTCAATCAATTAAAATTTACTATATTTTTATTTTTAGCGATTCTAATTAGCGATAATGATATTAAGTTGACTTTTTGTAATTTATTGTCAGTTTCAGGTAAGAATAACAAAAAAAGCCATTTGTCACAAAAAGACAAATGGCTTTTTTTGTTATTTATTAAATTCGATTTCTACTCGAAATATTCTTTTATGCGTTCAAAGAATGATTTTTCGCTTTTACCGGGTTGTGGTTTAAAGTTTGGCGATTCTTTCAATTTATTCAGTAATTCTTTTTCTTCGTTGGATACAGCTTTTGGTGTCCAGATATTGACATAAACGAGTTGGTCTCCTTTATGGTAGGAGTTGACTTCGGGAATACCTTTTCCTTTTAGACGTAGTATTTTACCTCCCTGTGTTCCGGGTTCAATTTTTATTTTGGCTTTTCCGTCAATTGTAGGCACCTCTACACTGGTACCTAATGTCGCATCCACGAAATTAATGTACAGATCATAGATCACATTCAGGCCATCACGTTTTAAGCTTTCGTGAGGTACTTCTTCGATTAAGATGATTAGGTCTCCAGGAATACCGCCGCGTGGAGCTGCATTACCCTTGCCGCTCATCGAGAGCTGCATCCCTTCGCTAACACCTGCAGGGATATTGATAGCGATTGTTTCTTCACCGCGCTCTAATCCTTCACCTCGGCAAGTTGTACATTTTGCGGTAATTTCAACACCTTCACCATTACAGGTAGGACAGGTACTAGTTGTTTGCATTTGTCCCAAGATCGTATTGGTCACCCTTCGTACTGATCCTGAGCCGCCACAGGTTTTACAGGTATGGAAAGAAGATTTATCTTTCGCTCCTGTGCCATCACAACTATGACAGGAAACTTGTTTGTTTACTTTAACTTTTTTCTCAACACCTTTAGCGATCTCTTCAAGAGTCAATTTAACTTTAATACGTAAATTGCTTCCACGCGCTACGCGACGTCCTCCACGTTGACCTCCGCCACCACCTCCAAAGAAGCTTTCAAACGGATGCCCACCACCAAAAATATCACCGAACTGACTGAATATATCATCCATATTCATGCCGCCGCCGCCACCGTAACCACCGCTTGCTGAATTGCCGGCGTGGCCAAATTGGTCGTAACGTTGACGCTTTTGTGGATTGCTCAAGATATCGTATGCCTCAGCAGCTTCCTTAAATTTTTCCTCAGCTTCATGGTCCCCGGGATTTTTATCCGGGTGATATTTAATCGCTAATTTGCGATAGGCTGATTTAATCTCCTTCTCGTCGGCTGAACGCGCGACACCAAGTATATCGTAATAATCTCTTTTTGACATCGTCTTACTATTATTGACCTATAACTACTTTCGCGTGACGAATCACTTTGTCACCTAGGTAGTACCCCTTTTCGATTACGTCCACTACTTTATTTTTTAAATCTGCCGTTGGTGCTGGAATAGAGGTAATGGCTTCTTGCAATTCAGGATCAAATGCTTGACCAACTGTTTCCATTTCTTTTAACCCCAATTGAGACAATGTTTGTCTTAGTTTGTTGTTGACGATATCCATTCCCGTTTTAACAGATGCCACATCTGTGGCAGTTTCCATTGCATTTAGGGCACGGTCAAAATCATCCAAAGTAGGTAATAACTTTCCGATCACATCTTTTCCAGCTGATTGAATCAATTCAACACGCTCTTTGCTTGTACGTTTTCTGTAATTGTCAAATTCAGCAGATAGACGAATGTATTTATCCTTTGCCTCTGCCAATTCGGCTGCCAGCTTCTCTTCAGGAGACAATTCTACCTGATTTTCCGAAGGCTGCTCTTGTTGATCAGAAGAATTAGTTTCTACTTGATCTTGACTCTCATCATAATAATTATCTTGCTCATTCATATCTTCAATGCTAAAATAGATTCAAAAATTTACTATATCTTCCTTTGTCAAAGTTTTTGCCAAACAATAAAATTCCGACAGCTTGTCAGATTTTATTAAAAAAGCCTAACAATTTGTCGGAATTTGCAAAAATGTCTCTTTAATTGTCAGTTTTTCGTTTAGATGCTGACATCATCCTGTAGAATACCATCTCCAGTTTTAATTATCCGGGATGGCATATTGCGAATAATGGTATAATCGTGGGTGGCCATTAAAATTGCAGTCCCAGAATTGGCAATGTCACGCAGTAGAAGGACAATTTCCTCCGAAGTCGCCGGATCCAGATTACCGGTAGGCTCATCCGCCAAAATGATCTCCGGATTATTGAGCAATGCGCGAGCAATAACAATCCGCTGTTGTTCACCTCCTGAAAGCTCATGGGGCATTTTCTTTAATTTGGAGCGAAGTCCGACTTTTTCCAATACATCCAGGATGCGACTATCAATCATTTTTTTGTCTTTCCAGCCCGTCGCCTTTAGGGCAAACTCCAGGTTCTTCTCTATCGTCCGGTCGGAGAGTAAATGAAAGTCCTGAAAGACAATTCCCAATTTCCTGCGTAAATAGGGGACGTCATTTTCATGAAGCTTTTTGAGGTCAAACCCCGCGATCATTCCTTCGCCACTGCCGATATATAAATCGCCGTAGATGATTTTTAATAAACTACTTTTTCCGCTGCCAGACTGTCCGATAAGGTAGAGAAATTCACCCTTCCCGATGTTTAAATTGACATTGGATAATACTAAATGTTTCTGTTGAAAGATATCAACGTTCTTTAATGTAATTACTTTATTTTCAATCATGGGCGTTAAAACTCTAATTTTTTAATTTGACCAAAAGGCAATTCTTTCACCAATTGCATGATATATTCCGCCTTTTCTCCCAATCCGATTTTGTCAAGGGATTTGTCCGGTCGATCCACTCTAAAATATGCCAACAAGGTGAAGGCATCATCTCGCAGCTGTACATAGTCGGGGATTTTGGCGACACCTCTTACTTTAATGATATACATGATTTCAAAGTTAGTATTTTTAATGCAATTTCTGTACTATGAATTTAACGGAAGCTTACTGGTTTGCAAATAGAAAGTCCAAGGTATTTATTCCGTCAGCATAATCATCCAGGGCCGGACATTGACTTTCTCCAAAATGAAAGACTGGCGGCTGAATGTTCAATTGCACTTCGGAGACCACACATTGGATGTTTTCAGCTTGTTGATTCAGCTCATTCTCGACATCTGCAAGGTTGTTGTATTCCTCGTAATAAACGACAGATAGTGGAGATGCTGTACGCTGATCCTGTTTGAGCAATAGAAAACCATTGTCAAAATGTTTATCTCCATTGATCAGATAGATGGATTTATTATAGTCGTAATTGTTATTGTACTTATAGTGGTCGGCCACATTTTTAAAATCCGCTATACCTTCAAAAAAATGGGAAACATGATAATCTTTTGGAATAAAAATTTTGGAAACTGAACGACAACCGAGTCCAAAATAATCAAAGATATCGTGTCCCAAAGCTTGTAGTTGTGCGGCGGATTCCGTACCTGTAATGACACCAACGCTATTTCTGTTGCGACGGATAATATGCGGCTTAGCGCCAAAATAGTAATCGAAATAACGGGCCGTATTGTTTGATCCCGTCGCAATGACGAGATCAAAGTCTTTGAGTTTATCTACAATTTCAAAAGTTGTTTCAAAAGCTGGTTCGATCTGTTTTAGACGATTGAGTACATAGGTCGTTAAACCAGCATCATCTGAGGAGACCTTAACTTTTGCCTTAAACCCACTGATTAATACACAAAGGATATCATGAAAACCAACCAGTGGAATATTTCCGGCCAGAATCAAACCTACTGTTTTAGCTGACTCGCTATCCGGATAGTCCTGTAGCCAGTGACCAAGCTGCTCTTCGGTTAAGTTGGAAGCAATCGCATGAAGGGCACTTTCAACATTTTTTATGGTATACCAAGGGTTTTTATGTTGGGCCAGTTGGATGGTCTGAGTAAGATCTTCAGGCTGCTTTTTCAACAGTTCACCCAGTTTTACAAACGCATTTATTCGTTGTTGCTTTGTCAAAATATTAAATTTTTAAAAGATGAATACACAAATTTGTGTTATATTTGTGCTGTTAACATTAATCAACGTGAATCAACTAGCCTTATTGTACAATCAGACTTTGTTTTCATATTGATAATGCAAAAATAGTTTATTTATCATAATTGTGAGGTTATAAATGGCGATTAAAATTACAGACGAATGCATTAACTGTGGTGCTTGCGAACCGGAATGCCCAAATAATGCAATATACGATGCTGGTGTAACTTGGAAATTCTCAGATGGGACTGCTTTGGATGGTGTTATAGATTTTGGTGATGGCGTTACGCTGGATGCGAATGAATCACAGGAAGCGATCTCAAATGAAGTCTATTATATTGTTTCAGATAAATGTACGGAGTGCGTAGGTTTCCACGATGAACCTCAATGTGCTGCTGTTTGTCCGGTAGATTGTTGTGTGGATGACGAAGATGTACGTGAATCTAACGATGAGCTATTAGCGAAAAAAGCTTGGTTACACGCGGAATAATTTTTTGATTCCGTTAAAATATAAAGCAGGATAAGAAATTATCCTGCTTTTTTTATGCGCCTGCATTTCTGAGAAATCGGTATTTTGTTGTGAAACAGGGCCGATTTAAATAATAATATTTGCAAAAGCATAGGATTTTTTTATTTTTGTTCTTTTGACCATTAAAATCTTTTAAATGTTAAAAACCAAAATAGGGTTAATCACCCTGATCACAGTTACATTAGCTTGTATCATTGCTGTATTATACGAATTTGATGTTGTAGGCTTTTCGCATGAATTTCTAATGGCTGTCCGTTGGATAGTTGCCACCGTTTTGGTTGTCAATGCGCTTTATAAGAAAAATTTGACCACTTGGATACTTACTTGTATGATCCTGGGCATTTTTGTTGGCCTGGATTTTCCCAACCTGGCAATCTCTTTGCAACCATTGAGCAAAGGTTTCATCAAACTAGTAAAAACAATTGTTGGACCCATTCTTTTTGCTACATTGGTTTATGGGATTGCAGGGCACTCTGACCTAAAACAGGTAGGACGTATGGCCTGGAAGTCTATGCTGTATTTCTTCTGTGCAACGACCTGTGCTATTTTTATTGGTTTAGGTGCCATTAATCTGACTCGTGCAGGAGTGGGAGTGGATGTCGCACATATGCCACATGAAGAGCTGCCAGCACCTAAAGAAAGTATGGATGAACATGTCTTGAAGTCACTGCCCGACAATGTACATCCTGTCTATAAATTTACCTCATTTATCCGTGACCTTTTTCCGGAGAATATCGTAAAATCTGTTGCCGATAATCAGGTGCTACAAATTGTTGTCTTTTCGGTGCTTTTCGGAATCGGGCTTGCCATGGTGGATGAGAAGAAGCGGAAACCGCTGGTGGATTTTACGGAAAGTATGTCTGAGACAATGTTTAAATTCACAAACATCATTATGTATTTTGCACCGGTCGGTGTTGGTGCTGCAATGGCATACACGGTGGGACATCTTGGTGTTGATATTTTGAAAAACCTATTTATGCTGCTGGCAACATTGTATTTCGCTTTGTTTTGCTTTTTGACTTTGGTACTGCTTCCTGTAGCACTTTATTTAAAAATTCCTGTCAGACGTTTTATCAATGCCATTAAAGAACCTGTCTCGATTGCTTTCGCTACAACAAGTTCGGACGCTGCTTTGCCTAAAGCAATGAGTGCAATGGAAAAATTTGGCGTTCCGCGTAAGATCGTTTCATTTGTTATCCCGACAGGCTATAGTTTTAACCTGGATGGCACTTCGCTGTATTTATCGTTGGCTGCAATTTTTGTTGCGCAGGCAGCCGGTATTCACTTGTCGTTTGGACATCAGCTCATGATTGCCTTTACGTTAATGATTACCTCTAAGGGCGTGGCAGCAGTGCCTCGTGCTTCGTTAATTATCCTAATTGCGACGGCTGATCAGTTTGGTCTGCCAACCTTTGTTATCGCCGCGATTCTGGGTATAGACGAGTTGATGGATATGGCACGCACTTCGGTTAACGTTGTTGGGAATTGTCTTGCAACGGTAGTTGTCGCGAAGTGGGAGGGTGAGTTTGATGAAGAAGCGCCTTACCGCGAAGATTCGGAAGAATTGGTTTAAGATGCTCGACATAACATACATAAAAAAGCTGCGTTAACATTTCTGTTAACGCAGCTTTTTTATGTAAAATCCTAGTAGACAGTTTATCGGCCATCTACATAATACCAAAGGTTGCCTTGCCGTTTAAATGTCGACTTTTCATGATGGATCTGTACTTGCAGCGTTGAATCCAGGTAATGTGCCTCAAATTCTACCGTGGAAAATGTTGCTTTTATAATATTCAGCTGCATCCACTTATTTTCTTGCGCCCATTGCTGAATCGCATCCTTGTGTTGGAATCTTCGTGTGGTCGGGTGGAATGTGTTGTATAAAAAGTCAATGTTCCCTACAGCAAAAGCACTGTAGCGTGCCCGCATAAGTGCTTCGGCAGTTGTTGCTTTGCCCTGGTTGCTGTGTACTAGCTGACAGCATTCTGTAAAAGTAAGTCCTGAGCCACAAGGGCAAGAAAGAGTTGTTTCAATCACGCTTTTTAGGGTTTACCAGCCTTTAATGGCGCCATTTTTAAAGACCTTTTTTGCTGTTGCTTCTACTTCCGGAGATTGATAGGACTGTATAAACTGCTGTACTTTTTCGTCATTTTTATTATCTGCCCGTGCGACGATTAAGTTGACATAAGGGGATTCCTTATCCTCTGTAAATAAACCTTCTTTTTCAGGGTCTAGTCCAGCCTGTGACGCAAAGCTATTATTGATAATCGCTATTGCAACCTGAGGATCATCAAGTACGCGGGGTAGCTGTGGAGCTTCCATCTCAATAATTTTGACCTGCTTCGGATTGCTGACAATATCTGTCACTTTTGGTTGTATACCTACATTCTCTTTTAAACCGATGATTCCCTCACGTTGGAGCAACAAGAGTGCACGTCCACCGTTTGTTGGATCATTTGGAATAGCGATGCTTGCTCCCGGTTGGAGCGCTGTAATCGTCTTGATCTTTTTGGAATAAGCGACAATCGGAAATACAAAGGTATTGCCGACGATGGTTAATTTGGTAAAGCCACGTTGTTTGGACTGTTCCTGTAGATAAGGCTGGTGCTGAAACACATTGACATCTATATCACCCTGATTCAAGGCTTCATTTGGAACAACGTAATCATTGAAGGAAACCAGTTCCACATCCAGATTGAACTTTTCTTTTGCAACTTTCTTAGCCGTTTCAGCAAGTTCCTTTTCAGGACCTGTTACCACACCAACTTTAAGGATATTTTCCTTCTTTTCCCTGTTATTACAAGCTACAATAGTCGTCAGACTAAAGGCAAAGATCGCAAATGCATAGTTCAATTTTTTCATATGATACAATTAATGTTAACGATGGTTTACTTTTTTTGATATGTAATCACCTGTATACTGCAACAGGAATACGATTAAAATTAATAAAATAAGAACAGAATTCATGATAAAGGTGTCATAACCTACATAGCCATACTGATAACCAATCTGTCCTAGTCCCCCAGCTCCAACGGCACCGCCCATTGCCGAATAACCCACAAGTGTAATTAAGGTGATCGTCGCATTGTTGACCAGTGATGGGAGCGCCTCGGGGAGCAGCACTTTGAAGATAACCTGCTGTGTGCTCGCACCCATGGCTCTGGCGGCTTCAATTAAGCCATTGGGAATCTCCAGTAAGCTGTTTTCCACCAATCGCGCGATAAATGGTGCTGCGCCAATACTTAAGGGGACCAATGCTGCCGACATACCTATTGATGTTCCTACAAGCTGACGTGTAAATGGAATCATCCAGACAATAAGAATAATGAATGGAATAGATCTGAACACGTTCACTAAGAGCGAAACAATCTGATGCATGGTTTTGTTTTCCAGCAGCTGATGTTTCCGTGTGAGGAAGAGATAGATTCCAAGTGGAAGCCCGATTACAAATCCAAAAAAGCCCGACAGGAAAGTCATCATAAGTGTTTCGAGCGTTCCCGATAAAAGTAAATCCAGTACTTGATCAGACATAACCTAGTATTTTAGTTTGCGGATGCTGTTCTTTTAAATAAGAGAGACTCGCTGTTATATTTTCGATATCGCCAGACAATTCAGCTAATATAACGCCGAATTTCATTTCCCCGACGTAGTCGATCTGTGCTGTGATAATATTTGTTTTAACCTGAAATTGCTGTTCCAATTGTTGAATAAAAGGAATAGACTCTTCGCTCGATGTGATGTAAATCTCAACAAGAGGATTTCCCTCGGCCTTTAATCGCTCCTGAAAACCTAAAGGAATATCAACCTGCAGCGCGGACTGTATAAAATTTTGGGTAGTTTCCTGCTGTGGGTTTGCAAAAATCATTTCAACCGAACCACTTTCAATTAAAGTTCCATGATCCAGGACGGCAACTTGGTCACATATTCTTTTGATCACATCCATTTCATGGGTGATCAATAAGATGGTAAGTCCCAGTTGTTTGTTGATTTTTTTTAATAAAGTAAGGATAGATTTTGTTGTTGCAGGATCCAATGCGCTGGTCGCTTCATCACAAAGTAGAATATGTGGATCATTGGCCAGAGCACGGGCTATAGCAACCCGTTGTTTTTGTCCTCCGGACAAGTTAGCCGGATAGCTTTCGGCTTTTTCTTCCAGGCCTACCAAGTGCAGTAACTCGGAAACTTTTTGGCGGATAGACGTTTTTGATTTGCCTTCAAGCTGCAATGGAAAAGAGATGTTTTCAAAGACAGTTAGGGACGACAGCAAATTGAAATGCTGAAAGATCATTCCAATTTTTCTCCGTTTCATCATTAAGTCTTTGGAAGACATGGACATCAAGTCTTCATTCTCAATAATAACTTGACCAGTATCCGGTCTTTCCAAAAGATTGACGCAGCGGATCAGTGTACTTTTTCCGGCACCGGAAGCTCCTATGACACCAAATATTTCTCCTTTATCGATGAACAGAGAAAGATTTTTCAATGCATCGATTCGTCTGGATTTGACCTGGAATGATTTAGATATGTTGTTTAGTTGAATCATTGACCCTCTAGGGATTTATGCATTTATGTTAACGAAAGTGGATGTTGATATAAATGTACATAAATGCAGTTGATAAATTACAATGAAATGACGAAAAAAAATGGCTATTGATCCGGTCTTTCCAGACTTCAGTTACTGTCCGAAAAGACCGGTCTATAGGAACAGATTTTTAGGATAAGGAGTAAGCTGATACAACTTGTTTTCCAGATCCAAGTCCTTCTATGCCGTATTCAATTATATCTCCATCGCGGAGGAATCGTTGTGGGGATTTTCCCATCCCAGAGCCTGCTGGCGACCCTGTTGAGATAATGTCACCTGGAAGAAGGGACATAAACTGGCTTAAATACGATATCAGTTTCGGCACACGGTAAATAAAATCGCTTGTATTACCATTTTGCATCAGTTCACCGTTTAATTTGAGCCAGATTCTCATGTTATCTACATCTTGAATTTCATCTTTGGTGGCAATGAACGGACCAATAGGAGCGAATGTATCGCAACCTTTACCTTTGTCCCAGGTGCCACCTCTTTCGATCTGAAACTCCCGCTCAGTCACATCGTTATGCAATACATAGCCAAAAACATAATCCAGCGCTTCTTCTTCACTGACATAGGAGGCTTTCTTGCCGATAACGATAGCAAGTTCGGTTTCCCAATCGGATTTCACGGAATTTTTAGGTAATGTAATCCCATCGAAAGGTCCATTAAATGCAGAAACCGATTTCATGAATACAATAGGTTCTGCCGCTTGTTGCAAGTTGGTCTCCTTGACGTGATCGTCGAAGTTAAGTCCAACACAAAGAATTTTGGAAGGAGTTTCTAAAGGAGTGCCGATACGTTCATTCGCATCGATTTCTTTTAGGGTTTCGCTATTCTTTTCTACATATGTCTGAAGTTTCTCCAAATTTGCCGGATTTGCAAAGAAATCACGGTTATATTGAAAATTTCCTTGTGAAACATCATATTTCTTTTCATTTAAAATGACTCCCGCCTTTTCGGAGCCCTTTGCGCCATATCTAAAAATCTTCATAAGCCGCAAATATACGGATTTTGTCCCAAAAAGGCTTGAAATTAACGGGAATTAACAATTAACCAATGTGTAAATTATCTATACAATTATTGTCCAAAGTCGGATATTTAAACGGAAATTTCTCATTAAGGATCTTTTTATTGCTCACGCGGGTTCCGTTGAGTACCATTTCCTGTCCTTTTTTTCCAAGAAATAGCTTAATCAAAAATGCGGGTACAGGAATAGGAAGGTACAGTAGTCCATATCGCCGTCTTGCAATCCGTTTGGTGAACTGGCCAATCGGCATAGGTTCGGACGAACAGGCATTGTAAACCCCAGCGACAGCATTGTTTTGTATGGCAAATAGAAGCATTCGGGTAAGATCCTCCATGTGGATCCAGCTCAACACCTGTTTGCCCGATCCCAAAATGGGGCTTAGCCGAAAACGTAACAACTGATTGATCTCTTTCAACATACCCTGGTCTTTGCTGAGCACAACTCCGAATCGAAAGACGACAAGTCTTTTTCCGAGGGTTTCGATAGGTTTGACACTACCTTCCCAAAGGTTGCAGACCCAGGATAAAAAATCGCCGCCCTGAGGATCACCTTCTTCAAATGGCTTTTTTTGATAGCTGTCATCGGCTCCATACCAACCGATCGCTGATGCCGATATAACGGCCTTTACTTGGTTTGGAATCTGTTTTAATGTCTGATAAATCAGCTGTCCACTCTCTACACGGCTGGATATAATTTCTTGTTGATACGCTTTGCTCCATCGTGCGGCATTGAGATTGGCGCCAGCTAAATTGATGATGTAATCAGCCTCCTGGATTGATTTTACATCAACGATTTGCTTTTTCGGGTTCCAGTCGACATACCGAACGTTATGTTGTGCCGGATGAGCCTTTGGATCTCTTGTGAAGATGATTACTTCATAGAAATTGGCGACCAGCAATTTTGTCAAATGAAGGCCAACAGCGCCTGTTCCTCCTGTAATAATTACTTTTTCCATGGATTAAATTTCATCTTATTTGATCACGATATCTCTATTGTCCTCCTTAATTATCTCTTGTGCGGTTAGCTTGATGCTCCTTCTAATATACTATTTTGAATTAATAAAAGAAGCTATAATTTTAAGGTTTATCCTTTGAAATAATCTGTTTTTAAGGATTTCGTTTGATAATTTATATTTCCGAGTCAACATGGGGTAGCTAAATTGGAAGATCTCATAAAAAAGGCCCGTCTGCGTTGCGGACGAACCTTTTGGTATGTATACTGATCTCTTTGAAATGCTGGTCTCTTTATTGTAAAGTTTGGATTGTACTTCCACAAGTCAGCATCTGGGCACCATAATATGGATTTTTGACGTCTTTATTGAGGCTCAACCAAGTTGCACCTTTACCACCGTTAAACATGGGGCATTTTTGTTGATAAACCGGAAGTGCAGGTTTAGAACTTTTTGCCAGCTTATAGACCGCTTCAGAGAGCGATGCAAATGCTACACGTTGTTTCGCAAGATCTTTTGCCTCCTGGAGCGCTTTCGCATGTTGCGTAATGGCGTTTGCTTGTGCTTTCCACACGTGTTGCTCGTCAGCAGTTAAGTCAGACGATTTCAACTTCGTTATCAAATTTGAAAATTTTGCCGCACCTGTAGCGACAGTCTTTTGATCGGAGGCAACCAGCGCATCTTTCAACTGGAAATACTGATCGTAAATAGCCTGGAAGTTACCCGCTTTAATGACAGATGATGCTCCTGTGCTTTCTTCTTTGCTTTCAGGAGTATTTTCGGGGTTGGCGGGAGGGGCATTTAAAGTTCTGTCATATTGACAACAGCCATGTAGTTCTGCATAAGCTGCCGCCGATGCGAGATATTTTTCATTGTCATAACCGGCAAGTGCAATATTTTTCAATACAGCATCCAATGAAGTTTTGCTGGCATCAAATGAGATATTTGCTGTTTGATTGTCTTCATTCCAATCGACCTTGGAATCAGCCGAGTTTCCAGCTTTTTCTATTGTTTTCTTGCACATGCCACAATTGCCACTGATTTTTACGGTTTGTGTTGCCATGCTAGTATGCTGACCATAAGTAGTTATGCTCACGCAGAGAAGAAGTACAGCTGTTATGGTAGTATTTAGAATTCTCATGTATTTAAATTTTTAAAATATTTTGTTGATTTAATAGACTTGTAACCGGCTTTATCCGGTTCCTATTAGAGTTTTGAGATAGGTGTTTTTTGTACATATATACTTTGATCTCCTTTTTTTAAGCGTAATAAGTTTGTGGTGCGCTTATTTTTGGCGGAACCCAGGGATAAAAGTAACCGTCCGAAGGGTAAACGGATAGCAAACTGCTGTATGATCTTTTTAAGAATGAAGAGGAAATTTTAGGAAGCTGTACGGGCACTGTCGAGACAGCCAATACACTTGTTACAGAAGCACAGTGGCAGCTACAGTCACGACATTGCTTGTGATGCTGGCATATGCTTTTCTCCTTACCTTGGAACTTTTTACAGCAATTATTCTTTTTACGCCCAGATTCCGTACTGTCCATACGGCAAGTCTGAACTTTACTTTGATGACAGGGTAACGCAACTATTGGCTTGAACCATAAGCCAATAAAAAGCAATAATCCGATTAGATGTTTCAGTGCGGTCACAGTTCAAAGATAAGTTTTTTTGAATAAGTATGAGATCCATTCTTATGTTGGTTCGTGCTTTTTTCCTTATTCATACCAGCATTGTTTCCAGAAAAAAGGAGGGGGGCTGTATTGGGATTTCAGTTGTTTCATAAAAAAGCGCAGTAGAAAGTTTTGCTATCTACTACGCTTCTTTTCCTTATTTAGGATTTCGTTAGAATTTGAAATTTGATAGAAATCCGGGTTTCTTCCAGGTCTTTTTATATTCATCTGCCAGTGGGCTATGATCGGAATAAACCAGCACTTCGTTGAGCAGATTATGCGCTTTTTTTAGGTTACCTGTTTTGTAATTGACAAGAGCTTCTACTAGCTTTACAGACTCACAGTCATCATCATAACCCCATTCACCTTGTGCATAGATACCGTTAAAGATCATTACATTTCGGTTGACTTCGGCTAGGTTTTCCTGTTCCGCAAGTAGCATGATTCCGAATTTTAGCCAAAGTACATAATCTTCAGGATCCATGACTGTGGCGACCCAAGCGTCATCGCGTTGAAATATTTCTGCACCCGATCTAAATTCGGAGCGGAAGTAATGCCCTTTGATAATCAGATACAAAGTCTTTGCTTTATCAAAGTCATCGATGATAAATTCTTTTTTATTTTTGAGGTATTTTTTTGCAGCAGCTACAATAGCGCTATAGTCGGATATTTCATTGTATAGCTGCATGAGGATATACTGCGGTTGTGCTTCATGCGGATATTGCTGTGCCATATCTTCATAATAGTGGATACGGTAATCACGATCGTAGGGCTCGAGGATATCATAAATTATACCTTCCACACTATTTTTAGCAGCCTCAAAATCCCTATAATGATAGTCGTTCAGGGTAGGATGATTTATATAGAACTGATAAATGTGCTCCAGAAGATATTGTGCTTCTGCCTGTATATCAGCAGAAAGTCCCAGATGATAATTTACTTCAAGCTGATACACAAACATTTGATAGCAACTTGGGAACACCAGATCTGATTCTTCTTCAGCAGATTGTTCTTCCATTTCCTCATCGCGCATTTCATCGAGGTCGCTCAAAGTGACTTGATATGTGTCGAAATATAGTATGAGGGCGTCTTTTAAACGTTCATAATCCTCCAATTTCGACAATGCATCAGTTCGCGTCTGATGTAGTTCTTCAAAATCTGAGTAGTTTAACCCTTCAGTTGCGATTTGATAACTATCTTCAAGGAGATCCACATTCTTTAAAGCAATTGCCAGGTTATTACAATTCATTGCACGATTGTGGCTTCCACCAAAATAATCGCTTTCATATTTTCCCTCCTCGAAATATGCCGCAAAGGCATCATAGGCTTGGCGGTAAACAGCGAGGTAAAGCTGCCGTAGGGCCAGGGTGTCTTCAGCCGACAGTGTATCCAATGCACCGACAAAGTCAGATAGGTTAATTGCTTCATTATAGAGATCGCGTGGCAAATCCTCGAATGTGGGCACGTGCGAATATACTTCGCCAGTTGTTAAGTAGGTACATTCCACAAGACGTCGCCAAGAGGTCGCATTCCATTGGCGTTCTCCAGATTGTTGGAGATAGGGTATAGCAGCTTCGTGCTGTCCATCGTCGTAAAGGTACGCACCTGCAAAATGATAGCCAGCGTACAAATCCGGGTATTGGTCGATCAGTTTTAATGCATGTAGGTAGTAGTAATCGAATGGTATACCGATATCTTCGGAATAATTACGTTCAATGATCAGCTGATAATAGAATACTTCCGGATTCTCGTAACCGTCAGCGATCAGATCTTCAAAACGATTGTGCCATTTGACCAACTCCTGGTGGATATGTGCAGCTGAATTTTCACCTTTAATAAGCTTTAATAATATCTTTAAAGCCAGGTCGATATCTTTGTTTTCATAAGCGATCTCAGCAAGATCTACATACTGCATTTCATGACTGCTGACAAAACGGTCAAATTGCGTCCCGATAGATGCTGTTAATGCAGCGCCGGAAATTTGCTTTGTGCGGTCCAAAAGATATATTTTCTTCATCCAAAATAAGGAGAAATTATGATCTGCACTTTCCCGATCTTCTTTAAAAGCTTCGTTGAAATAATTGATCCCTTCGTCCAATACCGTCAACAAGGCCGCATCATCCTGAAGTCCTTCATAAATATTAGCCAGGAAGCCATAGCCATACGAGGTCATTTTTGGTATGGCGATCAACTGTTTTGCATAGCGAATAAACTGGTCTTTGTTATCCTCGCGAATGTGTTTCCTCGGACGATTGATCAGGGCCAGTGAAGCCTCATTACTTAGAACGTAGTTGAGCAGATGGTAAAGCGTTGTTTCGTTTTCAGGCTCCACGCTTAGAGCCTGCTGAAGATAGGGGATCATCTTCTCCTGGATGATATCAAAAACAGCTTCATGTCCTTCGTAGAATACCTGATCGTGATACGCGACAGCAAGATGTGTCCAAAGCGGCACATCCCGGTCGTTTTGTCTCAATTGATTTTCACCTTCAATGATAAATAGATCCAGCTGTCCACTGTAAAATAAATCGTATATATTTTGCTCTTCCATTCCTTGTTTTTCTTTTGTTGTTTTCCCTAATATGTTAAATTTTATTGAAAATTATTTCAATAGCGCGTGTTTTTTGAACTTATTGCCATCCCATTGAAAATGTTCTTCTCTTTTCGAAATGCGGTAGTCGGGGTCTAAGGTATCATCATCTTTCGCTTCACCTTCTTCGATGTATTTATAGATCAACTGGTTGTTTCTTTTGTGTTCTGAGGGGAATAGGATTTTTTCGTCGTAGTAAAAGACACCGGCATCACTAACGGAGTACCTACTGGGGAGATTGATCAATTTCTGACCAGTCCAGGCCATGTAATTATACTCCGTGGGAATCCCGCAGGCGCCTGATAAAAACTCCATTCGTAAGATCTGTTTTACATTATCTAAGCCCATGCCGGATAACAATTTACTTTGTGCGCTCAGCTGGCCTGCAAATGCAAATTTGAAGGACTGGCTCGCGATTAGCGAGTCTTTTGTATTCAATACTTTTACTTTGGTTAAAAAATACGCGGGTTCTTCGTCATTTCCCTGTTTGATAAAGCGGTCAAAACCGAATAAGTATTGAAAACCCTCCTTGTCGACTTGCTTACCAAGTGCCAATAAGCCAAGCCAGATAAAACCCTGTTTAAGTTCGCCATGCTTAAAGTAGCTGATCTGATACCAAGGAGCATAGAAATTTTTGATGATGTCACCTTTAATTGGATCGCTGGCAATGCTGACAGTAGCGCCCTGGCTTAATGAATCTACTCGTTTTGAGCTGAGTCCGGGACCGGAACGGATGTAAGCCTTTTCAACAAAAATCGTGGTGGTTTGCCCTTTCTGTATATTCCAAAGATTAAAATCATCGTCGAATGAGATGCCATCCTGTGCTTTTAGCAGTATAGGGAATAAGCTTATGCATACAAGTGTGATATTTCTTAAATTCATTTTTGTCCTGTTCGCTGTTGCAAAAATAGCAGAATTTTTACGGAGGCTTATCACTGGTTTCAGGTATTTTCCTGCTTGAGATAGTGGTAGGGTGTGTGCTTCCTAGCCTTCTTGCTTTACAACAAATGAGAGGAAATAGATTTTATATTTAAAACAATTTTATGCTAAATATGGTATCTTAAGACGTTAAAGTTTATACAGGCTGTTGAAGTGGCCGCCGAAAAGCGAATAATCGAATTTTATGAAGAAAAAAATAGATCAGAAACAGCAAATAGCTGAACTGTTTGATCGCTATAGAAATCATCTGGATAATCCAGCATTTACAGAAATTGAACTTTTGGTTTCAATTGTAGCTATTATTCGTCCAAAAAGAGTTCAGTTATTTTATCAAGTCGATATCCAGTTTTTTCTTGATTTTCTGAAGGAGTTGCCCGATATAAGGCGTCAATTTGTTCAGTATCTCAAACGTGTTCTCTGGCGAAGAGATTTTGATCAATTGGTGTCCGATACGGGGATTATTAGTTATGCCGACTTTATTTATGAACTCAGAAAGCGAATAACGGAGCGCTACTTGCCTTATCAACCGGCGAAGTCAACCTTACAATATTTACTGAACCAGGTGTTTTATACCGTGAAAGACGCTGATTGGATCTCAACGATTCCTACGGAGCAATTGCATGAGCTTTTTCGATTATGTGAATTCAATTCGATCTATGATGATGAAGCGGGTTTTGAAATGATTGAAATCTTATATGGTATAGAATTGCTGGTGCAGCGTATCACGGGGCGTGCCATGGAAACTGATGTGAATAAAATGGTGCCTGAGTTTCAGAACTTCGATAGTCCATTTATCGCAATCATGCGGGAGTTTACAGAGTTAAATGATCGTATTTTACAATCGGAGAAAAAATACATTACGACTGAAGATCTTTCGTACAAGCAGTTGTTGGTGCTTCACAAGCAATGCGAAACTTATATAGAAACAGCTTTTAGTAATTCACATCGTTTCGGTATTTCTATTAAAGTGAACCAGTCCTTATTGCGGATTCGGCAACAGCTGGAGCGCATCAAGGAGATGCTCTCTTTTTTGGTGATTGATACAGAATCCCAAAAAGAAGAGAAAAGCATTCAATTGGCGAAGACGCTGATTGGCTATAATTCAAGAAAAAGCAATATTCGGAAATTGATAGGGCAGAGTACACAATTGCTGGCTTACGAAATTACCCACCATACTGCCCAGACAGGGGAACATTATATTACATCAACCCATCAGGAGTATTGGAAGATGTTTCGTTCTGCCTGCGGCGGCGGTGTAATTGTGGGTGCGATGTGTATTCTAAAACTTTTATTGGGAAAAGTGGAGACAAGCGAATTCGGGCACGCATTTCTGTATAGCCTGAATTATGCGATCGGTTTTACGGTGATTTATCTTTTTGGCGCCACCTTGGCAACCAAGCAGCCGGCGATGACAGCTTCATCGCTTGTTAGTGCGATTGAACAGGGAGCTTCGGACCAAGGTACTGACAGACACCGTTATTGGGTCTTTGCGCAATTTTTCGCACGTTTATTTCGTTCGCAGTTTATCGCTTTTGTTGGTAATGTGATTATGGCATTTCCCATTAGTCTGTTGTTAGTTTGGGGAATAGCGCAGCTGTCGGGTGTAAATATAGCAAGTGCAAAATGGCTACACCTGGTCGACGATTTAAATCCGACGAAGACTCCCGTTATCTTGCACGCTTCTATTGCAGGAGTGTTTTTATTTCTGTCAGGGATTATCGCTGGAAGTATCTCAAATCGAGATAAACATAATTCCGTTTACTACAGGATTCAGGAGCATCCTCTGCTGAAAAAGATATTTGGGAAAACGAAGACGGACAAGATTGCCTCTTTTTATGAAAAGAAATGGGCTGGTATTGTTTCCAATCTCTGGTTTGGTGTTTTCATGGGCTCAACGGCTTCCATTGGGATGTTTCTTGGTATTAATATCGATATTCGGCACATTACCTTTGCGAGCGGAAATCTGGCCCTGGGTTTATTTGGACATCGTATGGAGCTGTCCACGGATATCTGGATATGGGGAATTTTGGGTATCGGGATTATTGGGTTCTTTAATTTTCTGGTAAGCTTTGGTTTGTCATTGGTGCTTGCATTCCGTTCGCGAAACCTGTCCTCTAAGGAGTTGGCGAAAATGGCCAAGGCGGTGTGGATTTATTTTAAGATGAATCCAAAATCGTTCTTCTTTCCACCTAAAAATTAAGGAATGATTTTATTTGATCCATCTTACAGCGATGCATATTGTTTTGTAGAATTACCTAATTTTTGTAGATTACAGTCATGAATAATATGATTATAGTCCTTGGTGCACCGAACGACGCACAGGGTAATTTGTCTCAGATCGCGCAGGACAGACTACATTGTGCTTACAATTTATACTTGGCAAATCCCGGTTTTAAAATAGTATGTACTGGCGGGTTCGGAGCCCATTTCAATACGGCCGATCAACCACATTATTTTTATGCACATAAATTTTTAAGGGGGAAAGGTGTTGCGGAAAATGCGCTTATGGAAGGAGTTCTTTCAACCAATACCATAGCGGATTTTGAGTTGTCTAAAGCATTGGTCATGGATGCGAGTCCGGAGATTTTACTTGTAATAACATCTGATTTTCATATGGAAAGAGCCCGAATTTTGTACAGGCAATATATTGACTATCCTAAAGTTGTATTTATTCCTGCTGTTTCATCATTATCTGAGGAGCAGTTAGCTCCACTTATAGCACATGAATCACGCGCGGTAAAAAAGTCACGGGAAGAAGAGATTTAAGGAATTGCACCTAAATGCAAAAAGCTCAACTAATGTTGAGCTTTTTTAGTCTTGGCGGAAGAGGCGGGATTCGAACCCGCGGTACCGTTTCCAGTACGACAGTTTAGCAAACTGTTCCTTTCGGCCACTCAGGCACCCTTCCGTGTTTTGACATTGCAAACATAAGGCAATTATTTGAATCTGCAAAGCCTAAATATCAAAAAAAATGCAAAAAAAACGTAACGTCACAATAAGCATTTGAATTTCAATTTGTTGTTTGGCAATTAAAATTACAATGTTTTTTTGCTTAAATCGTAATCCACCCGAACATGGTAGATGCTTTTAAGCATCGCCTTGAAAATAACGGCGGATTCGGTGATATCTTTCAATGTAATATTGCTATTGTTGAATTGTCCGCGCATTAGTTTATGTTCGATTATTTTATCCACAAGATTATTGATGGACTCTTCTGACGGTTCTTTTAAAGCTCTGGACGCCGCTTCTACTGAATCGGCCATCATGAGCACAGCCGTTTCCTTGGAGAAGGGAATAGGGCCGGGGTAGGTAAATAAAGATTCGTCAACGAGTTTGTCAGGATTGTTTTTAACAAACACATTGTAAAAGTAGTCTACACGAGTGGTACCATGGTGTGTCCGTATAAAATCGAGGATCACTTCGGGAAGCTGATGTTTTTTAGCAATATCTACACCCTTGATGACATGGGAGATAATGATCTGCGCGCTTTGTTCCGGAGAAAGTTCATCGTGTGGATTTTTTTCCGTTTTTTGGTTCTCAATAAAAAATTGTGGATTGGTCAATTTGCCGATGTCATGGTACAGTGCTCCGGCGCGGACCAGCAGCGGGTTGCCGCCAATTTTATAAATTGCTGCTTCAGCTAGATTGGCTACCTGTAAGGAGTGTTGAAAAGTACCTGGCGCTTTAAACGAGAGTTCTCGCAATAGCTTGGAGTTACTGTTTGTGAGCTCCATCAGCGTCAGGTCAGATACTATTCCAAAGAGTTTTTCGAAAGCATAGATCATCGGATAGGCCAGCAACGTGATCATGACACTGACCAGGAATGGAAGGAGGTCTGCCCAGTAGATGGTGTCAATAGAGCCATTTCTTGTGACCACTAGTCCGATGTAAGCGATCCAGTATGTCCCTAGGATGATTGCTGAAGAAACAAATAGTTGTTCACGTTTTACCAATGTCTTGATACTGTAGATTGCAACGATGCCTGCCATAAATTGTAAAAAGACAAACTCAAAACTGTTGGGAACAAATAGTCCCGCCAGGAGTACCATCAACAGATGGATGTTTAGAGCAACGCGGGTGTCAAATAGGATGCGGATAATAATGGGGACGGCACAAAACGGAATATAATACAAATTTGGTATTTTGATCTTGATGGCCCAAGAGAGTACAGCAAGCATCCCGATGATGACAATCATGATAATCATCAATAACCTATTGTTGAAATAAATGTCCTTTCGGAAAAGGAAAAGAAATACCATGAGTATCGAAAGAGCGAGGGATATAATCAGAAATTGCCCTAGTGTGACATAGTTTTGATTCCCGCTTATTTTGCCTTCGTCTTCATACACTTTACGTAGTGATTCGAGCTTCTGGTAAGTCTCATTAGATATAATTTTTTCTTTTTCCGCAATCAGTTCACCTTTCTGAACAACACCTCGCGTAGCGGATATATTTGTGATCGCATTTTGTTCAAGTGCTTCGGTTTGCTGGTCGTTATAGATGTAATTAATCGTGATATAATTTTTTAATGTCTCCTCGAGCCAACCTTTCTGTTTGATTTTGGTCAGCTTGGGCATTAAATTGTCCATATACTCATACGAGCTTTCGATCGTGTAACAGTCTGCCGTATTTTTTTGCGAAGCAACCTTATCTTGTATTAAGGTAAAATTATAATGTTTCGAAGCCGGGGATTTATCATTGTTGCGGTTTTGAAACCGATTATTCAGCGAGAGGATACCTTTCCCATAGAGGTGGTTTAATATCGCATTTCCGGCACTGCGATAATCGTTGATATTTTCATGTGTGGTATCCAGTTTACTGCTTTGCCATTTTTCGGACAAATCGGTATTGAATTGGTCGATCTGCTCTTTGCTTGTTGTCGAATTGGCATTATAAATCGGCTGGATCGTATTTAAAATACTTTTTTTGTCTGCATTGAGTTCTTCCTGTGTCTTTAGGATCGCAAAATTGTAAGGTGATATCAGATTTTCATGGTTCCAGACTTTTCCTTTTTGGAACTCATATCGGAATCGTGGTTGTTTGGGAAGAAAAATACAAATCAGGACGATGGTGATTAATATTAATCCAATTTTCCGGATGAGATTTTCGGTTGTATTGAGTTCTCTTTTGTATTTTATTTTTAATCTTCCCACTGTGAACGATGTTTTTATATAAAGTTAATATACAAATGTAGTTATAATTTATTTTTTGTGAATTCTATTGGCTACAGTTTGATTCACGTTAAATGTGTACAATGCTGTGTCGAACGAAAAATACTTGTTATCTTTGCGAAAAAAAATACAACATGTCAACAAAATCACATCTTATTGCACCATCCGTTCTTGCTGCAGACTTCGCAAAATTATACGATGATATTATCATGGTAAACAATAGTGAGGCTGATTGGTTTCATATCGATATTATGGACGGTGTTTTTGTGCCGAATATCTCGTTTGGATTTCCAGTAATGCAAGCTATTGCGAAACATGCCACAAAACCGTTGGATGTACATTTGATGATTGTTGATCCTGATCGTTATTTACAAGTGTGTAAGGATTCTGGCGCCGAGATAATTACCGTGCATTATGAGGCATGCACGCACTTGCACCGTACATTGGCAGCTATTAAAGAATTGGGCTGCAAAGCAGGGGTCGCATTAAACCCACATACGCCGGTGGCTCTTTTGAAAGATGTTTTGGCGGACCTGGATCTGGTCTGTCTGATGTCTGTCAACCCTGGATTTGGTGGGCAAAAGTTCATTTCAAATACTTATACGAAAGTACAGGAGCTTCGTGCAATGGCTGCCGGAATAAACGATGGTTTGCTTATTGAAATTGATGGCGGAGTGACGACTGCAAATGCAGCGCAGCTGTTGAAAGCGGGTGCTGATGTACTCGTTGCTGGTTCTTTTGTATTTAATGCTTCGGATCCATTGGAGACCATCAAAACATTGAAAGATATAGATATCAATATAGAAAGCATATAGCGGTATTTAGAGGTGATTTAATAAAATAAATCACCTCTTTTTTTAGATTGATAAGGCTGGAAAAATAGATTCTAAAAAAAAATGGCCGGATTGCATAAGTGCTGTTTAGAACAATTCCAAATTGATTTAAATAAATGGAATGCATGCGTTTAAAGTTGGATTTTCACTATTTTTGTATTTAGTCATAAGAGTTGATTTACGGTAAATGAATCCACTTAAAAACATGAGTTGAAGGGGCTGATTGATAATGTAATGTAGTGGTCTACAGGAATTATCATATTTGCTTAATTATATTACAGACACGGTAGTGCAGAAAGGTGAGAATATATCTTCTGAACTACCCTTAAAATAGAAAGATTGATATCTATGAGTATTTACAACGATTACGTACAAGAGGTTGTAGAACGAGAAGGCCAAGGGTTACATCCTAAGCCTATTGACGGAGCAGAATTACTAAGTGAGGTAATTGCTCAAATTAAAGATTTAAACAATGAAAATAGAGCGGAATCTTTAAGATTGTTTATTTATAATACCTTGCCGGGTACAACACCAGCTGCTGGTGTTAAAGCACAGTTCTTAAAGGAGATTATTCTAGAGGAATCAGTTGTTGCTGAAATTACACCCGATTTTGCTTTTGAGCTGTTGTCTCACATGAAGGGTGGACCTTCTATTAACGTATTATTGGACCTAGCGCTAGGTACTGATCTCGCGATTGCAAGTCAGGCCGCAGAGGTTCTTAAAACACAGGTTTTCTTATATGATGCTGATACCGCTCGTTTGAAAGAGGCCTTTGAACAAGGGAATGCTGTTGCAAAAGATATTTTGGAGAGCTACGCAAAAGCTGAATTCTTTACGAAACTTCCTGAAGTAGCAGAAGAAATTCAGGTGGTTACTTTTATCGCGGGTGAAGGTGATATTTCTACAGACTTATTGTCTCCCGGTAATCAAGCACACTCCCGTTCTGACCGTGAATTACATGGTAAATGTATGATCACAGCAGAAGCACAACAACAAATTCAGGAGTTACAGGCACAACATCCCGGTAAAAGTGTCATGTTGATCGCTGAAAGAGGTACAATGGGTGTAGGATCCTCACGGATGTCAGGTGTGAACAATGTGGCATTATGGACCGGTAAACAAGCTAGCCCTTATGTTCCTTTTGTAAACATCGCGCCGATTGTTGGTGGTACCAATGGTATTTCTCCAATTTTCTTGACCACAGTAGACGTTACGGGCGGTATTGGTATCGACCTTAAAAACTGGGTGAAGAAAGTTGATGAAAACGGAAACGTAGTTCGCAATGAAAAGGATGAGCCTATTTTAGAGGAGGTTTATTCGGTTGCCACAGGTACTGTGTTAACCATCAATACAAAAACAAAGAAATTATACAATGGTGAACAAGAGCTAATTGATATTTCAAAGGCATTGACACCACAAAAAATGGAATTTATCAAAGCCGGCGGTTCTTATGCCATCGTGTTTGGTAAAAAAATCCAAACTTTTGCTGCACAAACGTTAGGTATTCAAGCACCGACAGTATTTGCTCCTTCGAAAGAAATTACCATTGAAGGTCAAGGCTTAACTGCAGTAGAAAAAATCTTCAACAAAAATGCGGTTGGGGTAACTCCAGGAAAAGTATTGCATGCTGGTTCTGACGTACGTGTGAAAGTGAACATTGTCGGTTCTCAAGATACGACAGGTTTAATGACTGCACAGGAGTTGGAGGCAATGGCTGCTACAGTAATTGCACCTACAGTTGACGGTGCTTACCAATCAGGTTGTCACACTGCATCTGTATGGGATAAGAAAGCGCAAGCGAACATTCCAAAATTGATGAAATTTATGAACGATTTTGGTTTGATCACGGCACGAGATCCAAAAGGCGTTTATCACTCCATGACCGATGTGATCCACAAAGTGTTAAATGATATTACGATTGACGAATGGGCCATCATCATTGGTGGTGACTCGCATACACGGATGTCTAAAGGAGTTGCTTTTGGTGCTGACTCGGGTACTGTTGCATTAGCATTGGCTACAGGTGAGGCTTCTATGCCGATTCCTGAATCTGTTAAAGTGACTTTCAAGGGTAGCATGAAAGAACACATGGATTTCCGTGATGTTGTACATGCAACACAAGCACAGATGTTGCAGCAATTCGCTGGAGAAAACGTTTTTCAAGGTAGAATTATCGAGGTGCATATCGGTACATTGCTTGCTGATCAAGCCTTTACTTTCACGGACTGGACAGCGGAGATGAAAGCAAAAGCATCCATCTGTATTTCTCAGGACGATACGTTAATTGAATCGTTGGAAATCGCTAAAAACCGTATCCAAATCATGATCGATAAGGGTATGGAAAATAAAAACAATGTTTTACAGGGTTTGATCGATAAAGCGAACAGACGTATTGAGGAAATCAGATCTGGCGCTAAACCAGCGTTGACGCCAGATACCAATGCCAAATACTATGCTGAGGTTGTGGTTGATTTGGATCTAATTGAAGAACCAATGATTGCAGATCCAGATGTAAATAACGCCGACGTTTCTAAACGTTATACACACGATACGATTCGTGACCTTTCTTACTATGGCGGAAACAAAAAGGTAGATTTAGGTTTCGTTGGTTCGTGTATGGTGCATAAGGATGATTTAAAGATCGTTTCGAAAATGTTGCGAAATATCGAGCAGCAAAAAGGTGTGGTTACTTTTGAAGCGCCATTAGTTGTTGCAGCGCCTACATATAATATTATCGATGAGTTGAAAGCAGAAGGCGACTGGGAATTCTTGCAGAAATACTCAGGATTTGAATTTAGTGATGCATTACCAAAAAGCACTGCGCGTACAGAATATGAAAATATCATGTACCTAGAGCGTCCCGGTTGTAACCTCTGCATGGGTAATCAAGAGAAAGCTGCAAAAGGTGATACGGTTATGGCGACGTCAACGCGTTTGTTCCAAGGCCGTGTCGTTGAGGATAGAGATGGCAAAAAAGGTGAATCCTTATTGGCGTCTACACCTGTTGTTGTACTTTCAGCGATTTTAGGTCGTATCCCTAATATTGAAGAATACAAAGCTGCTGTCGAAGGCATTAACTTGACTAAATTTGCGCCTATTCCGACAAAATAAAAGCTATCAGGGTTTCAGTAACTTAATTAAATAACATAAATAAGAGAGATATGGCTTTTGATGTAGATATGATTAAAAAGGTATATAGCCGTTATGACGAACGCATTGCTGCGGCTCGTCAGGTGGTAAACAAACCTTTGACTTTATCTGAGAAAATTTTATATGCCCACCTTTGGGACGGCAATGCGACAGAAGATTACAAACGCGGCGTTTCTTACGTTGATTTTGCTCCTGATCGTGTCGCGATGCAAGATGCAACTGCGCAGATGGCTTTATTGCAATTTATGCAGGCCGGACGTCCAAAGGTTGCAGTTCCTTCTACGGTTCATTGTGATCACTTGATCCAGGCCAAAGAAGGGGCAGATAAAGATTTAGCACGTGCTAAAAACGAAAGTTCAGAAGTATTTAACTTCTTGAGCTCTGTTTCAAATAAATATGGTATCGGTTTCTGGAAACCCGGTGCTGGTATTATCCACCAGGTGGTGTTGGAGAATTATGCATTCCCCGGTGGTATGATGATCGGTACGGATTCGCATACAGTAAATGCTGGCGGCTTGGGTATGGTGGCCATCGGTGTCGGTGGCGCTGATGCCTGTGATGTCATGGCAGGCTTACCTTGGGAACTAAAATTTCCGAAACTAATCGGTGTTAAGTTAACTGGTAAACTGAGCGGTTGGGCAGCAGCAAAAGATGTTATCCTAAAGGTTGCTGGTATCCTGACTGTGAAGGGGGGAACCGGCGCTATCGTGGAGTATTTCGGCGAAGGAGCAGAATCCCTATCTTGTACAGGTAAGGGAACAATCTGTAATATGGGTGCTGAAATTGGTGCTACTACCTCAACATTCGGTTACGATGAGTCCATGGAGCGGTATCTTCGTGCGACAGGTCGTGCTGAAGTTGCGGATGCTGCAAATACCATTAAACAACACTTGACAGCTGATGCTGAAGTTTATGCTAATCCTGAGCAATATTTTGATCAATTAATCGAAATCAATCTTTCGGAACTGGAGCCTTCATTGAATGGTCCATTTACACCAGATTTATATACGCCAGTTTCACGTATGCGTGAAGAGGCGGACAAGAATGGCTGGCCTTTGAAAGTGGAGTGGGGATTGATCGGATCTTGTACAAACTCTTCGTACGAGGATTTATCGCGTGCGGCTTCCATTGCGAAACAAGCGGTGGATAAAGGATTGATCACCAAAGCTGAATTCGGTATTAACCCCGGTTCTGAGCAGGTTCGTTTTACTGCAGATCGTGATGGTTTGTTAAAGACATTTGAAGATCTTAACGCAACAATATTCACTAATGCTTGTGGTCCATGTATCGGTATGTGGGATCGTGTGGGTGCGGATAAGCAAGAAAAAAATACAATTGTTCACTCATTCAACCGTAACTTTGCAAAACGTGCGGATGGTAATCCAAATACGTATGCGTTTGTTGCCTCGCCAGAACTGGTTGCTGCAATTGCAATTTCCGGTGATTTGGGATTTAATCCGGTTACAGATACCCTAACAAATAATAAAGGGGAGCAAGTGAAATTGGATCCACCTGTGGGTGATGAATTACCAACAAGGGGATTTGCTGTCGATGATCCAGGCTATCAGGCTCCGGCGGCGGATGGTAGTACGGTAGTCGTTGATGTTGCGCCAACATCAGACCGCCTTCAATTGTTGGAGCCCTTTGCTGCTTGGGAAGGTGCAGACTTGAAAGGTTTGAAATTATTGATCAAGGCAAAAGGTAAATGTACGACAGATCATATTTCTATGGCTGGCCCTTGGTTGAAATACCGTGGTCACTTGGATAATATCTCAAATAATATGCTGATCGGTGCGGTAAACTTCTTCAATGAAAAAACCGATAATGTGAAGAACCAGTTGACAGGTGAGTATGGTCCCGTTCCGGCAACACAACGTGACTATAAAGCACACGGGATTGGATCAATTGTGGTAGGAGATGAGAACTATGGTGAAGGGTCTTCCCGTGAACATGCTGCCATGGAACCTCGTCATTTAGGTGTCCGTGCGGTATTGGTTAAATCTTTCGCTCGTATCCATGAGACAAACCTGAAAAAACAAGGTATGTTGGGTTTAACCTTTGCTGATAAGGATGACTATAACAAAATTCAAGAAAATGATACGATTGATATCCTTGGCTTGACTGAATTTGCTCCCGGAAAACCATTAACTCTTGTTTTACACCATGCAGATGGAACACAAGAAGAGATTTTGGCAAACCATACCTACAATGCACAGCAGATCGAATGGTTTAAAGCCGGTGGTGCTTTGAATATTATTCGTAAGAATCAAGCGAAATAAATTGATTCCGTATAAATTTAGTTTAAAAGCTGCTTTCTAACGAAAGCAGCTTTTTTTATGCAAGCGCTAACCTAGAAACATTTCTGTGATCTTCGTCATATTTTCCTAATTTCCATCTAATTTATTTGGTTATAAAATAGAATGGGGGTACTTTTGCCCAACGTTTTTAGCGCCGATATGAGAAAAATATTTTTGACGATTGGAGCACTTGCATTAAGTGTTTCGAGTTTATTTGCACAGGAAAATCCCGAGATAGGAAAAAGCATTTTTAAGCCGAGGAATTTAAGGACAGAAAGTAATAAAGGGAAGTTCTTCTTCTTTTGGGGATATAACTTTTCTTCGTATGCAAAATCTGATATACATTTTACAGGTCCAAACTATGACTTCATTCTCCATGATGTAAAAGCGGGTGATCGCCCAACCAAATTTGGGTCAACTTATTTTGATCCCAGTCGTTTGACCATTCCACAATTTAATCTGCATTTTGGTTATTATATCAAAGATAATTACTCCATTTCCTTAGGCTGGGATCATATGAAATATGTTGTGGATATTCCTCAGCAGGTTAAGATCACTGGTTATATTGGCGATGAAATTTCTAATCCAGGCATACCGACCGGAAATCGAGCGGGACAATATAATGGCGAAAAGATCACAGTGGATTCTGCGATGTTAACTTTTGAACATACAGACGGTTACAATTTTGCTTCGGTAGGGTTGGAGCGATACGATGATATCATTAACAATCGTAAAGGTCAACAAGTTCTTACAATGGAGTCGGGTGTAGATGTAGGCTTATTGATCCCGCGTTCGGATGTGCACCTTTTTGGTGAAGGCGGTAACCACTTCTGGAATATCGCAGGATATGGTGCCTCGGCAAAAGTCGGTTTACATTATCGTTTCTATAAGGGACTCTATTTGCAAGGGAACTTTAAGACCGGTTGGACTGATCTGTACAATATCCGTACAACAGGCAGGAGAGGTGTCGACAAAGCAACACAGCAGATTTGGTTTTTTGAAAACTATTGGGCTCTAGGCTTTAGATTCTAAAGATTTCAATCTATAATAACATAAAAATGGGGCTGTCAACAACAGCCCCATTTTTATGTTATGTCCTTCGGGAAAAAGATCATTTCATATCCAATCTATGCATTCTTAAATATCGCTTAATTTAAACACATCCCTCACGCGGATTCCTTTCTCTGTATGCTGTAAGGTACAGCATTCGTTAATCGGGTCATGTTCAAAGAAAAGAATGTATTCATTATCGACGATTTCATTCCAGTATGTATTGCGTTCTTCCATGGTGACTAATGGTCTCACATCGTAGCCCATGACATAGGGGATAGGGATATGACCAATGGAAGGCAATAGATCCGCCATATAGAGTACCGTTTTGCCTTTATATTGGATCTGTGGCAACATCATCGCTTCGGTATGGCCATTGGCATACCGAATGCTGATCTCCTCACCAAAAGGCTTCTCAAAATCTTCAACAAATTTTAACTGCCCGCTTTCTTGAATAGGAAAAATATTTTCTTTCAGAAAGGATGCTTTCTCTCTCGGATTTGGAGCTGTTGCCCAGGCCCAATGATCAGCATTGCTCCAAAAATCAGCATTTTTAAACGCAGGTGATAGTCTTTCGCCTTCACGAACTATTGCACCGCCGCAATGGTCAAAATGTAAATGGGTCAGGATCACGTCCGTGATGTCACTTCTTTCAAAGCCTAAGTTTTTGAGCGATTTGTCCAGTGTAGCATCGCCATGTAAATAGTAATAACTGAAAAATTTTTCAGTTTGTTTGTCGCCAAGGCCTGTGTCTACTAACATTAATCTTTTGCCTTCTTCGATCAAGAGTAAACGGTTGCCCCAGGTGCACATATTGTTGGAATCGGCTGGATTTGTTTTGTTCCAGATACTTTTCGGAACCACTCCAAACATCGCCCCGCCATCCAATTTAAAGAAACCTGTTTCTATTGCGTGTAATTTCATCTTATTAATATTTGTAAAGCTTGGAACAATTTACGAAAAATCTAAATGATAAGAACGGTAGAGGAAGATATTGTGCTAAAAAAATATGCTAAAAAGTTTAATTTTTTTTACCTATATAAGTGTTTGGTAATGAATTGTTTGTTTTTGTGTTTTTTATACAATAAGCCTGATTTTAAGAGAATTAAGTTTTGTTTTTAGCGAAATTTGCCTTTAACTTTGAGCACATTTTAAAACAAACAAAAAATATGAAAAAGGGTAACATTGGAAACGCGCCTGATTTGAAATATTTGAAAATTGATTATACAGGAAATGTATTTTATCAATTACCTGTTTCAGAGTTGGTCGAGCATGCGCTAGCGAATCAAGAAGGTAGACTATCTGATACTGGAGCATTGGCTGCTGATACGGGAAAATTTACTGGAAGATCCCCCAAAGATCGTTTTTTGGTGGAAGATTCTTTGACCAAGGATGCTGTATGGTGGGGGGAAATCAATCAGCCCATGACTCCGGCTAATTTTGATGCATTATTTTCGATGGTTGCAGCACACTTGAGTAACAAGACAATTTATGTGCGGGACTGTGCCGCTGGGGCAGACCCAACCTATCAGTTATCCATTCGTGTTATTACCGAAACAGCTTACCAAAGTATTTTTGCCAATAACCTATTTTTGAGACCGGAGGCCCGTATCGATAATCAACCGCAATGGTCTATATTAGCGGCACCGACATTGTTGATCCAGGATCCACAACATTACGGTATTCGCAACGAAAATTTTGTAGCCATTGATTTTACAAAAAAAATGGTGCTGATTGCGGGAACCGGTTATACCGGTGAGATCAAGAAGAGTATCTTTTCCATTCTGAACTTTATTCTACCGCATGAACATAATGTATTATCCATGCACTGCTCAGCGAATACCTCCAAAGATGGTAAAACGGCATTATTTTTCGGACTCTCCGGAACCGGAAAGACAACATTATCAGCAGATAAAAATAGGAAATTAATCGGTGATGATGAACATGGATGGAGTGAGAAGGGTATTTTTAACTTTGAAGGTGGTTGCTATGCCAAATGTGTTGGACTCACAGCCGAAAAGGAACCGGAGATTTATCATGCGATCCGTTTTGGTTCATTGCTTGAAAACGTGGTCCTCGATGAGTTCGATAGACCGGATTATGATGATATTAGTAAAACGGAGAATACACGGGTTTCCTATCCGATAGACTTCATGGAAAACGCTGAAATGTCGGGTGTGGGGAATGCGCCCGAAAATATTTTCTTCCTGACAGCGGATGCGTTTGGCGTTTTGCCACCGATTTCGTTGTTAACAGTAGATCAGGCTGTCTATCATTTTGTGAGTGGTTATACAGCTAAAGTAGCCGGTACTGAAGTAGGGGTAAAGGAACCTACCGCTGCCTTCTCTACTTGCTTCGGCCAGGCATTCCTACCTTTACATCCAGCTAGGTATGCCACTTTACTGCGCGCTAAACTGGAACAAAACCCCAACATTAAAGTATGGTTGGTCAATACAGGGTGGATTGCCGGACCATACGGTATCGGACGTCGAATTAAACTGAACTATACCCGGGCGTTGATCCGTGCCGCAATGGATGGATCGCTATTGGAGTCCCGATTTAACAAACACGAGATCTTTGGATTGGAGTATCCAACAAGTTGTGGCGAATATGTTCCTGAACAGATGCTGGACGCTAGGGGATTATGGAATAATAATGAAGCGTATGATATGCAAGCCCGACGTTTAGCAAAACTATTTATTCAAAACTTCGAAAAATTTGACGACGAAATGCCAGCTTCGGTACAGGTGGCTGGCCCTAAAATTCCTGCGACAGTGCCTGTCTAATGGTAGAGCGAATTGCGCAAGAAAATACTTCCGGAAGAGCCCTCTTTCCGGAAGTATTTTTTACAAAGGTTTGCTAATCATGTTTTTTGACAAAAGAATCGAGCTTCTCCTGTTCATTGCCAACAATAGCGTTGATAATTATCCGAAAGGAAGCCAGACGGGCTTTCTTTTTATTGTCTTTGTCGATTTCAAACCAGGGTGATTTTTTTGTTCCTGTTGTTTTAAATAGTTTTTCAATATAACCGCTGTAAACATCCCATTTTTCTTGAGCCTGTTGATCCAGGACCCCAACCTTCCAGCGTTTTAGAATATCTTCTTGCCGTTCTTTTAGTCGTTCAGCCTGCTCTTCTTTACTGATGCTCAAAAACAGTTTAATCAGGATAATTCCATCGTCAATCAATTGATTTTCAAATTCCGGGGCCTGCTTCATAAATAATTCGTGCTGTGCTTTGGTACAGAACTCAAATACAGGTTCCACCACCGCGCGGTTATAGTAACTACGATCGAAAATTACCATTTCTCCCGCATTGGGCAGATGTTTGATATACCGTTGAAAATACCACTGTCCATTCTCTTCGGGGGTTGGTTTTGGTAATGCCACAACACGTACTTTTTTGGGATTTAAATGTTCGGTCACCCGACCAATTGTGCCACCCTTTCCAGCGGCATCTCTTCCTTCAAATATAATGACAACACGTTTCCCTTTTTCAATAATATCATATTGTAATTTGAGCAGGGTAACCTGTAGATCATAGAGCTCTTTTTCATAGTCGTAGACATCGTTAAATTTTTTGATTTCCAAAATTCCATGCTGCTCTAAATAGTCAAGAACATCTTTGTTTTGACGGATTTTTTGAAGCTCTTTTAAATCGTATTCTGCCATAATATATTGGTTTTATCAAGTTTATTCACCTAAAGTTAGCTATTGAATTGTTAAAAAATGTCAAAATTCAAATAAATCCAACCGGCGTATGTAATATTGACGGAAAGGCGAACGTTATAAAGTAAAGTAATGCAAAGGATGCTTTTAGTAAAAATTGGACTTTTCATAAATTTAGGTTAATAATTGGTTAGGTAAGCTCGGAGTTCTCAACTTCGGGCTTTTTTTATACATTCAAAATTGTTTACAATTCGTATGCGGAACACTTTCCTATAGCTCTGGCTTGAACCTATAGCTGAAATATACTAATGACCGCGCTTGATATTGTTTAAATGTTAAAAAATGTTAAAGGAATAGTAATTATATAATTAATTGAAACAAGTGTCGTTTTAATTGCAAATACTTTTCATAAAATAGGTTAATATATGGCTAACGAAAGCTCAGAGTTCCCCACTCTGGGCTTTTTATTTTCACCTATAGCCAAGGAATAAGCGTTGTTTTTTTTATAATGATTTCATTGGCCTCAGTCGCACAACACAATGTTGTTGTCCGATTTATTTGCTGCGTCGATAGAAAATATACTTGTATTTATGAATGGGATGAAGTCATTCAAGGAGTGAAATTCTATAAGCATAAAAAAGCCCTACTTATTAAGTTGTAGGGCTTTGGTATTTTAAGTCTATATTTTAAGCCACTTCCCTTAAATCTACAGCAACAACACGTGAGACCCCTTGTTCTACCATGGTCACACCATAGATAATATCGGTGCTTGCGATCGTTTTCTTATTGTGTGATACAACGATAAACTGTGAGTTTTTGGAGAAATCACGAATGATGTTATTAAATTTGTCGATATTGGTATCATCCAAAGGCGCATCTACCTCATCGAAAATACAGAAAGGTGCTGGTTTTGAAAGATACAGTGAAAATAATAATGCCGTTGAAGTCAAGGTTTTCTCACCTCCTGAAAGCTGATTGATGGACAACGGACGTTTTCCTTTTGGCTGAGCAATGATATCAATATCCGAATCTAATGGATTGCTTGGATCAGTCAGTACCAGATCACAGCTGTCCTCTTCATTAAATAATGAACGGAATACTTTGATGAAATTGTCCCTTACTGCATTGAAGGTGAACATAAATTGTACTTTGGCAGTATCGTCGATTTCTTTAATTGTGGCCATTAAAGAACCTTTTGCTTCGATCAGATCTGCTTTTTCTTTATTGATAAAATCATAGCGCTCATTCATTTCATCAAAGGCTTCTTTGGCCATTAAATTAATCGTTCCAAATTCATCAAGCTGCTTTTTGAGTTTGCTGCATTTTGTCGCTAAGGTGGACTGATCTTCCGCAATTTCTGGTACATCTTCGCGTTCAATTAGCTCTTTCAGTTCGATATTAAATTCTACGGACAGACGTTCTTTAAGTGCATTGAGATCTATTTGTAAGGCAGTTTTCTTGTCCTTGATTTCATTGACAAGAAAATCACTCTGTTCTTTTGAACGACGTTGTTGTGTGAGTGAATCCTCCAGATTATTAATCTGTTGTTTGTCTGCATAGTACTTTTCTTCCAGCTCCTTTAGACCATCTTCCAATGAAATTTTTTGCTCATACATCGCAATAAGGTCCGCATCTTCTTCGTCCTCAAAGGGGATGGTCGTTCGCAACGCTTCCTGTACTTCAGCAAGTTCAACACTATTTCGCTCGATACGGAGTTCATAATCATCTTTTTGGGTCTCCCTGAATTCAAGATCCTTGCTGATGTTAGAGACTTTATTTAGTTGTTGATGATAACTAATATTTTCCTGATTATAGGCGATGGATTTTTCATTCAAAATCTCCGAAATTTCATGGAATTGATCCTGTAATTCCGATAGCTCGGCTACACTCTGATCTTTTTGTATACGCAATTCCTGCAGTTGAGGTTCGGCGAGAGTAAGATCGGTTTCGATACCTGCAATTTTTTCCTGGATATCTTTTTTACGTAGCTGCGAATTGCTAATGAAAGACTGATATTGCTCCTGTTTCGTTTTTACCGTGATCAGCTCATTGTTAAGTCTATTGAGTTGAAAACGTAGTTCATCAATACGCTCTTTTTGTGAGTTACTACGTAAAGCCTCTACGCGGGCTGTTTCGGCTGTTATTTTGTCTTCAAGCTTTGCAATCTCTTGATTGAGCGTTTTAATTTCCTGAGCGAGAACCTCCAGGTTTTTCGCTCTACCGATGCGTTTTCCCTCAAATAATCCGACCGATCCACCCGAGAGTCCCAAATGATGTTTGGCATAGCGACCATTCTTTTGTAGAATCACTCGACCTGTTTCAGGTAACTCCTGTTCCAGTTCCTTTTCGCCTTCCTGCTTTAATATATAGACATGCTGAAGGAGTAGGGAACAAAGGGCTTTATATTTTTCATCCACTGTGATCACATCCAAAGCAGACATGAGATTGTGATTTGGAGGGGCGGGGGAGGTAACCGCGGTAGCAATTGCTTCCAATACGAAGAAATGAGCTCGACCTTTTGCGGCATCACTCAGTAGCTGGATTGCTTGAACAGCATCTTGTTGTGTTTCGACAACATAATGGTTCATGATTGGTTCCAGGTAATTTTCAATTGCAACGCGATAATCTTCCTGACAGAACAGTACATCCGAGAACAGCGGTGGTTGCTTTTTCCAGCCTGCATTTTTCTTTAAAAATCGGATGGAATCCGGGAACCCCTCCAAATTGTCAATAAGGGATTTTGTCAGGTTATATTCATTCTGTTTGGCATCAACTAACCTGAGGTCTTTCGCAAGCTGCGCTTTAAATTCCTCCAGATTTGTCTGGCATTGAAGAATTTGCGCCTGTAGTTCTTCTTCAAGCTCATTGGCCGATTCATACTGTGCTTGTTGGGCCTCCACACGACCTTCCAATTCAGCTACAGCATTGTCAAATTGCACTAGCTCAGTTTCCTTTGCTTCGGTATCCACGCTATTGCGTACAGCTTCCTGAAGAAGGGCTTCTTTTTGAATATTAAAAACAGCGAGATCTTTCTCCAGTTTATAGATTTTGGCTTGGAGTTCAGCATTACTTTTGTTGAAAATATCCAATTTGCCTTTAGCAGACTGTTGCTGACCGCGTAAGGTATCCACTTCAGATTTATTGGACTCCAGGTTGTCTTTTAATGAATCAAGTTTATTCTGCTCATCAAACAATTCCTCGTTTAACCTTTTTATCGTATAGAGAACGTGATTAAGTTGTTGTTTGTCGCTATTAATGTCCAGATTTAATCTGTTCTCTTTGTCCTGAAGATTTTTTACTTTCTCATTTTTGATCTTTTTTTCCGATTCATAACCACGGATTTTATTCACAAATTCTTGTGTAGCCTTTTGCTGTACGGAAAGGTTTTTCTCCTGCTCCAAATTTACCTGACGCAATGACTGCAATTGTGTTTCTGCGTTCAGGATCAATTCCTGAGAATTTGCGGCGTCTTTCTGAATTTTAGACTCCTGTGTTTGAAGCCGGTCAAGCTCTGTTGAGAAATCAGCAATTCTATAATAGGCGAGATCAATGCTACTTTGACGGTATTCTTGCTTGAGCAAGGTATATTTCTCTGCTTTTTTCGCTTGATTTTCTAACGATTTGAGGTTTTTTGTGATCTCATAGAGTAAATCGTCTACGCGGCTGAGATCTGCTTCGGTATCTCTTAATTTTGTTAGTGTCTGTTTTTTACGAACCTTATATTTTGAGATTCCGGAGGCTTCCTCAAAAAGATTTCTACGCGAATTATCTTTGTTGTTGATGATCTCATCAATCATTTTCAATTCGATGATGGAATAGCTATCTGCACCAACTCCCGTATCCAAAAATAAATCTGTGATATCTTTTAAACGGCATTTTACGTCATTCAGACGGTATTCGCTATCTCCATTGCGGAATAGTTTACGGGTGACCGTGACGGTCGAGAATTCCGTTGGGAGGATATTGTTATTGTTGTTGAAGGTTAAGGAAACTTCGGCAAGATTGGCTGGTTTTCTATTTTTCGTTCCGTTAAAAATAATATTCTCCATTTTATCAGAACGTAGCATCTTTGTACTTTGCTCACCAAGTACCCAACGTATTGCGTCCACTACATTGGACTTCCCACATCCATTTGGTCCAACAATAGCGGTGACACCGTCATTAAAGTTGATCGTGATTTTGTCTCCGAAACTTTTAAATCCTTTTATTTCTAGTTTGGTTAACTGCATTTATACCAAATTTGTTTGTCGTTATAAGCTTGCGAAAATAGTAAATTAAACTAAAACTTTTTCTTTCTTTACTCACATTTTCCGGTTTCAGGATCACAGGAAGGGCCATCTTCACCTCTTTGTTGCAGCGGGGCGACCTGACTCGCCAAACATTCTTTGATTGTGTTGTGAAAAACCTCCATGGGTTGCGCACCGGGAATGGCATATTTACGGTCAAAGACAAAGAAAGGCACCCCGCGGAGACCAAGGTTGACTCCTTCTTGGATGTCCTGACTGACATCGTAAGCATAATTGTCAGAGGCCAGAAGTTCGTGGATATCCTGCTCGGGAAGGCCTGCAAGTTTGGCCAGCTCAATGAGGGTGGAATTATCGTTAACATCCAGACCATCCGTAAAATGTGCTTTGAATAATGATTTTTTCAATGCTGTTCCTTTGCCTTGTGCCTGTGCAAAATGAATAAGGCGGTGTGCCTTTTTAGTATTTACAATGATCGCTTTATCGAAATTTAACGCAATACCCAATTCTTTCCCCTGCGCACTGAGCTGTCCTGTCATTGCCACTATATCATCCATGCTCATTCCCTTTGTCCGGACTAGATAATCGTACGTTGGAATTCCTGCAGCGTCATCCGGAAACTCGGGGTTAAGCTGATAGGATTTCCAGGTGATCTCTGCTTGAACCCCAGGCCCAGCTTCCTGTAGCGCCAGCTCCAGCTTTGTCAAACCAATATAACAAAATGGACAAATGATGTCCGACCAAATTTCTATTTTCATAATTCTTAATTTACTCCGTATATTGTAATCAAAAATACATATAATAACGATGATTATCGGATTACATTGTTGGGGCAATGTCAACATCATTAGAATGCAGGTTTAAGCATATGTCAGAGAAAGATTTTTTGAACCGTAAGGTAACACTCGTCCTGGGCGGCGGCGGGGCAAGAGGATTGGTGCATATAGGCGTTATCCGTAAATTGGAGGAAATGGGCTTTGAGATAGATGAAATTGTGGGTTGTTCTATCGGTGCGCTGGTCGGGGGGATCTATGCACAGGGAAAGATGGATGTACTGGAAGACTGGATGCATAATCTTACGAAGAAATCGGTTTTCAATATGATGGACTTTAGTTGGAAGGGGTTGGGAATGATGAAAGGAATCAAAGTTTTCAATGCGTTGAAATCGGTGATTCCGGATGCAAATATTGAAACTTTTCCCATTTTATTCAAGGCTGTCGCGACCGACCTGAACTATGAGAAAGAAGTTGTCCTGGATTTTGGAAGTATGTATGACGCGATCCGCGCCTCCATTGCCATACCAGCCGTATTTACTGCGGTAGAGGAGGATACCCATGTCTATGTGGATGGCGGAGTGCTCAATCCTTTGCCGATCAACCATGTCACAAAAAAAGAAAATTTAATTATTGCGGTCAATCTGGAGTCGAAGCCAGATAAACAATATTCTGTTATCAAAAAGCTGGACACCAAGACTTCAAATTCCCTGGATATCCTTCAGGCATCCTATTATGTCATGCGCCGAAAAATGAGTCGTATGATCATTGATCTCTACCATCCGGATGTTGTTGTGGATATTCCTTATAATATCTGTAATTTATGGGATTACCACCGTGCAGAATTTCTTGTTCAAAAGGGCAGGGAGTATATCGATAAGGCCCTTAAAAATAAGACCAAAATAAAGTAGCCATTGGCTGTCTTATTTTGGTCTATATGATCTAATCAACCCTCTATTACATCCGGATTTGTTCTGTTATTAAATAGCAGGATTTTAAAACAGATTCGGATAATCACTGATTATCCCGTCCACCTTCAGTACTTTTAGCTGTTCTATTTCTGCTTTTGTATTTACCGTCCATGGAATAATCTTAACATTAGCTTTGTGGTATTGCTTGACAAAGTCGCGGTTTACCAACTTATAGTGCGGGCTGATGATGAAAGGCGTAAAGCCTAATGCTGCGATTGTCTCCGCTGCATTTTTTGTATAATTGGCATCAATCAGATACGATACTTTTATTTGGGGGTAAGCTTTGTTTAGGTACTTGACCGCCCGAATATCAAAGGACTGAATAACAGTGCGAGCTGCAATCTTTTTCTCAGTAATCACCTGTATCATTAAATCAACAAATTCTTCCACTCTAGGGTGATAAATGCCGTCCTTGTCCGCGCTGCTTTTTACTTCGATGTTATAAAATAGGGGTGCCTTTCTCTTTTGAAGCGCATAAGCTTCTGTACTATCGATCAGGTCAGCGAGTTTTGCAATGCGAGTCACCTGTTTTTTTTGTTCAGGAAATTCTTTGTAAAACTTCGAACCAATATCATACTTAAGCAGATCTTTATAATTTATTGCAAAAATTTTCAAGGATTTGTCCTTCTCCGCAAGCTCACTGCCATCCGGCTTCAATACAAATTTTGGATTGAGATAGTCGTCGTGAAAAACAACAACTTTACGGTCTTTTGTGATATGGCAGTCCATTTCCAGCGTCGTCACTTGGGGTAGGTCGATGGCATTTATCATTGCAGCAATGGACTCCTCTGGGTACAGGCCTCGTCCCCCACGGTGTGCTTCCAAACTAAGTTTAGGAAAGCTGTTTTCTGTTTTTGCAGAATCTTTCATAACTGAACAAGATGCAAATGGTAATAATAGACCCAAAAAGGCTATTCTAAGAAAAAATCTTTTCATTTATTATTATATTTAAAACAAAATAAGGGTAGATTATCCCGTTTTGAATAGGCGAATATACATAACCTATTTTATTTTTGACGATTTTGAATGATTGATTTCCTCTCTCTCGAAAGTGTTTTCGAAAGCGTACAAACTAATATGAATCGTCAAAATTGTTGAAATGAAGATAAACGAAGTTTTAAGGCGCTATTAATATCATTCTTTGCAGGAAGAAAGACGCTTAGCGGACAATTGTAGCGTGATTGAAAATAGAGCAAGACATTTAATATATAATAAGGAAATCTATTTTTTTTGTCTTTTTTGCAAGAAATTATTGTCATTCCTTTTAGAATTCCCTTTATTTGCACAAATCTCAAATTAGATGGCGAAAAATTTATTGATAGTTGAGTCTCCCGCGAAAGCAAAAACGATAGAAGGATATTTAGGAAGCGACTTTTTGGTAAAGTCGAGTTATGGACATATCCGTGACTTGGTGAAAACCGATGATGCAATTAATACAGAGAAGAATTTTGAACAAAAGTATGAAGTTCCCTCTGATAAAAAAGCAGTCGTGAGTGAGCTGAAGAAATTAGCTAAGTCAGCGGAAACTGTTTGGCTTGCATCCGATGAGGACCGCGAAGGGGAAGCTATTTCCTGGCATTTATTTGAGACATTGGGATTGAAGGACGAAAGTACAAAACGTATTGTGTTTCATGAGATCACCAAACCTGCTATACTGAAAGCCATCGACAACCCCCGTAAAATAGATTATAATCTTGTCAATGCACAACAGGCGAGACGAGTTTTAGATAGATTGGTGGGTTTTGAACTATCTCCAGTTTTATGGAAAAAGGTGAAGCCTTCTTTATCAGCAGGCCGTGTACAATCTGTCGCAGTTCGATTAATTGTAGACCGCGAACGCGAGATTAACAAGTTTGAACCGGAGGCGGCTTTTAAGATTGTTGCATTTTTCCATACGGGCAAGATTAAAGATAGTTTTAAAGCCGAACTTCCGCAACGATTTGCAACAGAAGCGGAGGCGACACGATTTTTGGAAGACTGTAAAGCAGCTTTGTTTGCGGTTAAAAATCTGGAAACAAAACCATCAAAACGCTCACCAGCTGCGCCATTTACCACATCAACCTTACAACAGGAAGCAAGTAGAAAACTTGGCTTCTCTGTCGCTCGGACGATGCAAGTTGCTCAACGTTTATATGAGTCGGGACGTATTACCTATATGCGTACAGATTCCGTCAATTTGAGTGATACGGCTATTGAAGCGGCAGAAAAAGAAATTAAATCGGCTTATGGTAATCAATACCATAAAGTAAGAAAATATAAAACAAAAACTTCGGGTGCGCAAGAGGCGCACGAGGCTATACGTCCTACCTATTTTTCAGAACATACCATTGAAGGTGATTCGGCTGAGAGGAGACTATATGAGCTGATCTGGAAGAGAGCAATTGCATCTCAGATGAGTGAAGCAGAATTTGAACGTACGCTGGCAAAGATTTCCATTTCTACACGTCCGGAAGATCTGAATGCTTCAGGAGAGGTGATGAAGTTTGACGGTTTTCTGAAAGTCTATATGGAATCCGTAGATGATGATCAGGAGACAACACTGGACGAAGATAGCGATAACGCCATCCTTCCACCATTGACCGTTGGATTACAACTGACGTTGAAAAACATGTCAGCGACGGAGCGTTTTACAAGACCTCCGGCACGTTATACGGAAGCGGCTTTAGTAAAAAAATTAGAGGAACTAGGTATCGGCAGACCTTCTACCTATGCGCCGACGATTTCCACAATTCAAAATCGTGGTTATGTTGTCAAGGAGGAACGGGAAGGAAGGTCTCGAGACTATCGGGTATTGACGCTTGAAAATGCCGAATTGAAAGCTGTCACCAAAACAGAAATTACAGGCGCCGAAAAAGGAAAAATGTTCCCCACTGATATCGGTATTGTCGTGAATGATTTCTTGGTAGAACATTTTAATGGCATTGTAGACTTTCACTTTACGGCGAATGTCGAGAAAGAGTTTGACGATATTGCGCATGGATTGACCGAGTGGACAAAAATGTTGCACGATTTCTATGGCCCTTTTCACTCCGAAGTGGAAGATACGCTTGAAAATGCTGATCGTGCCAATAACGAACGTGAACTAGGTATAGATCCAGTTTCCGGAAAACCGGTTTCTGTGCGTATCGGAAAATTTGGGCCCCTGGTTCAAATCGGTTCGCCAGATGATGAGGAAAAACCTCGATTCGCATCTTTACGCAAAGGGCAGATGATTGAAACGATTACCTTTGAAGATGCCATGGAGTTGTTTAAACTTCCAAAAAAAGTAGGCATATTTGAAGATAAGGAAATGACAGTTGCCATCGGTCGATTTGGACCTTATATCCGTCATAACTCCGCTTTCTATTCCTTGCCAAAAGGGGTAGATCCGTTGGATGTGACCGAAGAGGAATGCATTCAGATTATTCAGGAGAAACGTCAGAAAGATATTGAAAAAGTGATTCGTGTATTTGATGAAAATCCGGATGCACAGATCGAACAGGGCCGTTGGGGACCATTCATACGTTTTGGAAAGCAGAACTTGAAAATTCCAAAAGGAACCGAAATTGAAAAAATCAGTTATGAAGATGTGCTGAAGTGGGCGGAAGCGGATGCACCGAAAGGTAAAACTGTGAAAGCAAAAAATGCCGAAAAGAAAACAGTTACAAAAAAAGCGACAGCAAAGAAGGCCCCAGCAAAGAAAACGACAAAGTCTAAATAAGGATGAAAGCAGATTTGCCAGAAAATATAGTAAAAGATATTATGATTGCCGTGGTTTTGGAAGGCGAGACCGTGGAGACAAAAAACTGGACAGTGTACGTTATTAACGATAAAAATATAGCGATACAGAATGTGCTGATCAGCTCAAAAGGTTACGGTGAAAAAGATGGTCGCCAGGTAACCACCACCACTTTGCGGCATTTCATCGGAAATATCGAAGCAAAATCCTTTGATCGGGTGGAGGCAATCGACGAGCAGGTATTTGGCCTGACCAATGAATATTGGTTGAGCTTCTATATTGACAATATTATTTACGATAAAAAATATATCTTTTTACCCGAAAGCATCGTCGATGGCAACCTGACGAAGGTTCCCTTGGTAAATAAACCCGGTGTCATCATAGGAGGAAATGAATAATGAGTACAAGACACAATTTTATCATTGCCATAGATGGTTTTTCTTCCTGTGGAAAGAGTACGTTGGCCAAGGCTCTGGCTAAAAAATTAAAATTTGCCTTTATTGACAGCGGCGCGATGTACCGAGCAGTGACGCTCTATTTTATCCGTCATCATATTGCTTTGGACGATCAACAAGCGATTGATAATGCCTTAAACGATATCCATATTGACTTTATTCCAAACGCCGTCAAAACAGAGATTCACCTGAATGATGAAGATATCTCGGAAGAAATCCGTCAGATGTATATTTCCGATAAGGTTAGCGAGGTCAGCGCGATTAAAGCGGTGCGTACCGCTATGGTTGCGCAACAACAAAAGTTGGGCAGCCGTCGAAATATCATTATGGATGGCCGTGACATTGGTACCACGGTGTTTCCGGATGCCGATCTCAAGATCTTTATGACAGCTGATCCTAAAGTTAGGGCCGCTAGAAGATACTTGGAACTAACGGAAAAAGGGGAGGACGTCACACTTGAAGAGGTGGTGGAGAATCTTGCCAATCGGGACCGAATTGATAGTACCCGTGCCGAGAGTCCATTGCGGCAAGCCGAAGATGCCATTGTACTGGATAACTCAAATTTGACTCCAGAACAACAGTTGCATTTTGTCGAAGAAGAATATCTGAAAGTTAAAGCAGCTAGAATACAAGCATAACTATGTACATAACAAAAGATGCCGATTTTTCAATCGTCATCTTTTGTATTCTGGCTCCAGCTATTTGATACTATTGATTTGCTGTTGCTCAAGTAATTTGTCAACGTTGTTTTTTTCTCCAAACTCCGCAGTCTGTTCTTGAAAAGATTCCAGTAGCGCTTTGATAGCGTCTGAATTATCCGCTGTACGTTGATAAATCTCAGGAATTGTCTTTTCAATATTCTTATCTCCGAGCTCGATGTTATCAACTTCGATTTTGCCTATTTTTTCTAAAACAGCTTGTTGACTGTTTCTGACATCTTCTAACTCTCTTGCTATTTTTTCCATCAATTGGAATTTCTTCAATTTATCCATATGCAATATCTTTAGTTATACTGTAATAAGAACAATGTCGCTCGAAACTTTGTTTTGTTTTTTTTTAAAAACTGGAAAAAAAGAGGCTTTATCACTTGTTGTGGTGCAAAAAAAAGCCAGTCCTTATTTTGGACTGGCTGCAAGCACGGTTATGCTTTGCTTTTTATTTTGTTCTTCCGGGGTATACCTCCAGCGCTTTTTCCAAACAGGTCAATGCTTTTTTAAGATCATTCTGATTCAGTACATAAGCCAATCGAACTTGATTTGTTCCGGCACCATCTGTACTGTAAAAACCAGTCGCTGGAGCCATCATGACCGTTTCATTATTATGAGAAAACTCTTCCAGCATCCATTGGCAGAATTTATCCGCGTTATCTATGGGCAGCTTGGCAACCACATAGAATGCACCGCCGGGATTAGGGGAGTAAACGCCTTCAATTGCATTTAATCCTTTGACTAGGGTGTCTCTTCTCGCTGTATATTCTTTGGATACTGCTTCAAAGTAGCTATCTGGTGTATCTACAGCAGCTTCTCCCGCAATTTGGCCTTCCATCGACGGGCTTAAGCGCGCCTGCGCAAATTTTAATGCGGTCTGATAAAGCGCTTTGTTTTTAGTAATGATGCAACCAATACGAGCACCACACGCTGAATAACGTTTAGAAACGGTGTCAAAGATGACGACATTATTTTCAAGACCTTCTAGGTGCATAGGGGATATAAACTCCCTGCCATCGTAACAGAATTCACGGTAGGCCTCATCCGAAAATAGATAAAGATCATATTTAAGACAAAGTTCACGCAAAGCTTCCAGCTCCTCTCTCGAATAAAGGTAACCTGTCGGGTTGTTGGGATTACAGATGCAGATTGCTTTTGTTTTTTCCGTAATTACTTTTTCAAATTCAGCAATGGAAGGCAATGCAAATCCACTTTCGATATAGGACATGATCGGTTTGATCACAATATCAGATGAGCAGGCAAAACCATTGTAATTCGCATAGAAAGGTTCTGGGATAATCACTTCTTCACCTTCATTCAAACATGCTTGCATGATAATCGTGATTGCCTCAGAGCCACCATTGGTCACCAAGATATCTGTAGGTTCAATATTGTAATTTAGCTTATTATAATATTCGGCTAATTTTTTACGGTAGGAGGCCGTACCTTCAGAAGGTGTATAAGCCCAAACTTTGAAATCAATATTTTTCAATGCATTAAGCATAATTTCAGGTGTTTGGATATCAGGTTGCCCGATATTTAAATGGTATATTTTTTTACCATCTTTTTTTGCTTGATCAGCATAAGGCGTCAGTTTTCTGATTGGTGACGCAGGCATATTCAGCCCTTTTTCTGATATTACTGGCATTATAGTTTTTTTAAAATTAGTTGTGCAAAGCTAACCAAAATAAAACGAAAAAAGCCACATCAGGATGTGGCTTTTTTCGTTTTATCTGTCGGATTTTTATTCCACAATCCCTTTAATATAAAGCGTCTTTACAGGTGTTTTCGTATTTGATTGTACCGTAAAACTTTTGGTAAAAGGTGCTTTCGCCGCGGCGTTATAAGTAACCTTGATAGTTCCTGTTTCTCCCGGTTTGATAGGCGTTTTGGTAAATTCAGCCACCGAACAACCACAGGTAGGGACTACGTTTGAAATAATAATAGGCTCGCTGCCTGTATTTGAAAATTTAAAATTATATGATACAGGTGTTCCGGCTGGAATTTTGCCGAAATCATGTGTTTCTTTTTCAAATTTAAATTCCCCTTGGCCAGCCTGCATAGACGATAAACCGATAAAGGAAATGATCACTGCTAAGATTGTTATATACTTTTTCATGCTTCTAAGATATTACTTTGTGATTAAAATAGTACAACTGATATGCCAAATGTAGTATTTATTGCTAATTTATTACTCATCTAACAACTTTATTACAGTTAGATTATGCCTTCTTTGAGCAGGTCTTGTATATGAATGACGCCATCATAGTTTCCATGGTCCGATACCAGCAGCTGGGTGATATTGTTCTCCCGCATAATATGGAGCGCATTGGCTGCAAGTTCGTTTTTATCAATCACCTTTGGCGAGTTGCCCATAATGTCTGCAGCGTTGATTGTCGCCAGGTCGGTGTGTCTCTCCAGCATGCGGCGGATATCACCATCGGTAATAATACCCTGAATCTGTGTGTCCTTCAAAACAGCTACGGCTCCGAGCCTAAAGTGTGTAATGGTGATGATGATATCTCTGATATTGGCATTCAATTGTACGCTCGGTTTGCCGTTTTGATCAGATAGGTCTCCGACTTTTAAGTAAAGTTTCTTACCCAGGGCTCCTCCTGGATGGTATTTTGCAAAGTCCTGGTCCGTAAAATCCCGGCATTCCTGCAGGACAACCGCCAAGGCATCACCCATGGCCAACTGCGCAGTGGTGCTTGAGGTTGGTGCTAAGTTGTTTGGACAGGCTTCTTTCTCCACCGTCGTATTCAGGATATAATCCGCATTTTTAGCCAAGTAGGATTCTGTATTACCAACCAAAGCAACCAGCGTGTTTTTCGTTTGCTTCAGAAAAGGCACCAGCACCTTGATTTCTGGGGTATTGCCGCTTTTAGAGATGGCAATGATCAAATCATGCTGTTGAATAATACCTAAATCCCCATGGATGGCATCGGCTGCATGCATAAAGATGGACGGTGTTCCGGTAGAATTCAAAGTGGCAACAATCTTTTGTGCTATGATTGCACTTTTTCCAATGCCTGTGACGATTACCCGACCTTGGAGATGCAGGATTTTATTTATCACGGTAACAAAATCATCATCAATATATTGAGCCAGAGCAGCTACTGCTTTCGCTTCTTCTTGAATAGCCTGAATAGCTATATTTTTTATTTCGTAGTTGTTTTTCACAAAAAATACTCTTACTTTTATGTATTAGAATAGATTGCAAAAATAGATTATTTTTCAGGATTATTTCTTCATTTATCTATCTTATTTTTGCCCAAGGCGCAATGGAAATAGAAAAATCACTTTTCGACAATTTACAGGATTTTTTTGGTTTTGATACTTTTAAAGGAGATCAAGAGGCTATTATAACCAGTATTCTTCAAAAGAAGGATACGTTTGTTATTATGCCAACCGGGGGAGGGAAATCAATTTGTTATCAACTGCCAGCACTCATGAGTGAGGGAACTGCAATTGTAATTTCCCCGTTGATTGCTTTAATGAAAAACCAAGTTGATCAGCTTCGTGCATTCGGCGGCGAAGACAGTATCGCTCATTTTTTGAACTCCTCACTGAACAAGAGTGAAATCACCCGGGTAAAGGAGGATGTGCTTGCGGGCAAAACCAAGTTGCTGTATGTCGCTCCTGAATCACTTGCTAAGCAAGACAATGTGGAGTTTTTGCATCAGATAACCGTGTCTTTTGTGGCCGTAGATGAAGCGCATTGTATCTCCGAATGGGGGCACGACTTTAGACCGGAATATCGCAAAATACGGCAGGTTATCAATGAGATAGGGGCGAATATTCCTATTATCGCCTTGACAGCAACTGCTACTCCAAAAGTGCAATCCGATATTCGCAAAAACTTACAGATGAATGATGCAGTACTGTTCAAATCATCATTCAACCGAAGCAATTTATACTATGAGGTACGTCCCAAAAAAGATGTCGTCAAAGAAATCGTACGGTTTATCAAGACAAAATCCGGTAAGACAGGTATCGTCTATTGCTTGAGCAGAAAGAAGGTGGAGGAAATAAGCGAGGTATTGAACCTGAATGGGATCAAGGCACTGCCTTATCACGCCGGACTTGATGCGAAAACCAGAGCTGATACACAAGATAAATTTCTGATGGAAGATGTAGAAGTGATTGTCGCTACAATCGCTTTTGGAATGGGGATTGACAAGCCTGATGTCCGCTATGTTATTCACCACGATATTCCGAAATCCATGGAAGGCTATTACCAGGAAACTGGCCGGGCCGGCCGGGATGGAGGAGATGGCTACTGTTTGGCTTTCTACTCAGAAAAAGACGTCGAGAAGCTAACAAAATTCATGAAAGATAAACCTGTGGCCGAACGTGAGATCGGTACACAGATACTCAAAGAAGTCATTGATTATTCCGAATCAGCAGTCTGCCGCCGTAAACAGATTCTTCATTATTTCGGTGAAAATTTTGACGAACAGGGTTGTAGCAACATGTGTGATAATTGTCGTTCGGAAAAAGAATATTTTGAAGCCGAAGAGTCCTTGAAAGATATATTAGGATTTATTAAGGAACAGGGCGAGAAATTTGATGATCATCATGTCATTAATGTCATGATCGGACAGAACAATCAACCTGTATCTTCCTATAAACATGACGAACACCGCTTGTTCGGTTCAGGAAAAGAGAAAGGCGTCATTTATTGGAAGTCTTTGGTAAGACAGGCTGTACTGGATAATTTTATTGAGAAAGATATTGACCATTATGGCTTGCTGAAACTGACCGACATCGGTCGACGTTATCTGGACAATCCATATCAGTTAAAGTTTGTTTTAAACCGCCCTATTGAAGGCGGAGAGAGTACAAGTGGAGAAGATGCCGGTCATGGGACCGGAGCACTCGACACGACTTTATTGGGTATGCTCAAAGACTTGCGTAAAAAGATTGCCAAGAGTAAATCCCTTCCCCCTTTTGTTATCTTTCAAGATCCTTCTTTGGAAGAGATGTGTACACATTATCCTGTCAATATTGACGAATTAAAACAGATTCAAGGTGTAGGGAATGGTAAAGCGATTAAATTTGGCGCTTCCTTTATCGCACTGATCAAAGACTATGTGGAGGAAAATGAAATCGACCGTCCTGTAGACCTTGTTATCAAAAGTACAGCTAATAAATCTGCGCTGAAAGTGGCGATTATCCAAAATATTGACCGCAAGATCGCACTGGATGATATTGCTGCAGCAAAAGGGATTACCTACGAGGAAATATTAAAGGAAATCGAAACGATCGTTAATGCAGGTACAAAGATAAATATCAATTATTTTATTGATGAGATTATTGATGAGGACCGCCAGGATGAAGTGTACGATTACTTTAAAACAGCTGAAACTGATTCGATCAACGATGCGCTTAAAGAATTGGGAGGAGACGATTATACGTTTGAAGACCTCCAACTGATGCGTATCAAATTTTTATCTGAATTAGGTAATTAAAATTTTTATATAATTTATATGATCAACAAATACATTCCTGAAATAAAGAATGGAACTTCGCAAAATTTCTTTTTAATGGCTGGACCATGTGCGATTGAGGGAGAGGAAATCGCTTTGCGAATTGCTGAAAAAATTGTTACGATTACAGATAAACTTAACATCCCTTATATTTTCAAAGGCTCGTACCGTAAGGCCAACCGATCGCGTTTGGACTCTTTTATGGGTATAGGTGATGAAAAAGCGTTGAAAATTTTGGAGAAAGTTGGGAAGACTTTCGGCGTTCCGACCGTAACGGATATTCATGAAAGCCATGAGGCGGAAATGGCAGCGGCATATGTTGATGTCCTTCAGATCCCGGCATTTTTATGCAGACAAACGGATCTACTGGTCGCTGCGGCAAAAACCAATAAAGTCGTTAATGTGAAAAAAGGACAATTTCTAAGTGCTGGATCCATGAAGTTTGCTGTAGATAAAATTGTGGAGTCTGGCAATGAGAAAGTCTTTTTGACCGATCGTGGCAATACGTTTGGCTACCAGGATCTGATTGTTGATTACAGGGGAATTCCTGAAATGCGTTCCTTTAATGTGCCGACAGTAATGGACTGTACACATTCACTTCAGCAACCGAATCAGACATCTGGAGTAACTGGCGGAAAGCCAGCATTGATCGAAACCATTGCCAAAGCAGCGATTGCTGTGGGTGCTGATGGCCTATTTATCGAAACCCATCCTGATCCTGCAAATGCAAAATCTGATGGCGCAAACATGTTGCACCTTGACCTGCTTGAAGGACTGATGGAAAAATTAGTACGTGTTAGACAAGCTATTTTATAGTATAATAAATAAATCGCAATAGAAAGGAGCCAATAGGCTCCTTTTTTAATCAATTCAAACTTAAATCTAAGTTACCGCATGTTTTCAAAAGTTTCTTTCATGGCATTCATGCTGTTCTCGCTTTCGTTTGTCAAAGCACAGCAAAATTACACCTGGTTTTCACCGCTTGAAGATAAACACGTCGAAGGCCGGCTTGACAACCAAAAGCTGACCGCTTTTAACCGACTTCCAGATGAACTGGAGAAACAAGTCCGTAAACCTGTATGGGAGCTGGGGCAAAATGCTGCTGGGGTCTATATAGATTTTCAAACATCGGCGTCAGAAATAACTGTGCAATATCAAGTCGCTGGTGGATTGAATATGCCCCACATGCCTACTACAGGTGTGAGTGGCCTGGATCTCTACGCCTACGATAAAACCAATAAAGACTGGAAATGGGCCTATGGTAATTATGATTTTTCAGATACCATTTCTTACACATGGAAAAATATTGGTAAGAATGATAACTTTAATTATCGTTTATACCTTCCTTTATATAATACAGTTAAATGGCTAAAGATAGGTGTTCCAAGTCATGCGAAATTAACATACACACATACCGCTACGTTAAAACCCATTGTGGTCTATGGAACCTCTATCGGCCAGGGGGCATGTACCAGCCGTCCGGGACTTGCCTGGACAAGTCAGGTAGGTCGTGTTTTCGATAACGAAGTTTTGAATTTATGCTTTTCGGGGAACGGCCGTCTTGAACAACCTATCCTAAATGTCATGAATCATGTGGACGCAGCATGTTATGTTTTGGACTGTATTCCCAATCTGGCGATTACAAAATCACTGACGGAAAAACAGCTGGATTCCTTATTGGTCAACGCAGTTACATGGCTGAGAAAAGACCATCCGACAACGCCGATCATCTTAACACAGCATAGTTCAGGAAATATGCCTACGGTTTTTAATGAAGATAAAAATAAAGAATATCAACAAAGCAGCCGTGTCCTAAAGGCAACATTTGAAAAGTTACAATCTCAGGGTGTTCGCCAGCTTTTTATGTTATCTAGTGGGGAATTGGGGCTGGACTTAAATTCTACAGTAGATTATGCCCACCCCAATGATCAGGGAATGGAACGTATCGCCAATGCTTATATTAAACTACTGAAGAATGTGCTAAAATAAAACTTTCATGCTCTCGTAAGCACATTCCGGCCAACAAATTAGGCATAGCGAGCGCATGGTTACCTGAATGAAAAAGATACGAATCAATAATAAAAAAGGGAAGTGCTTAACTTCCCTTTTTTATTTCTTTTTTAATTTCATCGTCATCTTTGCTTTTTCACCGCCGCCATAATTGAAAGTTTTAGCATTGCTTTCTTTCTTTTGATGAAATGCTCCACCGCGGGAACTGTCTTCCTGTTCGTCCTTGGTTGCTTTTTTCTTTTTATCATTTGCGGGATTGTAGATCTGAAGATCCTCTGGCAGATCCAATATGTCCATTCTCTTGCCAACAGCCTGTTCTATTTTTCTGACCATAGGAAGTTCCAGATCGGTCGAAAATGTCAATATTACGCTATCCTCATTTTGCTCATTTTTAACTAAATGATTTAAAAAGTCCTCCTTTTCATTTGGTAATTCAAATTGAAAAATAAAAGGAATATTGGCGAGATCAACCGCATTCGTATTTTCGCGGGCAATGATCAATACGCGGGATTGTTCATCTTCTATAAAATCTGTTGTTGTTTCGTAACCAAAATCATCATAAAACAATGGATTTAAAATAGCGATCTCCGTTTTGTTCTGTTGAAATAAGCTGCTTGCCAATTTTTGCGCCGTAAGCTTTGAATTTACAAAAACAATCACCTTTTGAAATACTTCTTTATCCTGCAAAAGGTAATTTAACAAATTGATCTTGGTGGTGAAGTTGGGTAGCTGATACAATAAAAGATCCAAGGTGTCAATGGTTTCGTTTTCCAGTTCATCGACTTCCACCAATGCATAATCCTCATTTAGATGCGTATCTATCATGTCATATAGTTTCTGATGCGCAACGGTACTAAAGATCAGGTGTTGTACTTTACCACAGCTTTCGGCCAATTCCCTTACAGGATTTTGCATGCCCTGTTTGATGATTTCTTCTGCATCATCAATAATTAATGTTTGGATACGGTTCAGATTGAGCGCTAATTTGAGATAGATTGCCCGGGCACGGTTAGGGGTAGCTACGACAATATCCTTTCCGGCAACTAATTCTTCTATTTCCTCTTCCATACTTCCACCAGCCCGTAAGCCGATAATGCGAAGATCTCTATTTTTACTGAGTTGATAGAATTTTTCAACGATCTCGTCGATGCGCTCTTCATTGGGAGCAAGGATTAAAAACTTAGGTGCTTCATCATTTGTGAATTTTAATTTCATCAAGGTTGATAATACATAAGTTGTAGTCTTGCCAGCTCCTTCAGGAGCAATCGCAATCACATCTTGTCCGCCAAGAATTCTGGAAATGCACCTACTCTGAATTTCCTTTGGAGCCAAATAACCGAGCTCGGTCATTGTTGCAGTCAATCTTTTGCTTAGTTTTAGTTTCTCTAACGACACGTATCCTATAGTTTATGTAAGCTGCAAAAATACACATTTAGTTTTGAGATCAGCTAATGTGCGCCCATTTTTGAAAATACATTAATAATAATAACCCCAGCGACAATCAATATCATTCCGATCACTGCAGCTGTATCGGGGATCTGTTTGAATAAAATCATACCGATCAATGTAATGGCAACAATACCAATGCCCGACCAGATGGCATAAGAGATACCTACCGGCAAATATTTCAGTGTTATACTCAGGAAATAAAAAGCGATAATGTAACCAATGATGCAGATGAGAGTTGGTTTCCATAAACTAAACCCCTCGGATTTTTTCAAAAAAGTAGTAGCAAAAATTTCAGCTGCGATAGCGAGGAATAAGTATATATATTTCATCTTCAAGAATTTTTTTGTGACCTAGCAATTTTATACAAAGCTACACTTTTTGCTTTTTACTTGCTTCCAACGGCATTGTATTTGCAAAATTTTGGCGATTGAAATGATGCCAATACGGCGGATCTATGTGGATCTGACAGATTTTGACGGCAATTATAATTGTTTATAATGGTAAATTTATCTAAGTTTGACCAATCCACTAATGGGAATTAATAGACTTTATGGGGTATATTCGTGTTTTTTTTAAAACCTTTGTTATATGCTTAGTTTTTCTATTCTCTTGCTGTCAGCTACATGCACAGGAACAGTTGCAGGAGTTACAGAAATCATATTATAATCTTCCCTTGGGAAGTAAAGAACGTTTTCTGCTGACCGGAAAATATGCGCAGGCGCTGTATTTTAATAATGAGAAAGCATTGGCGAGCCAACTGCTCAACGATAATATTCAACTGGCCAAAAATTATCCGGATAAACAATACTACGCTTATTTAAATTGCATTGCAGCAATGAATAGCTACAATGATCATCTCTTTGAGAAATCACGCTTTTATCTGGAGCATGCAAAGTCCGTTCTGCCCATTATCAACGACAACAGTACCAAGGGGTACGTTTATTATTGTGATGGCTGGATTATGACAAGACAGAGCAAAGAAGATCAGGCAGTTTCACAATTTCACAAAGCAATTTCCTTTTTGGAAAAGGCTCCTCAAACCGATGCCAACATTGCGCGAAAATTGGCTATTTATAAGGAATTAACAGCTATTTATGCCAATCAACGGAATTACGATTTTCAGGAGAAGTACACGAACCTTTTGCTGGAAACAGCCAAATCCGGCCGCAATGTAAGTACTTTATTCGATGCCTATATGCAGGCCGGCTATCTGTTTGAGGAAGAGTATCGGTCAAATCAAACAGACCCAAACATATTGAAAAAAGCCGAAGAACATTACCTCGAAGCTTACAGAATAGCAAAAAATAATCAGAAGAATCTTGTTAACCCAACGGATATGGCTTATGTTTCCGTTAATTTAGCAAATCTATATCATGAGTTCTATCCCGAAAATTCGGCTAAAAAGGCCACTTCATTTGCTCAACAAGCTTTAGAAATTGCGCAGGAGACCGGCCAATATGCCCTTACAGTACCTGCTTATGGCATATTGGCGGATGAGGCGTTCAAAAATGGACATCGGGAGCTCGGAAAAAAGTATTTACAGCAGGCGCTTTATAACTTACAGCGGGAACCACATTACGATTATCAGGTAGGGCTCAGTCTTTACAGTAGACTTGCTGAAGTGAGCTTCGAAGAAGGTAGGTATGAGGACGCATTTCAGTATCAAAAGAGTTATATCAATGTTTTTGAGGAAGCTTTCAATTCAGATAAACTGGATAAAACCAAACAACTTGAAATCAAATATGAACGCGAACTGCACAACCAAAAATTAATGCGGCTGCGATTGGAGGGGGAGAAAAAAGAACAGCAGATCAAGTTAATGAAAGCCCTTAATGACCGGCAAAATCAATTGGTTGAGAACTTAAAGTTAAACGAACTAAATCGGACGCAACAGTTGAAGGTGCTTCAGCTGGAACGAGACAAAAAGGAAAAAGACCTGCAATTAAGCCGCCTGGAAAACGAACAGCGATTGCAGGAGCTTGATGTTTCCAAACAGGAAATTGCTTTTAAATCACGGATGAACTCGATATATATCTGGTTGTTTATTAGTTGTTTGATTGCTGTTATCTTACTTTTTTATGCCTATTGGCAGCGATCCAATACGTTGAAGCAAAAGGAGCATTTACATGGCCTTGAGATCGAGAAAAATAACCAGCAGCATGCGATTAAAAATCTAACCGCCATGTTGGCTGGAGAAGAGAAAGAGCGGACACGTTTAGCCCGCGATTTACATGATGGTCTGGGGGGATTATTGTCGAGCACAAAACTGGGGTTGTCCTCGCTCAACGATAAGGGATCTGATCAGCCCGCAGTTAAGGAAGGTATTACGCGGAGTATAGAACTATTGGATGATGCCGTCGATGAGTTACGTAAACTCGCACATAACCTGATGCCGGATCTGATTGTAAAATACGGTTTACAGGAAGCCCTAAGGGATTATGCGGCGCGTATGAGTCAACCGACTTGCCAGGTAGAGTGCGAATTTCTTCAATTTGAATCACATTTAAGTGTAGAACATCAGATCTCACTGTACAGAATTATTCAGGAACTTGTGAACAATGCATTGAAACATGCCGAAGCAAGCAATATCTTCATACAACTTTCTGTACATAATGAGCGTTTACATATAACGATTGAAGATGATGGTAAGGGATTTGATACCGAAAAGGTAGATTTACAACATTCCGCAGGAATGCACAACATACAGTCAAGGCTTTCTTTTCTACATGGTGATATGAAGGTTATGTCTGCGCTAGGTGAGGGCACTACCATAGAAATTGAAATGCCGCTTGTTTAATTATAGTGTAAAATGATAAAGATAGCGATTACAGATGATCACCCTCTTTTGTTGGAGGGACTAAAAAATATTATTAATACCCATGAAGATTTTGAGGTGGTGGGTATGTATGCAAGTGCTGTGGACTTATTTAAAAACATTGCATCAGATGCGCCACTTGTATTGTTACTGGATATCAATCTTCCCGATGCAAATGGAATTGATCTGGTAAAGGGATTGAAAGAGAGCTATAAAGAATTAAAAATTATAGCTTTTAGTGTTCATAACGAACTGGCTGTGATCAATAGTATATTAAATGAGGGAGCGGACGCTTATCTTCAAAAAAATGCCACCGGCACTGAGATCATTGCCGCCATATCCGATGTTCTCGTTGGTAAACGTTACATCTGTGCGAAAACCCAGGTCATACTCAATAAGAAGACAGAGGCAGGACTGAAGCAAGTTCCAAAGCTTACCCGTCGCGAAAAGGAGATACTGACCTTTGTGGCCAAAGGAATGACAACCAATCAGATTGCTGAATCCTTATTTATCAGTTCACATACCGTTGAAAGCCACCGTAAAAATTTAATGGAAAAATTTCAGACAAAAAGCGTGACTGCGGCCGTGAAATCCGCCATAGAATACGGTTTGATACGCGAAGCTTAAAGGAATACACGAATTACCTGAATTCAGGGATGAGAATAGCCTCTTGCATTTGATACTTTTGATGCAATAGATAAGTAGTAGAAAGTATCAAATGTATATGGTTATATCAAATTGTTTATTCCGCTGTCGGGGAAGAAAATTGCTTCGTTATGGTTTTGGTGTAGTATTGTTCTTAGGAGCTGGTTTCGGTACCGTTCGTGCGCAGGCTTTTGTAAGCAAAATACCCGCTGGATCGAATACGGTCGTGGCTATTAATCTCGCCAAGGTCGTCGAAAATGCTGAGGCTTCAACATTGAATAAATTGTTGGATCGTATCGGTTTTTTCAAACATTTTGAAAAGAAAGACATTGATCTGCAAAAAGATTTTCAGCAGACTGGTGTCGATGTAAAAGGGGTAGCTGTATATTACAGAAATGATAGGGATAGTTTGCTATATGGCGAGCTGATTCTCCCGATCGCTGATATGGATCGTTTTGAAAGATTGCTGAAGATGGAAGGAACTTCGCTTCCCGCCATATGCGGTTATAGTCGTTTTAAAACAGCGGATGGACAATTACTTGCTTGGAATGCTAAGGAGCTTAGGGTGCTGAAGGGAGAGGTTGGGCCAACTTATTTTACCAACGATTCTATTGCAGGTTTATATGGTATTGAAAATATAGACTATGCCGCCGCGGCGGTATCGGCGGCTACTGCGGCAGCAGATGAGGCCGAGGCTGCCGCTAATTGTGTTGATTCTGTATTAATGGATTCCACCGCTATGGAGTGGGAAGCATATGACTTTGATACATTGCAAGCTGAGGTACAGCAAGAGGAAGAAGAGCCATTGGAGGTCTATGAGAGTGTGAAGGACGCCGAAACAAGTGTGTATGACAATCAGATCAACTATGATTCACTTGATACCGCTTTTGAGGAAGTGAATAGACGAAATGATTCCATTAAAAATAGATTGTTGGAAAAATGGCTGCTGCATGAACAAGAACAATTATTGAGCGGAAAATATCCGGATATAAGTGCACAGGAGCAGGCTCGATTATTAAAGAATGTAGATCTGGCGCGTGTGTGGCTACCTCAAATTGACGGCTTTTATAAGGGACTTCATTCTGTACGCTCGATTGTGGACGCCTATTATAATACAAGTAATTTCTCTTTGGAAAGTGGATATAAGGACATGTTCTTTGATCTGGCCCAACAACGAAATAAAATTACACTGAAAACCAGTGTAACCTTGGGGAAAGACCTAATAAGCCTAGCAAAAAAATTGTACGCCAGAAAGCCCAATCCGAAATTCGCAAAGTATTTAACAACGGAAACATTCGGGTATTTTAATGTCAATGTGAATACCGAAGCATACCTCAATGAAATACCAGTATTTTTTACAAAAAACCTAAAAAAATATTTTGGAAAAGAAAATGAGGTTCTTGAGCTTATGGCCCTCGGACTTGAAATTGCACTGGATGAAAAGGCTATCTCCAAAATTATGCCCGGCGATAATTTGGTCGTTGTCAATGGAATCACTAATTTAAAGATCGACTATGTTGACTACGATTACGACGATAATTACGATTTAAAGGAGGTTCATAAGACCAAGGAAGAGAAGGTACCTTCTTTTATCTGGATGTTTACATCCAAAGATCAAAGAATCTTCAAAAAAACATTGGATGTCGCTGTATCAAAGGCCGATGCAAGCTTTGCGGGAGGTATTTATAAAATCAAACAAGGCAATGGCAAAGATTTTCCGTTGTATCTTATGTTCAACGAAGACCTGGTAATGATCAGCAACGATAGCCTGCAACTAAATAAAATTTTGCACAAAGATAACTTTCCCACCAAACTCAATACATCGTTTGTTAAGCTTATGAAAGGAAGTAAATTTTCTGCGGCTTTCCAAACAAAGGAGATACCGGGGCTGACAAAAGATTTGAATCTCGTATTGGGTAATAGTTGGCGCGCTACGTTAGATGAATTGAATAATTATGGTAATTTTACGTTGAGTTCCAAAGGAATTGTTGGTGATAGATTGGAAACAGATTTGCGACTTGAGTTACCGACAAAGGCAAACAATGCGCTACAGTTTGTTATCAACCAATTGCTAGATGGAATTGTGCCGGATGAACAAGCCGAACTGGATAAACCAATTGATGTGACTGACAATGATTAAAAAAGGAATAATTTGGACTTTAGGTATTATCGTAGGATTAGCGATAATAGGCTGGGGCATTTATATCGTTAGACAGCAGCAGTCGTATAAATCTGTCGTTCATAAGAGGACGAAGGCATTGTTAACAATCTCTTTGGATGATATCTTGTTGAACCAACTCTTTGATAAATGGCAGACAGCACCGAAAGGAGGGCAGGACTTCGCTAAAAAATTGACTAAGCTAAAAGATAATGGAATCGATATCAAGGCCAATGTATTTCTTTTTTCCCTTGAAGATAGTGCGAAAAACTTCTATGCATTTTTTGATCTGAAAGATGAAAAGCAATTTTTGACCTTTTTAAAAGAGGGTCTTTCCGTTGATTCCATTGAAAATAATGTTGCTCCGGGAGTGAATTATGCTTACCAGGAGACGAATAAAATTGCATTTGTCTGGAAAGGCGACGCTCTATTGGTGGGATTAGGCTTTCATCTCGACAAAAAGAAGGAAGAAATGCTCCGGTTGATTCAATCGGACACTGAGCGCGTTTCCATTGACAGTTTCATCAATCATCCAAGCGAATTAACACGTAAATCGTTGCGTTATAGTGATATTTCTACAAAAAATTTTATTGAATTTGACTTGAAAGGCAACCGCATTGAGATTTCGGGGGAACTGCAGTCAAATACATGGAATTTTCCGCAAGAATATCTTGTCCGCGAGCTGGTCGATGCGGATTATATTGGAAAAGGCTGGATCAATCTTCCGGACAAACATTTGAAAACCGTGATAAAGGATATTCTCGTTGATCTTCCGTTAGCAGCGGACTCGATTATGGCGCATGCAAACGGGAATTACGTTGATATAGAAGTTTTGAATAGTCAAGTTGTACAAACGGATACCATCATTAATTATGCCGTCAACGACAATTTTGAAACTGTGGAGGAGAAAACTCCCTATGAAAGTAAAGTACCTAATGTTAGGTTGAGCATAAGAGGTGATGCGGGCTTACCAAAGTTTTTGCCCAATAAATTATTTTACCAATGGTTTCAGAAAAGAGATGATCAAGTCAGTATCTTATCTACCGCCCCAACGATAGATAGATTACAGTCAAAATATGCAAAAACGAATAGTCTTTCACACGTGGCGATTCATCTTGCTGACTGGCCGAATGGTCTAAAAGTGGCTCCGGTCTTAATGCTAAAAGCCATTGCTTCAGATATGGATCTGAATTTGAAAGTTGTCCGCTCCAATCAGCTTATTTTACAGGGTACCATTCGGGATTATTCGCATGAATAAAAAGGGAATTCGCGAATAAACCAGCAGCGTTTCTTCGTAAATTCAAAACATTCTTTGCCAGTAGGTGGTTTATTCATATTAACAAAGACCACCACTATGGATATAAGGACTAAAAGTCGAAGTAAAATAAAGACGTACTGGCGAATTTTGAAGAGTTCAGTTGCGGGGTTTCTCAATGAAGATTCCATGAAATATAGTGCTTCCTTATCTTACTATACCGTTTTTTCCATTGGCCCGATACTCGTGTTGATTATTGCCCTTGCGGGCATATTTTATGGCGAAGATGCCATTGAAGGGAAGGTGTTTATGGAGTTACGGGGACTAGTGGGGAACAGTGCCGCCAAACAGATTCAGGAAGTTATTCAAAACCTCGAACTATCGGGCAAATCTAATATGGCCCTGTTGATCAGTAGTATCACTCTGATTTTAGGAGCAACAAGTGTATTTGGGGATATCCAAAATTCGATCAATAAAATCTGGCATGTACGGGCCAAGCCAAAGAAAGGCTGGTTGAAGTTAATCCAGGATCGTTTGTTGTCTTCTTCCTTAGTCATCGGTCTGGGTTTTTTACTGGTGGTCACCCTGATCATTAATGGTGTAATTTTGGCATTAACGGGGCAATTACAGCGCTATTTTCCCGATATGACAGTCATGTTGCTTGACGGGATTAATTTTGCGATATCGTTTGGGATTATATTCGTACTTTTTAGCATTATCTTTAAAGTGCTTCCCGACGTCAATATTCAGTGGCGTACTGTACGTGCCGGCGCCTTATTTACTTCGATTTTGTTTGTACTGGGCCGCTACCTGATTGGAATATACCTCGAACATTCGGCTACGCAGGATACCTATGGTGCGGCAGGTTCCTTTGTCCTGATTTTACTATGGGTGTATTATACGGCTGCCATTTTATATTTTGGAGCGATCTACACCAGAGAGTACGCAACCGTGATGGGTATTCCGATTGAGCCAGCTCAATTTGCCGTACATGTGGAAACTCAGGAGATCGAACGCGCGGGCGGCGAGATTCCCCCAGCCCCGCTTACGCAGGAGGAGAAACAAGTCGTAGCTGACCAAACGGATGATTCCAAGGTGTAAGACGCAAATAGTTTATAGACAGAACTCACATCGTCATGATTAAGCGTTTTTTGTATCGGAATTTGTAATGTATTCGCACTGTGTAAATTATGATTCGTTAAGCCCAGCGATTTGGCTTATTTATACATCAGCAACCTTGTAAATTGCTATTGAGACACTGTTTCTTCGGTGTCTATTATATTTTGCTCACGATACAATTTTTTGCCAATAATGCCTTTATCCCCCAGTGCCCGTCCCTTAATAAGCCATGAAGTGCCAAACAGAAATAGTGAAAGTGCTTCAAAGACCAATGTAGCATACTCAAAAAGCTTAAATGGGATTAAGGCAATACAAAGGATTATGCCATAACCGCAAAATCTGTAGATGTTATTTTCATTGACCATGCTGATTGGAATTGCTGTGTTGAGCGCTTGCCCAATTGTAAATACATGAATAGAAAGGATGGCAAAAGTGAGAAAAAGTACAGCGGAAAATCCATAATGCAGTTCCTTTAAGCCAAAGGAAATCAATGTACATTGTGTACAGCTGGTACCGATCGGATCCGTCGGTACCAATGCAACTCCAATAGCCATGAATCCCGCAAGGTTTGTGAGGAGGTTATCATTCTTCCAGAAGACTTTATTGCCATTGCCCTTATAACAAATTAAGAATAAACCTACAGCGCATAATGTTCCTGTAAAAATTTCCCGAAGGTTTGAGAAGTAATAGTGACTTATGGAAGGTTGAATACCGGTCCCGAAAAACTTGAATAACGAAAGTGATACCAAGATGATGGGCAAAAAAATACCCAAATAACCGATAGCCCTGCGTAATCTTCGATAGGCAAAAAGATTTTGGTGCTGAATTTTATTGATATGCATAAATAGGGTACTGAATAGGTTCTCTTTTTTGGAAGTTAATAACTAACAATCATAACTGATCAAGCGAATAGAGGTTTACATTTTTTATTGCTTTCTGACCTCCTTATACAGTCTATCAACATCTTTCTTTTGAAAAAGGGCAGTTCCTTCAGCCATTGTGGTGGCCGAACCACAGGCGATTCCCATGCGAAGTATTTCTTCAGTTGTTCCCTGTGTGACCAAGACGGACACCATGCCGGCCACCATACTATCTCCGGCACCAACAGTACTACGTATTTTTACAAGTGGTGGTACCATCTGAATTTTTTCTCCCGCGGTATACAATACAGCTCCTTGGGCGCCCAAAGAGACGACGACAATGGTAGCTTGTTTCTTGGCAATTATTTGTTGGGCAGCATGATCTAGATCGGCGTTTTCCAGCTCGTTTTTTCCAACAAGTGCTGCTAATTCGCCAGCATTTGGCTTCAGCAAAAATACCCCTTCTTTCAGTGCCACTTTCAGTGCATCGCCTGAAGTATCTACGATTACCTTACTTCCTTTCGCTTTATATTTATTGATAAGAAACCCGATAAAGTCAGCAGGAACATCGCCGGGGAGACTACCACTAATGACGACAAAATCCGGCGCAGAGGATATTTGGTCGATAACAGCCAGAACCTTTTCTTGTTCATTTTTTGAAAAAGCCTCACCAGGAAATCCAAATCGGTATTGTTGGTTAGTGGTCATGTCTACTACGATAAAATTTTCCCTTGTTTCACTGCCTAAATGGATCGGTAGGATATCGAGCTCTTCCTTTTTCAATAAATCCTCGAGCATAGTGCCCGTTTTTCCGCCCGATGTAAAAAGTGCATCTGAAGGTATGTCAAGCCGCTTGAGTGCCCGACTTACGTTAATGCCACCACCGCCAGCTTCGTATTTTGGGCGATCGCAGCGCAATTTCTTTTCGGGAACAATGTTTTGAACGCTGGTGCTCTTATCGACCGAGGGATTTAATGTTATGGTTAAAACAGTTTTTTTCATCCTATTGCTTTTATTAAATTTAGGATTTTCCTAGCATATTTTTACTAGGTACCAGCGATAATAGCCCAATGATACTGCTCACGTTAAATTTCTGTATAGATAGTCTTTTATTTTTCTTTGGGCCAGATACCGTAATAACTCGTTTTCTCGTCTAGTTAATGCCAGGTGTGGGCTGCACATAAGTCTCAATATTTACAGAGGTGCCCTGTTCGGTTGTACTATCGATCGACAATTTCCCTTTGAGAAAATTAACCCGATTCTGGATATTCTTCAAGCCAATCCCCGTCGCATTTGCAAGTTTGGTTGGGTCGAATCCTTTTCCATCGTCATCTACCGTGATTAAAATGCTGTCCTTTTCTTGAATAAGTTGGACAAGAATATTTTTAGCCTCGCCATGCTTGATCGCATTTGTTAATAATTCCTGCACAATACGGTAGATATGAACAGTATTATTCGGGCAAAGATCGGTGAATAAACTATTGGACTGAAACTCTATCTGCACTTCGGAGCTTATACTATCTGCGCATAAGTCATGCACTGCTGTTGCAAGTCCATTTTTGAGCAGGTTTTCGGGCATCATTCCCCTTGCGGTTCTTCTGAGCTCACCAATAGCGATGCCTAATTGCTCATTTGCATTCTGCACCTTAAGTGTTTTATCTCCGCTTGGATCGGAAAGTTTCAGTGTATGCAGATAACCCATAATTTGTCTACCCTTTGCCTGATATAACGGGATCTTCGTTTTTTTGGATAGCGCTAGCGATCTATAGCCATATTGAAAGGCAGAAATACTATCTCCACGGACAAAATATTCTCGGGTAAGCTTATTCGAGAGTGAAAGTTTAGCGGTGTCGGATTTGGCCGCCATAAATTCATTTCTTAAACTATCTATCGCACCAGTACCCTGACTATATACTAGATGTAGCGATAGCATCGCATAGATCAAATGGAAAAGGAGTTTCTTCATTGGTGGCTAGTAATTACGTGCTGATCAGTATTTTAAAATGACAAGCTTTATCCATTGACAAACATATCAAGTTTTGGCCACTATAGCAATACAGATAAACCATTAAAATTATCCTCCCATTTTTAGGAGGGTAAAGTGCTTCTAGCATAGAACACTTTATAAAAAATATTCGGTAAAAATCAATGCTATTCTATTTGGCCAAATCGTACTGGTGTATTTCGTTTTTTACCAGAAATTATTTTTTAGGTCTTTGTCTGATCTGCAGGTAAAGCTCCCCGGTTTTTTAACCATTTGCGAATTGGTTCGTCATACCATTTTAAACTGATGTAGGCTAACAAAATGCTGCTGATAAGAATAAGCAAGGCATAAGGCCAGGCCTGTGCAAAGGTCATCCCTTTATGATTACTGATCCATGCAACGTAAAAATAGACAATTGGATAATGCACTAAATAAAGCGGGTAGGAGATATCGCCGAGAAATTTACAAATCTTATTCTCTCCAGACGTATGTATTTTGCCAGAGGCCCCAAGATAGACGATGAATGGAAAGGCAATGATGATACAAAACGATTCGTAGATACCATTCATCCAAAGGTGGTCGGCACCACCGATGCGGGGCATATACAGGATGATGGCAAGCAAGAGGCTGCACCACAAAAATGTGTGCTTAACCCGGGCGGGTTTTGTGATTCTTGAGAGCAATAAGCCCGCAAAGAAAGGATATATTGTTCGGGTAATTCCAATACGTAGCTGTTCCATATTTAGTGTCCAACCACCGCTGACATCACCATTTGGGCTTGTAATAGCCAGATGTGCAAGCGCTGCTGCCGCAATAAATACCAAAATAGCCAAGGCCGTTTTTGACAGTTTACGGATGCCTACTGCATAGAGGATATTGGCCATGTATTCAAAGAATAACGACCAGCCTACACTATTGAGTGGATGCATTTCTTGCCAGCCCCGAATATCCAATGATAACGGAACGGGTAATATCGTGTAACCGATAAGCATGACAAGCAACATTTTCCATAGAGGAACAGTGTGTATAAGCGGCCAGATGGTCGAATCTGTAAAGTAAAAGCCAATGGCTCCAAGGCTCATCCCTAAAACTACCATGGGCTGAAGGCGTTCGATCCTGCGTTTTAAAAAGGTCCCTACGCTCATCTGATCCCAGCGGTCATCATAAGCATAGCCAATCACAAACCCGGACAGGAGAAAGAAAAAATCAACCGCAAGATAACCATGGTTGACTAAAATATCCAGATGCCCGGTTCCCAAAGGCTCAGTCAAGTGAAAAGTGACCACGATGATGGCGGCGATACCACGTAATCCATCCAGTATGGGGAAATGTGATTTTGTAGAGAGACTATTTTGATTCATTATTTGTTGGATACGGAATTTAAACCCGATTATCGTTTATATAAGGTCTTATTTAATTAAATGGATGAAATTAAATAAATAACCGCTCGAAGCTCCTTCAAATTATATCAAATTCCCAACAAATAGTCTCATTTTCCTGCTTTAATTAAGATTGGATGCGATTAAGCGAATTCCTGATTAAATTATCGGAATTCGCCAAGAAAAGATGGTTTGCTTCCAGATAATTCATCAGAAGTAATTTTAGCTCCAAATTCTTTTGATACAATATATATTTTTATATCCGAAGATTTAACCAGAGACAAATAGTGGTTAAAGACCTTGAGAATAACATCGTTAGGGACGTTATCTTCATATTTATAGGATTCAATAAAGATGTTTTCGTCGATCTTATTCTGATACACTTCTTTTGGTGTTTGTATGAGGATTTCTACGATGTTATTTCCATCAATCCATTTAAGGCCAAAGCTAGATGCGATATTAAATAGACTCCTTTTATCATCTGTAGGTTGATTGGGCAAACCATGTTTTTCGATTTTTGCGTTGATCAATTTTGCATTGATCAACTTGCATAGCGCCTGGATGCTTGTTCCATCAAGTTGTTTTTTGCTGACCATTAGTGCTTCGGCATATGAGTTGTCCGGGCTGGTTACCAGCGCGAGATTATCAAAGTTCAAATTTCCAATTTTTGCAGCAACATGTCCAATAGATGCCGAGTTTTGGATCGCGTAATAGTTGAATTCATATTTTTTCTCCCCTTTTATCGTAAAATCAAACTGGGTAGACTCTGTGCGTAATTTTTCAATATCACAGAGATCCTCCGCCAGTTGGATGGGGTTTAATATATCAAGATTTAGGCTGGGGTTAAAATAGGAGGGGATGGGTAAAGATAAATTAAGGCCTGATAAATCAAGCGGAACCAGGAGCTCAAGTAGTTTTTTTCGCTCATTCCTGAGCTTTTTCACCTCTTTAAAATAAACACCGCTTTCAATCGGTAACAAATTTACTGCAAATCGATTTTCTCCATCTCTCCCGGCATAATGAAACATAATCTTCAATTTTTCCGGTTCACTTTCTACGGCATACACACTGTCCAACAGCTCGCCCGATTGTTTTAGGCGACAATTGGTGATCGATTTAAACTGTGATAATTTGATTTCTTGCTGATCAGGAAAAGAAAATTTAAGCAAATCACCATGCTTCGTCAAATGGATCTGCATATTGGCGAGCATTTCCATATAGGATAAGGTAACACCCCATATTTCTTTATTATCTATTCTGGTAACGTTATCTGTTTTCCAATAACTTTCAACTTCTTGCCCGATAGCGTTTTTTAAAAATAGTATTCCAAGTGATAGCAATAATAATTTCTTCATGCATCTAGTATTTTGCCCTCTAGCTCATCAAAAACTATTCCCTTATTTTCTTTCAATATGATTTTCAACGATTCATTTTTGCGATGAGCTCTTTTACATCAATTCAATTACTAAAATTAGTTTGTATGCCGTCAGACCTTGATCGTTTTCTTCTTTAATCGTATTTCTTATACTGGAAAATCGTGCTATTCCAACGAATAGTAAGTGATCACCAGCAAATATAAAATTGAACCTGGATGACATAAGAAATGCATTAAATTTATAGTGGAATCAGTACCTATTCTCGGTAATTGCCTACTCAGAATAGGTACTTAGGTAATAAACGCTGTTCACCCGTAGAAAGACCCGTCCGTGCGCTGGCAAATGCACCGGATTTTAAAAGGATTAGGAGTAAAAAATCGAGTATAGAAGTTTAAATTTTGAAGGATGTATAAATTTATTGTCTTGTCCCTGTCTTTGCTCGGTTGTACTGACGGCAGTCATAAAACTCCAAATCAACCTAAAGCTATGGAAGATGTAGAAATAAAATCTGTTGAAATCCTCAGTATCGGTGGCGAACTTGGGTACCATACGCGTATTTTAATAAAAAAGGATTCCACGCACTATAAGCAAACTGTTGCCGCTAATCCGGGCAATAATTCAGAATATCATAAAAAAACATCACTTCAGGATTGGAAGAGCCTAATTGCTAAAATCGATCTGGTGGAGTTTAAGGCATCCGAGGAAGGCAAGAGTGTTCAACCCGTGGACGGTATCGATACCAAAATTAGTATTGTAAGTAATAGGGATACGACTTCCAAAGTGAATGCCTATCATAGTACCGTGTGGAAGAAAATTTTCGAATACGGTTATTATACATCAAAACCTGCTTTTCCTCGTCATTCAAGGGAAGATACCAAATAACCAGATCAACTCCATTACCAGGTAAATGATTTAAAAGGAGCGGACATGAGTAGAGATCAATACCTTTCGCTTTAATTGATATTGCTTATCACAAATGAATAAACAAGCAAATTATAGAAAACCGCAATTTTCGGATTTTCCAGCCCATACACTAAACCTAATTTTATACCATTAAAAATCATAATGATGGAAAATATAGAAGCACGGTTAGCTGCTAAGAACTGGCAGGAAATCACAAGGGAATTGCACGATAAGGGTTTTGTTATTGTCCAGGATGTATTGAATGAAAAGGAATGCGATGCACTGATTGCAGCATATAATGCAGATGGCACCTACCGTAAAACAATCCATATGGAACGTTATCGTTTTGGTCAGGGCGAGTACAAATACTTTCAGTACCCTTTACCAGAACTGATTACAACCCTGCGTGAAAAAGTATATGTTGCAATAGCACCCGTTGCCAACCAATGGATGCAGGAGCTGAACATAAATAAGAAATTTCCTGCTACGCATAAAGCAATGAAAAAGCTATGCAAGGAACACGGACAGGAAAAACCTACAGTCCTTATTTTAAAATATGGGAAGGGTGGCTTTAATACGTTGCACCAAGATTTGTACGGTGAGATTTTCTTCCCGATGCAAATGGTTTTGATCCTTGACCAGTTTGATAAGGATTATACAGGTGGTGAATTTGTTTTAACCGAACAAATACCGCGCGCTCAATCTAAGGCAAACGTACTAAAACCTAATTGTGGCGACATGGTTATTTTTACTACAAATTTCCGTCCGATGAAGGGATCCAAAGGCTATTATCGGGTAAATATGAAGCATGGTGTAAGTCCGGTTCATACGGGAAGCAGGCATGGTCTTGGCATCATCTTTCATGATGGACTTAGCTAACAGAAGGGGGTAATACTGTAAAAGCCGGAAGTAAGATATATTTTGCTTTGCCAGCCCTCAAATGCCTTAAAGAACTCGACTATCGCTTTTCTTTTGTTCTGATAATGCAATGATTAACTAATGCGTTCAAAAGACTGGCATCGCCGTGAGGTGCTAAATGGACCGGGCATCGTAATTTCTACTTTCTTGTTATTCATGGTTCAAAACAATAATCTCCGCCAAAAATAAAAAATCCGAAACTTGCTATAAATTAAAAAAATGTCGCCAAACCGATACCGCAAGAAACGGATTTTCTACAGTGAATGGTCTGACTACTTTTGAACTATCAAACGGGTGAGAAACTTTTAAACAATTTAAAATTTTTAAAAAATGGAAAATCAAAAAACAAAAGAGGAATTGAATAAAGAAGTAGTTGTACGTTGGTTTACACACTTCTGGGGCGAAACATTCGACCTTTCAATCGTTGATGAAATTGCAGCAGCAGATATGCTGTTAAAATATTCACTTCATGAACCACGCAACGGCCGTGAAGACATCAAATCATTTATGACAGATTTTCGTGCTGCATTCCCTGATTTGAATTTTTGGGGTACAGCGGACCTGATTGCTGAAGGAGACTCACTTCCCGAATCAACAGGGAGAAAAATGCACTTCACCGGAACAACCGTATTGAAAGTAGTAGATGGAAAAATCGTTGAAGAAATTGGTCACTTAAACGCTATCGCTTATAAGTCAGTACAAGTCGGCTTAATGGTAGACTCGCCCATGTCAGTAGGTTTTGATGCTTCATTTGAAAACGTAAGTATTCGCAACAAGGCAGAAAATCAATAAACAAATTCAATTTTTAATTATAGCAATTATTAGTTATGAATACAATAGAACAGAGATTAAAGATAAAAAAATGGGATATAATCCTTGATGAATTAAGCAGTAAAGGATTTGCCATTGTCCCCGGCCTAATCAACGATAAAGAATGTGCAGAGCTGCTCCATGAGTTCAAGGAAGAATACCGATACAGAAAAACGGTCGTTATGGAACGCTACCGCTTTGGTAAAGGCGTTTACAAATACTTCAATTATCCGTTGCCTAACATTCTGACGGAATTACGAGCGAATTTTTATACTTATCTCGCCCCTGTTGCCAATAAATGGTTTGAGGTATTGAAAATAAATATCCGCTATCCTAAAACGCATAAAGAGTTCATTGACGAGTGTAAGGAAAACGGGCAGGAAAAAGCTACTGCTTTAATTCTTGGATATGGTGCAGGTGGATTTTGTGCAATGCACCAGGATTTATATGGCGAGGTTTATTTTCCGATGCAGATCGTCCTTTTCTTAGATGACATTGACAAGGATTATACCGGAGGCGAATTTATCCTGACCGAAAATATACCGATGGCACAATCCCGTACACACGTAATCAAGCCGAAGAAAGGTGATGTAATTGTATTCGCAACCAATTTCCGCCCGGTAAAAGGTGCAAAAGGTTATTACAGGGTAACCATGAAACACGGTGTTGCTACCATACACAGCGGTGAGAGACATACTTTGGGTATCATCTTCCATGACGCTAAATCTTAACAACTAATTACAGGTATTCATAAAATGAAAAGCAGCCAAGCATGGCATGGGCTGGTATCATTGGAGCGCAAAACGAAAAAGGGCGATGATCATTAAAGAAGCTGTGGTTCTCGTCTTTTAGCAATAATATTAAAACGAACGACATGGTAAACCATATAGATTTGGGACAAACCGTTGAGGAAAGAAAAAAAGCAATCGGCACTTTAATACGCAATGGCGATGTTACGCTAGGTGGTTACAAAAAAGCAAAGATATACGGTTTGCTCACCTGCTCATCGGGTAAAAGAATGAAAGTTGAAAACCGGGTTTTCTTTAAGGATGATACCGAAGCGTTATTGAATGGGTACAGACCATGTGGCCATTGCATGAAAGAGAGGTACGAGCAATGGAAGGCGGAAAGCAAAATTATTAAATAATAGATTAAGCGACTTAACAGTCGCAGAATACGCAATACAATTTAGCATGAAGACGAATTATGAAAACCTGTTGACCATCAAAAACACGATCGGTTCGTAAAAATGCAATCATTGGTTGAGAAGCAGCCCACAGGGATTCTGCGCGTTTCATATCAAAAAAAGTGCTTTTAAGGCACTAAAAGGCCGATTCCTAAAAATGAGTAGACTGAGTCTATATTGTACAGGAGTGTTTAAGTGTTTATTCTTATATCATCAACAGTAACTGCGCTGTGGCGCTAAGACCGGTTATGTAACTTTGTACCATATTGGCTCATAATGCCCCATATTTTCTGAAAGTCGGAAAGCAGGTTCTTATTAATACCATTTAGACCCTCCAGTTCCGTATTGGCAATGAAAAGCATACCATATCCTTTTTCTGGATTGAAATAAAGAAAGGATGTGACGCCACCATCGCTGCCACTATGACCAATAATGCCGTTCTTTTTTATGGTATAGAGCACGCCGATGTTGGGCTCGTTCGGGTTGATATCGCTGGGTTTGTAGGCTGCTGAAAAGGCAGGCTGCATCAATATAGAAAATGATGCGGGTTCTAACAGCGTGCCCTTCCCTTGATAGCCGGCAATATTCTCTTTCAGAAAAATGCTCAGATCATGGCAGGACGTGATTAGGCCACCATCCGGATAACAAATGGAGGTGTAAGAAGGATAAGGAACTTTTAACCCAGTATACAAAATAGCATTTCTGTCCTTCAATTCTGGCCTGGCAAACCATCCAGAAGCGTTCATGTGCAGGGGGCCTAGGATGTATTTCTCCGTATATGCCGCAAATGAAAGTCCAGATTTCACCTCTATCAGGTAGGCAACAAGATCAGAAGCAAGGTTCGAGTATTCGTACCTTTTGCAGGGAGCGGCTTTATTGAAATTGCTCTTTTTAAATAGGTGCCCGTCTGTTGTCAGATAGTTCTTTAGAAAACCTCCCAGGGTCGTATCCGATGCTGTAGCACCGTAGCCTTTAGAAACCATAAGCTGATATAGCGCATTGCCTTCTTTCACAGGAGGGGGGTAGATATAGGTTTTTTTATAGGTATCCGCGTGATCTACTATACCCGATGTATGGGTCACCAGGTGTTTTATGGTGATGGGGATTTCAGGGTTATAGGGGTGCACTACTTTAAACGGTAAAATCCCGTTGATATCCGCGTCAAGTGTGAACAGCCCCTGTTCCACTGCTTTCATTACTGCCATACCAATGAAAAGTTTACTTACGGATGCTATGGGCTGCAGCGTGTTGATATTATACGGAAGCTTTTTATCGATATCAGCAAAGCCGAAGCCTTGTTCATATAAAATACTATCCTTGTTTACGATGGCAACACTAAAACCGGGAAAGCCAGATTTACTGTATTGTTCATTCAGCGCCTGTGTAAGAGAATCCTTTGAAGATTGGGCGTCGGCAACAAAAGGCGTAGCATACAGGAGCAAGAAAGAAACGATAAATCCTGAAAAGTACTTTTCAACAGATTGGTAAGCAGCATGCCCCCACTGGGAAACTGCTGCTTTTATATAAGGCCGATTTCTATTGATCATTTTAATTAATGAAGTCAGACTAAAATAATTAAAATGAGCGGGTGAAAAAAGGGCGCTGAACATTATTTTTTCAGGAGTTGAAGTAAAGGATATAAAGCAAATAGGAAATACCAACTGCCTTCCCGTAACTTTCAAAATGCTGTAAGCCTCCAGGGCCTCTGCGATAAAACCGCCGGCGGTTAATTGACATATTGAGCGCAACCCCTCCAAGAAATACAATAATGCCGATAATAAGTAATATAATTTCCATGGTTATAAATCAGTTAGTTACACTATAAAAATAGCGATTTGTAAATTAAATATCTATAATTTACTGTTGAAAATTTTAGGTAGCTATAACCAAAGCATCAAATTTCCGGTTCCAGGATTTCTACTTTTGCTCCTGAAGATCCCCACTTAAGCATCCTTGACCCTCCGACGGATCGAACCCGGCCGACCCTTCGTCCGAATCCTAATTCCGTTAAACAAAAAAAGCTAATCTTGCGATTAGCTTTTCCTCTGTGATCCCGCTGGGATTCGAACCCAGGACCCATACATTAAAAGTGTATTGCTCTACCAGCTGAGCTACGGAATCGTACTTCTTTTTTTGAACTATCGTTCCTTGTTTGAAGTGATGCAAAAGTAGGGCTTTAATACTATTTCTGCAAATTTTTTTGGCTTAAAATCGCACTCCTGTGCTTAAAAAGCTGATTTTAAGCCAAAAAAATTAATCATTTTCCAATTCCATAATTTCCTCGGCCAATTGTTCCCATTGTTCTTGATAATGGATTAACTCGGCCTTTGCCGAATTGTAAGCGCGCGTAGTTTCCTGTAACTTAGTCGCATCCGAATAAACAACTTCATCCGCCAGTTTCAGTTCAAGGTCCTTGACCAATCTTTCCTGTTCTCCGATCTTTTTCTCCAATGCAGAAAGCTCCTTGTTCTTTTTGCTCAGCAGTCGGGTACGGTCTTCAGATGGCGCTTGTTTCTCCTTTTTTACCTTTGGCTCTTCCTTGACTTTTTTCTCCGGTTTGAACTCTGTTTTTACAACACGCTTTGAAGCCCATTCCTCATACTCCTGATAAGTACCCGGATATTCTTTGATCTCTTTATCTTCGATATACCAAATTTTATTGGCCACATGATCCAAGAAATAGCGGTCGTGGGAAACCACAATAAAGGTGCCTTCGAATTGCTGCAGGGCCTGAATCAAAATATTGACCGATTGCATGTCCAAGTGGTTGGTGGGCTCATCGAGTGCCAAGAAGTTGGCATCAGCAGTTAATGCCTTAGCAAGAGCTACGCGGGATTTTTCTCCTCCGGATAATACCTTAATTTTTTTGAAGGCATCGTCGCCTGTAAATAGGAAACAGCCCAATATCGAACGCAATTCAGTCTCCGTGTGCTTTGGAGCAAAAGCCTGCAGTTCGGCCAAGATCGAGTTTTCGAGGTGAAGTGCTTCCAGCTGATGTTGTGCAAAGAACGTCTGCGACACATTGTGCCCATGCTCTGATTTTCCCTCAAATTGATTATCTGCGCCAGCTACAATACGGAGAAGGGTAGACTTACCTTTTCCGTTCGCACCGATCAACGCGATCTTATCTCCTTTTTCAATGATGGCAGAGGTGTTTTTTAATATTTCTAGGTTCGGATAAGATTTAGAAATATTGTCTAAAGTCACCACATGACGTCCGGAAGGTTTTGAAAACTTGAAGCTAAAGTTGACCGTTGGATTATCATCATCCACATCTTCAATTCGCTCCATTCTATCCAGGGCCTTAATCCGCGACTGCGCCATTTTAGCTTTGGAAGCTTTGGCACGGAAACGTTCGATAAGTCGCTCTTCCTGTTTGATCTTCGCTTGCTGATTTTTGAACTGGTTGGCCTGTAATTCGTTTCTTAATTCCTTTTCTTCCAGGTAAAAACTGTAGTTGCCCGCATAAAGTGTTAATTTCCCTTTTCGTGATTCAACTGTCTTTTTGATGATGCGGTCGAGAAAGTATCTATCGTGTGATACGATGACAATAGCGCCGTCAAATGCCTGTAGATAGTTCTCTAGCCATTTGATAGAAGGTAAGTCCATGTGGTTGGTCGGCTCATCCAATAATAGGATATCAGGAGTCTGCAATAAGATTTTGGCAAGCATCACACGCATACGCCAACCTCCTGAGAATGTCGCTAGCGGTCTTTTTTGTTCTTCTTCTGAAAAACCTAGACCGGCCAGGATTTCGTGGGCTTTGAATTCCAGATTGTAACCGTCCAGCGCTTCAAATTCCAACTGTCTGTCACTGAGTTTATTTAGAATATCGTCCGAATAATCTGTTTCTAATTTAGCAAGTAAGTCCTCTATCTCGGCATGTAATTGATTTTGGCGTTCAAACGCTTCCATGGCTACATATAATATGCTCTTATCGGAATGATAGGATAGCAAGTCTTGGTTGAGGTAACCGATCTTAAGATCCTTTGCCATGGAAATCGTTCCCGAAGTTGGGGCGTACTGTCCGACGATCAACCGCAACAAGGTAGATTTTCCGGCTCCATTGGCGCCAATTAGACCTACTTTATCACCCGGTTTGATGTGCCAGTTTGCCTCATCATACAATGCACGGGATCCTATTTCAAATGTTAAGTTATTTATTGATATCATTTCAAATGCAAAAGTACAAAAGTAATGAATATTTCTTCTTGTTTGAGTAACTTTGCGATTATGTATAAATTAGTCAAACCTATATTCTTTACCATGAATCCCGAGATGGCTCACCACAAAGTGACCAGCGGATTGAATGTCTTCTCAAAAATCTGGGGCGCCAAGCAACTATTGAATGCTATTTTTACCGTAGAAGATCCTCGCCTGGAACGTGAGGTATTTGGATTGAAATTTAAAAATCCGGTAGGACTGGCTGCAGGCTTCGATAAAAATGCCGAGTATATATCCGATATGACTAATTTAGGGTTCGGTTTTATCGAAATTGGAACCGTTACACCAAGACCACAGCCCGGAAATGATAAACCCCGGATGTTCCGTCTTGTACCAGATGAAGCGTTGATTAACCGTATGGGATTCAATAACCAGGGCGCGGATGTGGCTGCAAATCGCCTGAAGAATCTAAAAGACCGAAAAGGGCTTCTGATTGGCGGTAATATCGGGAAAAACAAGCTTACACCGAACGAAGAAGCGGTGAACGATTATATTTATTGCTTCAATGCGCTCTTTGACTATGTGGATTATTTTGTTGTCAATGTCAGCTCGCCCAATACACCGGGGCTAAGGGATCTGCAAGAAAAAGAACCGTTAAAAAATATATTAAATACGCTGCAAGACCTGAATAACGCAAAACCGGCTCCAAAGCCTATCTTGCTTAAGATCGCTCCTGATCTTACCGATAGCCAGCTGGATGATATTGTGGAAATCGTCATGGAGACCCAGATCGCTGGGGTTATTGCAACAAATACCACTATTTCGCGCGAAGGTTTAAAGAGCCAACAAGAATTGACCCAGGAAGCGGGTGGGGTGAGTGGACGTCCATTGACCAAGCGTTCTACCGAGGTAATCCGATACCTAAGCGAAAAATCCAACAAAGCATTTCCGATTATAGGTGTTGGTGGCATTCATTCTGCAAAAGATGCTATTGAAAAACTGGATGCAGGCGCTAGCCTTGTTCAGGTCTACACCGGATTTATCTATGAGGGGCCAGGCTTGATCACGAATATTTGCAAGGGCATACTACAGACAGGAAGATAGATCAGGATAATGGCTGTAGATTTTAATTTAAAAGACTTTTTGGATAAAAAGGTTGATGAATATAATCAACCTAATTTTATCCCCAACGATCCAATCTCCATTCCGCATCAGTTTGCGAGTAAGAATGATATTGAAATTATGGGCTTCCTGGCCGCTATTATGGCTTGGGGACAACGTAAAACGATTATTAATAAATGCAATGAATTGATCGAAAGAATGGACGGTGCTCCTTATGATTTTGTGATGAATCATCAGGACCAAGATCTTAAAAGCCTGCTCGGTTTTAAGCACCGTACGTTCAATGATACAGATATACTCTATTTTGTCGCTTTTTTTAAGCATCATTACAATCACTTTAACTCTTTGGAGGATGCTTTTTTGGTAGGGCAGGAAACCCGAGCAGAGGTCAATTTAGAACAGGCCCTCAATGCGTTTAAAACATATTTTTTTTCCCTGCCCGACTATCCACAGCGTACGCGTAAGCATATCAGCAGCCCGGCACAAAAATCCACTGTCAAGCGCATCAATATGTTTTTGCGCTGGATGGTCCGAACAGATAACAACGGCGTTGATTTTGGTATTTGGAATAGGCTGTCACCAAAAGATCTCATCTGTCCATGTGATGTCCATGTTGAACGTGTCGCACGAAAATTTGGACTGATTACCTTGGAAAAAGTCAATTGGAAGACAGCACAGGAGCTAACGGACAACCTTCGACTACTGGATCCAAATGATCCGGTAAAGTATGATTTTGCACTTTTTGGCTTAGGGGTAGAAAGGGAGCTCTAAAGTCCCTTCAAGTCACTTCAAGTCCGCTCAAGTCCCTTCAACTGTCTTGCTTAAGTAGCGATATTACATACATATAGCACCAAAATAACGACACCATCCCAGCAACAAGGCATACCAACAAGAGGTACAGGAGGCAATGGATATCATCCTTAAAGATATTGTTTACTCGAAATGACTACCAATGGGGTAGTCGCTATTGACCAATATTGAACAAGGCGAAAAGTACTTTTCCCGTGCTTTATCTATGCTATATTTATCTTTTTGATATGCAATATACATGGATGGAAAGATGTAAATAAAAGTCCTTGCCAGTATACCTGACAAGGACAATATTAATTCTTAAATTCTGTCAACCTAATTTAGGGCAACTCAGGCAGCAGAATTAAACGAGCTGATCGATCTTGATTAAGAGGTCAACCAGACGATTGGAATAACCAAATTCGTTGTCGTACCAACCCACAACTTTTACCAATCCCCCCACAATTGAGGTTAACTGTGCGTCGAAAACACACGAATAGGGATTGTTTATGATATCGACAGATACGATAGGATCCTCTGTATAAAATAATACATGCTTTAATTCATTTTCTGCTGCAGTTTTGAATGCTTTGTTGATTTCTTCAACCGTTGTTTCTTTTTCTAATGTACACGTGAAATCGGTTAAAGATCCGTTCAATACAGGAACACGTATGCCCGCACCGCCCAATTTATTTTGTAAATGCGGAAAAACGTTAGTGATTGCCTTGGCAGCACCTGTCGTTGTGGGTATGATCGCCGAAGAGGCCGCGCGCGCACGCCTTAAATCTTTATGGGGTGCATCGTGCAGGTTTTGATCTCCCGTCATGGAATGCACTGTGGTGATATATCCGTCTTTTATTCTCCAGTTGTCATCCAGTATTTTGACTAAAGGGGCGACGTTGTTCGTTGTACAGGAGGCATTTGATAGAATAGAGTCGGAGAGATCCACCGCATTGTCGTTGATCCCCAATACAACTGTTGCAATATCTTTGTCTGCCGGCGGAGCAGAGATAATCACTTTCTTCGCGCCGGCAGTTAAATGACGTGTCGCCTTCTCTCGGCTTGTAAAGTGTCCTGTAGATTCGACGACGACATCAATATGTAAGGATTCCCACGGCAGCAGCACCGGATCCCGTTCATTGGTCACCAAAATTTGATGGCCGTTTACAATAAGATAATTTTCATCGTGTGTGACTGTTCCCGAGAACGGCCCGTGGACAGAATCATACTTGAATAAATGGGCCAAAGTCTTGGTGTCTGCCAAATCATTGATGGCAACGACCTGCAGCTGATCAAAAGTATCGCGCAGAAAAATATTGCGCAAGGTATTTCTTCCGATACGTCCAAATCCGTTTATCGCTATATGGAGCATGTTAGCTTATTTATGAAATTGGCTTATCGCCTCATTTATATTTTTCTCACCTTCCCAATGTGCTTTAAGTTTTCCGTCAGCACCATAGACATAATTTGCTGGAAACTGTGAAGGAACATGTATGCTTTGGATAAAAGTTTGATCTTTGTCAATGAGTACTTCCACATTGGAAGATTTAGACAATTTAGGGGCAAAGCTATCAAAGAAGCCTAATACCAATGCCGGATCGTTCATGGAAATGTAGAAGATATTGACATCTTTAATGCGATCGATATTTTTTTCAAGTTCAGTTGCTTCGTGCTGACAGTGGCTGCATCCCGGATCAAATAAGATAAAAACGGTATTCTTATCTTTTGCAAGATTCTCATTGCTGACACGTATACCCGATCGAAGTTGATAAAAAGTGAAATTAGGAAGAATTGCAGCCGGTTCGGATGACTGTGTCGGTGCCTTCTGGGCATGGTCATGCCCAGCGTGGTCGTGACCTGCATGATCCTGATTTTCCGCGGCATTTTCGATTGCACTGCTTTCCGTACCACCGGTCTTTTGATTGCCTTTGTTGTTACATGAATAAAGCATGCCTGCTGCTAATACAGTCGTTACTCCTAAAATTATTTTTTTGTTCATAGACTACGTTTGATTTTAAATCAGTTTTAATGATTCCATATGTTCTTTTAGTCTGGCCAATAGGCCAATGCTCGGCAGCTTATTATTAGCTGCATGCAAATCATGCCTAAACAATACCAATAAAGAACCAAAACTAAAAAAAAAATAGGACTATGCAGTGTCTAATCTTAAGTTATGACAGTTTACTGGTTAACATGAATCATAGGCCGCGCTGCTATTTTTCCCGGAATTTATCTTATTGTGTACGGTCATTGATGTCGGGTGGGCTGTTTGGATCTATCAACGAGGTCGATTGAATGATTTCTGGTGTCCCACGGCCAAATTCATTACTATATACGCGTAGTAATACACCCACGCAGGATAGAATAAGGGGCCCGAATATTAACCCCAGCATGCCAAAAAGATTTAATCCCAGAAGCACACCGAAAACGGTTATGAGCGGGTGGACATCACCAAGCCGTTTCAATATTGTAAACCGAAGCACATTATCGATACTTCCAATGATAATGATACCATACAGCGCAAGTCCGATCGCATTACCGGATTGACCATTCGCCAACAGGAACACAGCCGCTGGAAGGTAGACCACCATCGTGCCCAAAATGGGGATAATGGTAGAGACAGCAGTTAGGATGGCTAAAAAAATCGGGCTTTCAAGACCGAAAAACCAATAGCCCAAGCCGGCGACTATCCCTTGGCACATCGCAAGGATCGGAATACCAATGGCATTCGATTTAACCATCATATCGAATTCTTTCCATAATTCTGCCTTACTTCCCGGAGAAAATGGAATAGCATTATATATGGTCTTCTCTAACTGTTTGCTGCTGACCAACATAAAATAGAGCACAAATAGAGCAACCAAAACATTGACACCGACCTCGGCAACAGAATTCAGGATGTTCGGAATAAACTTCGCTGCCCGTTGTAGTGCGCCCATCAAAGCAGTATCTGATAAATCAATGTTGCTGAGGTATGGACTATCTTTAAAATAAGTTTTAATGGAATCAAATTTTTCCATAATCTCATCTTTATTGCTGATCGCATCGGTTACCTGAGGGACCATATAATTGATCAGTAAATAAAGCGGACCTACAAGAAATACAATCGTCAGCAGAATTAGTAAAAGGCTCGCAAGAGATTTATTCCATTTTTTTTCTTCAGTCAATTTAAAGTTGATTTTTCTGAAAAGGATATATAAGGTAACAGCGCCCAAAAAGCCGGGAAGATAATAGAATAAACTTGTAAATATCAAAATACATATCAGCAAAATAATGATGATAAGCATGATCTGGTTAATGGAATTGTTGTTTATCTGTTTGTATTTCATGTGTCTGTATTAAGTACTACTTTAATTTCTATGTATCGTATGACAATATTTTTTTAGAAATGTTTTGTATTGTTAAATTAAACTTCCTTTTTAGAATTTCAATGTTTTTTTTAATTTCTTTTTCAGACTGATAAATCGGGGAAATAGGGGGCAGGAGACGTGCAAATATAAAGGATTTTATCCGGCCGTCAGACCTTAGCTGTAAAAATAAGACAGTATACTACAAAGATACCTCTCGCTTTTAAACAATAGTTTTTTGGTAAAACTAATTCTGGTTCTGCGGCATTAAAATTTCCTTTAGGATCGTCATAATATCGTACTGTTTGACAAAGAGCATAGCATGTGTTGTCCGCTGTACAGGAGTTGGATTGGTATTTACTACAGCTAAAGGAACGGTTGATTTAGCTGATTTATGAAAAAAAGGATGTGACCCTTTCCCTTTTCTGTTGTTTGAAAATAAGCCCATAATCTTTCGTTTTTGGTTATGACACCAGTCTTTTGGTTACTGATACCCTAACTAATTTACAAAATTACTTTGAAATTTGCAATTAGTTAATGAAAATCTGACTGCCTCGTTCTTCATCTTTTTCTATCGAAAGTGATATTGGAATCCGTTCTTTCAGCTCTTCAACATGGGAGATGATACCTACAATCCGATTTTCTTTTTGAAGATCAAGCAAAGTCTCAAAGACGATATTGACGGCGGCACTATCCTGGGTGCCGAAGCCTTCGTCGATGAAAAAGAAGTTTTTTGTGGCTTTGGTGTTGGACTGAACACTTTCAGCCAAGGCAAGGGCGAGGCTCAAAGATACCTGGAAAGCCTGTCCCCCGGAGAGTGTCTTGACACTCCGACTTTTCCCTTCATTCAGATAGTCTATGATTTCAAACTCATTGTTTTCATTGATCTGCAAACTCAGCTGGTTTCGGGTCATTCGGTGAAAGCGAATGTTGGCATGATCACAGAGCTGACGCAAATAGATGGATGATACGTATTGTACAAATCCTGCACCCTTAAAGAGATTAAAGAGCTGTTTTAGATCATCATTGCGCAAGTTTAACTTTGCTTGTTGTTGAAGTAAAACTTCCTTTTTCTCATAAGCAGTTTCCAATTGATGCAGCTCTTGCTCGTATTTGGCAACATTCTCCGTCAGCACTTTTAGCTGATGGGAGCTTTCTCTCAAAGCGTTCTCCTGCGCGATGAAAGTTTCCTCGTCGTAAACTTTGCCTGAAAGCTTTTTGTCCAACTGTGCGATTTGGGCCCTGAGGGTTTCAAACTGGATCTGAAACTGTTCCAGTTCCGTCCGGATCTGTTGCACGGGCAGGTTCTCTGCCAAAGTCTCTTTGACCTGATCTATCGTGTCAAAGGAAGAAATCTGCAGCAGTTGCCCGAGCTTGGTCTCGGTTTGAGCGGCTTCAGCCTCTATTTTACCAATTCTTTCAAAAATGGATTGTACTAAGCTTTTTTGTGCTGCAAGTTGGCTGTTTAATCCATTTAACTGTTCTGTTAGTGTATTGAAATGTTGTTCTATCCGCAAATTTTCTGCTTTTAGGGTACTGTACTCATTTTCGATGGCCGTCTGTTCCAAAGATTGGTAATCTGACCATTTCAAATGTTTTAAATGGCCTATATTCTGGTTGATTTGGGTTTGTTTTCGCACTTCATCAACTTCTAGCTCATTTAACCTTTTGTTTGCCCTTTCAAGCTTTTTCTCGATATCGACCAAGACCAGCTGCTGGTTGGTGAGCGTTTGTTCCGTTGCTACGATCCGGGTTTCAATGTTGGTAAGCTGTTGTTTTTTCTGTGCATAAATTGATATATCTGTACTGCTGTAATCTGTCCAGGTAAATTGAAGCAGGTGGCTTGATTTAAGAGATTCGTTTACCTGACTCTTCACATGAAGGTCATTGTGCTGGGCTTCTAGCGACTGTAGCCGGAGCAGGAGTTTTTCGAAATCGAATTTTTGATCAGTCTTGAATTTTATACCTGCGGTAATTTCTGTGATCGCCTTTTGGTTATCGGCGAGTTCCTGGCTAAAGTCCATACCTTCTGCGATAGCCGGATGTTCCAGTGCTCCACATAAAGGGCAGGGGGAACCCGAACTTAGATTCTCAGCAAATTGTGTCAGCTTTTGCTGTAACAAAAGATGCGCTTTCTCGTCGTTTAGTTTGGCAAGTCTGCTTTCAAGTGTTACTAATTCACTGTTATACTTGGATTCAAATTCGACGGCATCAAACCCCCGGCTCTGCAAGTTGTTTTTCAGGTCAGCTATGGCGGCCTCCAGTTCAAAAAGTTGTTGATGGAGTTCAGCTTCTCGCTGAAGGATAGCCTGTTGTTGGGTATACCACTGGCCCAGCTCCATCAGCTCATTGGCCGATGGTCGGGATTGTTTTAGATCAAGGAGCAGGGTTTCAGTATCTCGGATGCTGATTTTGCATTGCGTCTGCTGCTCCTTGGCGTCTAGGACAAAGTTTCGCCCTTTCTCCGCACTTTCTTTTAAAACTTTTATTTCTGCTGAAAAATTGATCAGCTGTAGAATGAGCTCCAGATCCAGTTCAATTATTCGCCGTTCAGCTAAGCGGTCGTATTGGGGTCTAATCTGCTGGAGTTGCAGAGACAACTGTTGGGTAAGCTGTTGGATTTCATTGGCTTTTGTCTCTTCGTGCTGCAACCTGCTCTGTTCGTGAACATTTTCCTGCTTTAATTTCTCCTGTGCCTGGAGGATATGGTAGAAATTTGTCCATGCCTCTTCAAAGCGTATCATGCGCTGGCGTAAATGTTCTTTTTCTGCCTGCTGGTTTGTCAGCTGTTGAAATTGCACCTTCATTTGATGCAATTCCAAAAAATCTTCTTTCACATTTTTGAGCGCCTGAAATTTCTCCAGAAGGACTGTGTTGCTATCTTGCACCCGGATGAAAGATTTACGTTCTTCAAGCAACTTGTCCTGTATTGCCAGGATGCGGTCGCTGTTGATCTCTTCGAAACCTATCAATTGACCGTTGAGCTGATCCAGCTCGGATTGATTTTTTTTATATAACGTGGCGACTTTGTCTTGCAGGTCAAAGCGATGGAGCTGAAAGATTTCTTTCATCATTTCGGTGCGTTCTTTTGCACCCAGTTCAATAAATTCTTTGAATTGTCCTTGGGGGATAATGATCGTTCTTTTGAAATTCTCGTAACTTAATCCTATGATAGGCTGAGCGTTACTGCTTTCCAGTGGAATCCATTCTTCATGAATGTTTTCGTATAATACCACCGTCGGCGACTTGACGTCCTCGAAATTTTTGGAGTTTCGTTTAAATTCCCGGGTGACCTTGAATGTGCGATTTTCGAAATTAATGAAATCTAATTCGATATACGAACGGTTTGATTTCAGGTTCATCATATTGTAAGCACGTTTATCGCGTGCATTTAATCGTTCCGTTTCACCATACAAGGCATAGGTAATTGCTTCCAAAATGGAAGATTTGCCGGAGCCGACAGCACCAAAGATCCCAAAAAGTCCAGCTTCTGTCAATGCCGTGAAATCTATTGTCTGACGTTCCTGGTAAGAATATATACCTTCTACAATTAACTTTAAAGGGATCATGGGCTTTAAGAATTTAGTATTTCGCGAAAGAGGTTAAGAATATCTTCGTTAGGTGCCTGATTGGCATTTTTGGATTTGAAATAATCGGTAAAGAGTGTAGTGATATCTTGCGTCAGATTAATTTCTTTTGTATTCAGCGTATTTTGTTGATCATGTTGAACAACAGGGATTAAATAGACGATTCCTGAATGCGTCTGATAGATCAGTTTACGGTCTTCAGCTTTCAGGAATGTTTGCGATTTTAGCGTCAACTCCACGAGTGTTTCGGGATTTTCGGTCAGCCAAGTAATACATTGGTCAATATCCGTAAACGATTTTCGGAACAGCGGTTTTCCTTGACGGAGTGCAATTTGTTCGTAGGTGGCGACTTTGCCCGGTACAGCATTGACGATGTTCACATACTTTGTCTGTCCTGCTTCGGCAAAACTATAGCAAAGCGGTGAAGAGGCGTATACAACAGGCTTTTGTGCAGAGCCGATATTTTTGAACCCATGGATATGCCCCAATGCTGTATACTGAATCTGATCGGGGATAGATTCGGAATAAATCAAGTCAGCATTGCCAATTTTAATGGGTTTTTCTCCATCAGGTTCTTCAATCAATGGGGTACCAATTTTATTCATATAGAGGTGTGCTGTCAGGATATTGACACCTTTGTTGTCACAATAAGTTTCAGCCAGCTTCAGCCAGTTTTCTGCGAGCGCTCTATTTAATTGAACTTCTTTCTCTTCGCCGAGGTATTGTTTGAGCCGGATCTCGTTGGCATAAGCTGTGTGAAGTATTCGGATAGGATAGTCATGACCGTCAATGCGAAGTTCGATAAAACCCCTGTCCGTGTGTATGACAGAGAAACCTTCTGTTGTAAATGGTGTAACAAGTGCATTGGGATGACCGATAAGGATAATGCCTGATGCGCGGGCTAAGGGATCTGGCGCGTCGATCAGATTCGGTGAATCGTGGTTCCCGGCAATAGCGACTACAGGGCGCATACCATTTTTTGCCAGTCGTTTGATGGTTTTATAAAAGAGTTCGATGGCTTCTACACCGGGATTGAAACTGTCGAAGAGGTCGCCTGCAATAAGTACCAGATCCACCTCCTGTTGGTCAGCTATTTGAATAATCTCCTCCATGACCAGGTGTTGTTCATCCATGCGGGAAAAGCTGTCCAACCGCTTTCCTAAATGCCAATCGGCAGTATGTAGTATTTTCATGCTGAGCCCTTAATTTTTACCAGATAGTACAAACTAAGATAAATTTAGACGGATATGCAATTATAATTGCATATCCGTCTAAATTTATGTTGGTGTCTGTTTAAACGGTGTCGCTGGATGCTGATGAAATGTTAAAAGTTGTTAAATGCGATCCAAAAAAATCATTTAATTGTATTTTTAGTCTTCCAAAATTAAGCTAAGTAATCGTTGATAAATTAAATTTATGCATAAAATTTACCTCTGTTTATGTATTTTCTTTCTGTTTTTTACGAAGTTAAATGCACAAGAAATACAAGCAATCAAAGGGGAAACTGCTTATCCTTTTTTATTGAAAGATGCCGATCGGGATACTGCGGAATCTGAAAAGCAGCCTGTTTTTGTGTTTTTGCATGGCCGGAGCTTATCAGGGACAAATTTAGATCGTGTCAAACGCTATGGGGTATTATATGCAATCAATAAGGGGCAGGATGTGCCCGGAATTATTGTCGCTCCCCAATCCCGTGGCGGCTGGGATCCGGATAAAGTGATCGAAATTGTAGATTACGTTATCGCGCATTACCATGCTGATCCTGATCGTATTTATGTATGTGGAATGAGTATGGGGGGCTATGGTACCATGGATGTTGCCGGAAAATATCCGGATCGTATTGCGGCTGCTGTGGCGATTTGTGGCGGCGGATCGAGCCAATATGCTTCCAACCTGAGCCAGGTGCCTATCTGGTTGCATCATGGAACAGCTGATCGTGCTGTACCAATTTCAGAGTCCAGAAAAATTATGAAAGCTATAAAAAAGGCTGATCCCGATGCTGACGTGAGCTTAAATGTGATCAAAGGGGGGACGCACGGTAGTGTTGAACGTTTATTTCACGATGATGCGATTTATGACTGGATGTTAAAATTTAAGAAAAAGCATAAATCGTAAAGTTGACTAATGGACCTCAGCTTTGCGCTGTTTGGATCTTTAAAATTTAATATAAAAGAAAAAGGCTGATAACATCAGCCTTTTGTTATTTTAACCCTCATCTGTGTTTTCAAGCCGTTGCTTCCGGTTGAATTGCGCCATTAATACATTTGGTTGATGGATCAAGTGCGTTTTCGCGAGATATTCGGGATTATCTGCATAGATAAAAAGCAGGGTGCCATCCTTAATGGTATTGATAATCGGACCTGCATATTCACGCGGTACGGCAGGACAGCCATAGCTTTTACCCAGTCTTCCCAGGCTGGATATTGCTCCGGTGCTGCAATAATCCGCACCATGCATGACCACGTACCGAGCTTTGGCATTGTCATTTATTCCTTCCTCAAGACCATTTAGCACCAGCGAGTAGCCATTTTCTCCGTTATAGGTGTTTTCGGTAACAAAAAATCCCAGCGAGCTTTTTAAAGATTCCTGCTGATTTGAAAAATTTGTGGCATAGTTTTCGCCACTATTTTTACCGTGAGACACCAAGGTGTTAAAAAGCACCTTTTTGTTTTCCAGATCAAGTACAACAAGTCTTTTTTCCGTGGATGCCAAGGAAAAGTCAATGACTGTCATAATAGCTTTGTTGTGAATGGATAGCTCTTTTCTGCCTTCCATTGCTTGTCGAAATGCCTCGTATTTTAATACTGGGCTTAAATTCATTTCATCATATAAAGAATCAACTTCCGTACGTTGACGTTCTACATTTATATGATGGGTATTGGTCTGTTGCTCTGTTGTTTTTAACTCTTCTTTTGACGACAGTGCTGTATTTAGCGCCATCAAAAGAAACATAAACGTATTTCCCATTCTCCTCCTTTTCTTTGTAGATGTTTACAAAAATAATAATTAAAGTTAATACATATTTGATTTACAGAATGTTAAATATTGTTAATCAATAACGATGACTAGTGAGGAGAGGTCTTTTGACCGTTTATAGACAAATTGAGCGTGTGATGACGCATTTCTGACACACATGTGTGACTTGGGTGTGGTGCCTAAACTTTCGCTGTATTCGATGATGCTTCCGTTTGGATTATTGACCGGTACCCCATGGATATAGGCTCCGGCGGTGAATCGGGTTGCGTAGGGGGCAAAGCCCGCATAGGTGCGCGTGCCGTCTTCAAAATAAAACATTTTTGATTTGTGCTCCTGTACCACAAAGAGCCCTGTCGGTGTTTCCTGTGCATGTGGGGGCTTGTGGCGGCCGCTTGTGACCGGGTTCATGCTGCGGACGAGCCATTCTTTGCCAACTTTTTCCAGCGTGCAGATGTTTTGGTTTTTAACATCAACAACGTTAATAATATTAAATTGCACACTGTCGCTTATCAGCCGTAGATAGCGCTTGGGGACAGTATATTCCCCTTCAAATGACACTCCGGCGATAGGTACCCGGGCCAGGGTATCTGCTCCTTTGACGCGGACCAGCCATCCATCACGTCCGTAACGAACAGGCTTATCCGTAGTTGGGTCGTATAATGGCGCGGCCTGATAGCGTTCTACATTGAAGCTGTCCGACACACGTTTGTAAGAATCCCGCTTGAAATCTTTAATTGTAGGAGATTCACCCTTTTCATTTTGATAATTCTGAAGTACGGCATAGCGTGAAGGAGTCTGTTGAAAATTTTCAACGAAAGCCAGCTGTTCCTTTATTTTGTCCCACTGAAAACCGCGTGTGGTATCTTTATAAGGATAAGTGTCCTCCAACGTGTACTTTTTGTAGAGCAGATCTTTTTTGATAATAATATCTTGCGCAGTGACGGGTTTCGGCTTTTCCTCCTGTTTTTTGTTCGGGGCGACTTCCTGTTCCTTAATTGGCTGTTCTTTTTTTGCTGTGCTTTTCTTTTCCTGTTGGCAACTCAATGCCAGAAATAATAGGCTAAATACGAGACATGTTAATCCTTTATTCATATATGGACTATATAAATTATTGTTTTAATCCTTAAATATAAGAATAAAACACATTTTTTAAATGATTGACAAAAAGTTAGTTTTGTAGCTTCAAGTAAAAAGTATGCATAAGATTGTAATTTGTTCAGCAATGATGATCGATCCGGATGGCGATCTGTTGATGGTTAGAAAAAAAGGATCTTACTATTTTCAATTGCCCGGTGGAAAGATTGCTGTAGGTGAAGATGATGTGACAGCATTGTTCCGGGAGCTCCAGGAGGAGCTAGAGTTTGATGCAAGTGGTATGCCATTACAGTTTATTGGCCAGCATCTTACGCAAGCAGTGAATGAGGTAGCTACACAGGTAGAGGGGCATATCTATCTGATAAAACTCGACGCCAAATTTATTTTTCTGCCGAGGGCGGAACTGGAAGAAGTGCAATGGATCAAAAAAGATAACTGGCAAAATTATCAGCTGGCCCATCTTGCTGCAGAGTTTGTTGTGCCTAAGTGGCTATCAGGGGATTTTTAAAGGAGCGTGGTTTGATGTGAACAAATTAAGGCTTTGTTTGTTAATGTTTTATCAATTAACAATTAATAAACGAAGGTTATGGAAAATCAGCTTTTAAAATCAGCAAAAGACTTTTTTGACGAGCAGGTGCTTGCCCGGGTCGGACAAAGTTTAAACCAGGATAATGAACAGGTAAAGCAGGGCTTAAATGCTGTCGTCCCGGCTTTGTTTTTAGGTTTGAGTCAACAGTCAGAAAATGGCGGCGTGATCGGGAAGATTTTGGAACAGGCGAAACGGCATTTTCCAAGTTTTGATCCGGGTCAAATACTGGGTGGGCAGCCGGATGGCGGGGAGGTCGAAGGGCAGCAGCCGGATGAAGGGGATGCTGGACATGGCAATATCCTGTCTTCAATATTTGGCGGCGGCTTGGATACCGTATTAACTACTGTTGCTGGTTATTTGGGCTTTAATGCTGATTCGGTAAAGAAATTGATGGGTTTTTCTCTGCCTGCCATTTTTTCCAGTTTAACGAATAAAGGGCAAAACTGGGATGCGGAAGGAGTGGGCCAGAAATTAAAAGAGAATAAAACTGCATTTGCGGCTGCTATCCCTGCAGGATTGAGTTTAGGTGCTTTCGGGAAATTATTTGATAGCGGACATTTTTCCGCACCCGAGGAAGCTTTGCCCGAAACTCCGATAGAAGAGGCAGTGAAGGACATCCCTAATCATACAGATACACCGATTATTAATCCTGCGACTGAACTAGAAGCACATAAAGAGCCGTTGGCATTACCCCGGGCAGATGCCTCCAGGTCTGCAGCTGCTTCGACAGGCTCTTCGGGTGGCGGCTGGTGGAAAATCTTAATTGCACTGATTGTAATTGCGCTGCTTTGGTTTTTGTTCGGCAAGGGCTGTAGCAGTGGTAAAAAAGAAGGTGCTTCGGATACGAGTGTCAATCGTGGGATGGTTGATTCCGGAAATGCGATGGGTAGCGGAGCTGCCAGCCATATCGATCGTGAGCATTTAGATGTGATGTTGCCAAATGGAGGAAAACTTGGTGCATTTAAGAGCGGAATAGAAGATAAATTGGTTCAATTTTTAAAATCCGACTATAAGTCTCTCGGTGAGGATTCTCTGAAAAATACTTGGTTTGATTTTGATAATCTTAATTTTGAAAGCGGTACGGCAAAAGTTTTACCTGAAAGTCAGGTGCAGCTCAGTAATCTGGCGGAAATACTCAAGGCTTTTCCGGCAGCCAACGTGAAAATTGGCGGTTATACCGATAAAACCGGAAATGAAGATTTCAATAAAAAACTATCATTGGATCGGGCAAATGCCGTGAAAGACTATCTAGATAAGGCGGGACTCTCCAAGCAGGTCGTCGGAGCGGAAGGCTATGGATCTCAATTTGCGAAATATGCAGCTGATGCGCCAGAGACCGACCGGATTCTAGATCGGCATGTCTCCATCAGTGTCAGGTGATGTGATTCTGCGTTAAAAAAGTAAAATAAAAAAGCGGATTCGGATCCGCTTTTTTATTTTACATCGTTTGTGTTTTATCGGAAGGTATCAATTTTAAGATAATTTGAAATTATTTTATGGGTATTTTAACAGCGTATATCGTGTTGAATCGCTGATCTAGAAACTATATACACAGGCTAATAAAAACTGACCTGCTGATTTTGTCGGCGAAAGGTCATTCTTAACGAACTTTTCAGTATTGCTTTTGTCAATTCTTATTTCAGGAATGAATTTGAAGCCATGGTAATTGTATTCAGCAGTCAATGTGGTGGCTAACATATTGGAACTTGGAATACCATTGGCTTCTTCTTTGTGTGTTTGGAAGAACTCTTCCCGTAATCCAATTCCGAAATGTTCTGTCAGGTGAACTCTTGGGTAGAGTGCTACTCCGGTGTATCCACCTTCCGCTCTTCTCTTATAATGTGTGGCGTTTACGCCAAGATAGAATTTAGGTGTGAAGTCGTAATTTCCCACAAAATCCACAAGCGTGCCCGAGCTGTAGTTTTCTTTGCCTCCAACAGAAGATCCGGTTAGGAAATTTAAGTAAAAGCTGCCCTTCTCGTTGGGTCTATAGGCTAGTTGTGAGCCGACATGTGAGACACCGTTTAAATCCTGATATACGTTCCAGTCATTAAATATCCCGACCATTAACGCAAATTTGTCGGAAAAACTATAAGTCGCTTTCAGACCCGCGTCCTGAAAAGGGCCGGCACCGAATAAATAAGAGGTGGAGTAATGAAAATTATAAGTGGGAGAGATGACTTCAAATCCAATGAATGTGCCCATAAATCCGGCAGTAAGATTCAGTTTGTCGGTAAGATCATAGCCCACATATAAATTTTGAATGTGAAAGCTGTTCTTATCATCACCTGGCTGGCCGTCCCCATTAACAATAGAACGATATTGTCCGCGTGGGCCAAAAGAAAGTTCCCCAACAAAGGACGCTTTCTTAAAATGCTTCTTTAGTGCCAGGTCAACCATTCCGATGGAGACTGAATTATTATCCTCAGTAAAATAAGTATTGATATTTGGTTTGTTTTGGAAGTCATATTTCCAGTAGGTGTCTACTGATCCTGATATTTCAACAGGTTTTTCTTTATTTTCTTCTTGTGATTTTGATTTTTGTATGAAAATTATAGATAAAATGATAATTGTTAGAATTTTTTTCATGTTGATAAGGTTTTAAGTTTGATTTGTTTGAATTTTTGGTTGATTTTTCTTTGTTTTTTTATAGGTTTTTGTGGTTTTGTCTTTGTTTTATGTGAAATTATGTAAAAAATATCATAAAAAATAATATTTGATAGTAATTTTTCAATAAAAAGACTTTATATTTGTCAAAACAATAAGTAAAAAAGGGTTTTTGTTTTGTTTTTGTATTTTATTTAAAAATTTATTGACGTATTAATAAACACTAATCAGTTTAAACAAATGAAAAAAATTATTCCACTCTTTGTTCTGGTACTTTTGGGCGTATTAGGACTTGTATTTCCTTCGATAGATTTATCTGCATTGAACAAAGCAGAGTTTGACACGGGGGATACTGCCTGGTTGTTGACTTCTTCTGCATTGGTGTTGATTATGACACCGGGCCTGGCATTTTTTTACGGGGGAATGGTCAGTAAAAAGAATGTGATCTCAACGATGATGCAGAGTTTTATCTGTATGTGTCTGATGACCATCCTATGGGTTATTGTTGGGTTCAGCTTAGCCTTTGGCGATGATATCGGCGGAATTATAGGTGATCCACGGACATTCTTTATGATGAAAGGTACGCTAGGGAATGTCGCTTGGGGTGCATTACCAACCATACCACTGGTTTTATTTGCTATGTTTCAGCTGAAGTTTGCGATCATCACACCTGCACTAATCACCGGTGCGTTTGCTGAACGTATCCGATTTAACTCTTATATGTTATTTATTATTCTGTTTGGTGTATTTATTTATATGCCTTTGGCACATGCTACCTGGCATCCGGAGGGAATTTTGGCAAAATTCGGTGTGCTTGATTTCGCCGGTGGTACCGTTGTGCACATGTCTGCGGGCTGGGCAGCATTGGCTGCAGCCATTTATTTAAAAGGCCGTAAATCACAGACACATAATCCAGCGCGTATCAGCTATGTGATCTTAGGGACTGCCTTGCTGTGGTTCGGTTGGTTTGGATTCAACGCGGGTTCGGCCGGCGGTGCAAATACTCTTGCAGCCTATGCCTTTGCAACGACAACGACTGCTTCGGCAATGGCGGCGATGGCATGGATCTTTGTGGATATCATCCGTGGCAAAAAACCATCGGCAATGGGGGCTTGTATCGGTGCGGTTGTGGGACTAGTTGCAATAACACCAGCGGCTGGATTTGTCAGCATTCCACATGCAATGATCATTGGGCTAGTTGCTGCATTGATTAGTAATCTGGTTGTATATTTGAGAAGCAAAACTAGCATTGACGATACGTTGGATGTATTTCCCTGTCATGGTGTTGGAGGTATGGTAGGAATGATATTAACGGGTGTGTTTGCACATCATAATGTCAACCCACTGGTGGTCGATAATGGCTTGTTCTTTGGTGAAACGAAATTGTTTTTCGTGCACACAGTGGCCTTGTTTGCGGTCTCGTTCTTTGCTTTCGTAGGCTCTTTGGTATTATTAAAAGTAACGGATCTGATATCTCCTTTACGTGTGGAGGAAACAGACGAGGAACTTGGGTTGGACGTTTCTCAACACGCTGAGGCACTTTAATCCCTTACATAAAAGGACAATTATCCCAAACAATGCTCTTCTATAAAGCATTGTTTGGGATTTTTTTTGCACCTTTGCCCAAAAGATCGAATAAGCTGCAATAGTTTACTTTAGGTGATGAAAGATACAATAAAAGATACCTTGCGTTCTGATTTTGAGAAAATGATGCGTTATGCATTGCAAAAAAACGGTGATTTTGGCTTTAATAGCTTCGGTGATTACGCCGTCTCCGTCCTCAATTTTTATGTTGGAAGCTCCATCCTGGCTTTGGCTGAAAAGCGTGAGGCCGCGCTATTTCTTGCGAATCTGTATAATGCAGGAATCAAAAATGCCATTGATCAACAGGATCTTCAGGAGATCGCCGATGTTTTGGCGCAGGACCCGACCCTCAATTACCAGATGATCGCTCCAATTTTTGGTTAATGTTTTGTCCATACAAGATTGCCAGTTTCGTAACCACATTGTAATGCATAGGTAAGAAACTCATTCCTGATTTTGTCCGGAATCTCGGTATCTCTCCCTAGGATCCACATGTAATCAAGATTGTCCCCAAACACAAGCGCGTAACTGTAGTCCGGCGTTATTTTTACAATATTATATCCATTGTAAAAGGGGCCAAAGAAGGATACTTTCAAAGCACCTTCGTGGGGGCCATTGACAAATTTGGCTCTTCCGATGGATTGTTTCCAGCGTTCTTTCTCCTCGGAGTAACCTTGGTTGTTCACCCGAATGGTGCCGTTCTTATTTTTGCTATACTCGGCCGAAACCTGACTGAGTCCTCTTTCCCAGCGGAAATCTAAGCGCGCGATTTCAAACCATTTTCCAAGGTATTTATCTAAATCAAAAGGGTCCACTACATCAGGACGGGAGATCACAGGCTTTAACGCATTGTATGCCACCGTTCCCAAAGCTACAGCTGTCAGTAGTAAGAGCGATTTTTTCTTGTCTATATTCATCTTTTGAATTTGTTTGTTGATAAAACAACAATTTTAATACCAATATGGTTTAGCCATACCGAGCTATTTTCTTAATTTTGTTGACTTAAAAATTGTATTTGTGTATTCTAGAGAAGAGGTAAAGCAATTAAAACAGCTGTTCTGGACGAAGTTTGGGCAATTCATGGCGCTGCACATGTCTGCAGACGATGAAAAAGTCAATTGGATTAACTATAAGACCGGTGTCAAGCATTTGTATTTTAAGATGGACGCTGACAAAAAGCTTGCGAAAATTGCGATCGTCTGGTCACATCCAGATGCGGGAATACGGGCTTTAATGGCCGAACAATTCCTACAATACAAAGCCCTGCTTCATGCTACGCTTGGTGAGGAATGGGCCTGGGACATGGATGCCTATGACGAATATGGCAAGCCGGTCTGTCAGATCTATAAGACTTTAGCGGACCATAGTATTTTTAAGGAAGCGGAATGGGGGGAGCTTATCGCTTTCTTTAAACCCCGGATGATCGCGTTGGATGAATTTTGGTCTTCGGCAAAATACGCGTTCGATATGTTTAAATAATAATAATAATAAAATAAATACAACAATGAAAAAAATGATTAAGGGTTTGTTGGCTGTAGCTTTATGCTTTCAACTTTCATCGGTATTTGCCTGGGGGACCATTGGGCATCGCGTTGTCGCGGAAATCGCAGAGCGCCATTTGAACAAGAAAGCAAAGAAGAATATTGGAAAAATCATTGGACAGCAAAAGTTGGCATATTGGGCGAATTGGGGAGACTTTATCAAGTCGGATCCTAATCCTGAATTTAAGAAATTGGGAAATTCACATTTTATAAATCTAAATTCAAATCTACCATGGGCAGCGTTTCAGCAAGGACTTGAAAGTTCGGCTGATGAGAATTTATACAAAACAGCTATCCGTATCGAGCAATCTTTTGCAGATAAAAACATTTCGCTGGATCAACAGAAACAGAATCTCTATTTCTTGATCCATATCCTGGGCGATGCTCATCAGCCCATGCATGTCAGTCGTGCCGAAGATCAGGGTGGAAATAAGATTGAGGTAAGCTGGTTTGGAAAAAAATCCAATATTCACCGTGTCTGGGATAGTGATTTGGTAGACAATGAAAAATATAGCTATACCGAATACGCGACAGTATTGGATATCAACGGAAAAAAGGAAAATGAACAATTGGCCGCAGGGGAGTTGTCTAATTGGCTATACGAATCAAATCAGCTTGCTGAGAAAATTTATGCCGATGTAGCGAATAATGCGAATTTGTCGTATTCGTATGTCTATCAAAATAAAGATACGATGGAACAATGTTTATTAAAGGGTGGCTTACGCTTAGCTAAAGTGCTGAACCGTATTTTTGGATAGCCCAAAATAGATAGAAGATAACGTCCAAGTCGTACCATAAAGCATGGTACGACTTTTTTGTGACAGGATTTCTGCTTATTTTTAAACAAAGCATGGCGCTTATTTGTTATTTGCTCATTGTAAATCTTTCTTCATGACCATTCCACAGCTCTTTAAAAAAATCATTCCCTTTGCCTGCCCTTACCGCAAATTGATCGTCTATACCTTGCTTTTGACTGTAGTGGGATCATTCGCTGCACAGATCAACGCCTTCATCCTGCGGTATACGGTAGATATGATCAATGCGCTAATGGTTGCCAAAGAGCCCTTGTCCAAGGGGATGTATATCGTCGGCATTATCAGTGCGGTACTGTTGCTCAAAGAAATTGTTTATGCACTCGTACAGTTTGGACAAAAGTTTTACGGCGAGAAACTTCGGATTTATATTGCGCGTGATTTCTCGCAGGCTATTGTTGGCCGGATCCTGACCTATAAGCTTGCTTTTTATACCTCCACGGATAATGAAAGCGGAAAGCTGGCCACACGTATCGACGCTGGGATCAGCTCACTGACTCGTTTAGTACAGAATTTCTTTATTGATATTCTGCCCTTGTTTGCCAATGCCATCATTGCACTGGCCTGTATGTTCTACGCTAATGTATACGTTGGACTGGTGGGGCTGGCGGTTATCCCATTGTATCTTTATATCAGTCAGACCCAGGCCTCTAAATTAACGGGTTTCAGGCGGCAGATGCGCAAATACCGTGAATCGAAAAATAACCGGATCATTGGTCTGATTGACTCCATTCTCGTAATTAAATCTTTTGTCCGGGAGCCCGAAGAAGCGAAACGGCATGAAAAGATCCAGTACGAAATGACCGAAAACCAAATGGAAACTCGCAAGACAAGCTTCTTTTACGATAGCATTAAAAATTTTGTGGAACAGATCGCTGTTGTAATTATTATCGTCCTGACCGCCTATCTGGTGTTATCCGGTCAGATTACGATTGGAGCGATTATGTTTCATATTATGCTATTTAACAATGTTTCGGCGCCGATTCGCCAATTGCACCGCATTTACGATGAGGTCAATGATGCCTTAATCTATTCGGAATCTTTTTTTGAGATTCTGGAATCTGATGATCAGATTGAATCGAAAGGAACTTATCGACCGGCGCAAATTCGAGGACATCTGGAATTGCGGCATGTTTTTTTTGCGTATCCCAACGGGACACAGGCGTTAAAAGATGTCAGTTTTGCGATTAAACCCAATGAAATTACTGCCTTGGTCGGACTAAGCGGCGCCGGTAAAAGTACGATTATCAATTTGTTGGATAAATTTTATGAGCCGATACGGGGCCAGATTTTACTGGATGGTGTTGATCTGGCGGATTACGATACCGCATACCTTAGGCAGCATATCGGCATGGTGCTGCAGCGCAATCATATATTTAAAGGAACGATATTTGAAAATATTGAATATGGCAAGATGGGAAGTTCGCCTGAAGAGGTCGTAGAAGCCGCAAAGAAAGCTTATATCCATCAGCAGATCATGGAATTGCCAAAAGGATATGAAACGGATGCACAATCGCTTTCAGGCGGGCAGCAACAGCGTATTGCCATCGCACGATTGTTTTTAAAAAATCCGCCAATCATCTTTCTGGATGAGCCTACGGCAAATCTGGATGCAATCGCTACAGAGCAGATTAAAAATAGCCTGGATGCGATCAAGAAAGATCGTACGGTGATTATAGTGTCGCACAGTATTTCCCAGATAATAGATTCCAACGCGATTGTTGTCATGGAGAAAGGTCACGTTGTCGAGCAGGGGCAGCATGAAGACCTCTATATGGCAAAAGGTACCTATTATGAGATTTTTTCGGCGATGGCCAATAGCCTTAATTTAAGCAAGATCAGTAAGACCTTACAAGCAGATGAAAAATAATATGCTGTTTTGGCATTTTAATTTGACCGACTATGCAAGATCATTCCAATGACGACCAGACCAATCCCAATGCAGGAATAGCTATTTGGAAGCGCGGCATGTAATAAGATGATTTCACCCAATAGCGTAAAGATGACTTCCATGGCTTGTGTTGCTTCTATTGCCGCGAGTGCCCTGGGATCGGTGCGCACGATATCCGTTGCGCTAAAGAATAGGAGCGTGGCGATTACCCCTGAAAAGATAGCAACCATTAGGGTTTGTAAAAGCTGACTTTCCGTTGGAAGCCCACTGTTCATATAGCCAAAGATGCTGAGCAGGATCCAAAAGGGCATGCTACATAGGGTCATGCCCAGCGTGCGTTGGAAAGCATCCAATTTATTGCCCGCGATTTGCATCATTTTACGGTTGCCTAAGGGATAGGCAATTGCTCCGACCAATACCGGGATCGTGCCCAATAACATGGATTTAATGGAAGTGGCCCTTGCTTCGGAGATTTGCATCAGCACAATTCCGAAAAAAATAATAGTCGAAAAGAGAAGTGAAGCTTTGGATATTCCTTTTCGATGTCCCTTTTTCTCCAGTAGGGGGCCTATAAACATCCCGGCGATAATGGTGAATTCAAAGGTGCTGGCAACCAGCCAGGAGGGACCGAAGCTCGCACCAAATGTTAGTGTGGCATAAAATACACCAAAACCTATGGTGCTCCACAGCAGCCATTGCAGCAGATTGGATTTGATCGCATGGAGGAGCGGGCCTAAGTTGCCCCGTACCGATACGATAACCAACAGCACTGGAAGCATCCATAGGAAGCGTAAGGCTGCTGTCCATTGCCAGCTTCCTCCCGAAACAGCCATGATACGGTTTAGGACAAAGGTACTTGCGAAAAATAATGCGGCTAATATTCCTAAAAAAAGTGCCGTATTTTTATTGTTTTTTATTGTAAATTGGGAGGACATAAATAAAATGAATGCGGTGTCTATTTCGTATGGTGAAAGTACGCAAATGGCCGTTTAATTGGAAATGAAACAAAAAGTAATTGATTTTTATGGCGATATTCTCATTTAAAATTCCTTATTTTGCCTAATCAATAAAACAAGTAGTAAGAAAATTAATCAAGATGATTATACAACCAAGAACTAGAGGTTTTATTTGTTTAACCTCGCATCCACAAGGGGCTGCGCAAAACATTAAAAATCAAATTGAATACGTGAAATCAAAGGGTGAGATCGCGAATGGTCCAAAGAAAGTCCTCGTCATAGGTGCTTCCACAGGATTTGGTATTGCGTCTCGGATTTCTGCAGCATTTGGTTCTGGAGCTGCTACAATCGGTGTATTTTTTGAAAAACCTGCGGCAGAAGGTAAACCGGGAACCGCTGGTTGGTACAATTCTGCAGCTTTTGAAAAAGAAGCCCATGAAGCTGGACTATACGCCAAAAGTATCAATGGTGACGCATTCTCAGATGATATAAAAAAACAGACCATTGAATTGATCAAAGAGGATCTGGGACAGGTAGATTTGGTGGTTTACAGTTTAGCATCTCCACGTCGCACGCATCCGAAAACAGGTGTTGCACATGCTTCTGTTTTAAAACCTATTCAGGAACCTTTTACCAATAAAACGGTAGACTTTCATACAGGTGT
>Ga0153980_1000035_pt1 | contig 158203 bp, 148 predicted proteins | sample TSGA064MetaG_FD_104722 | JGI IMG/M metagenome (GOLD analysis project Ga0153980, IMG submission 104722) | Attine ant fungus gardens microbial communities from Georgia, USA - TSGA064 MetaG | ecosystem: Host-associated > Fungi > Mycelium > Unclassified | place: USA: Georgia, Magnolia Springs... | reverse complement strand
GAAGAAAGGTGACGTCGTCATCGAATTCGATTTGCCTTTGCTGGAAGAAAAAGCGAAGTCAACGCTGACGCCGGTCGTTATCTCCAACATGGACGAGATCAAAGAGCTGGTTAAGCTGACCGGTAGCGTCACCGTAGGTGAAACGCCGGTTATCCGTATCAGAAAGTAATCGGCTAAGCGTCCATAAAAGCCTCCTGCCTGTCAGGAGGCTTTTTTATTGGCTCAAATTTGCCTTATGGCTTCTTAAACAATGCGGCGAAACACCTTGCCGTCAGGACACCCAGTGGGGTAATTTCAGCGTCAGTTCCAGACCGCCATTTTTGCCGTTTACCGCACTGACTTCACCCTGATGCGCCAGCAGCACCTTGCGCACAATAGAGAGTCCCAGCCCGTAGCCCTTGCCGGAAAGCGGTGAATTTACCCGTACAAAAGGATCAAAGATACTGGAAAGCTTGTCGGCATCCACGCCCGGCCCCTGATCGCTAACGTTAATGGTTAGCCAGCCATCAGCCTGAAAAAGCGCAATTTTTACCTGCTGCCCATGCGCAGAAAAGCGCAGCGCGTTACGCACGACGTTTTCTACCGCTGAACGGATCAGCTTGGCATCGCCCTTAACCGTGTAGTCATTGCTTTCGTCAGCCTCCAGCAAAATGTCTACGCCAGGCACCTGCGCCTCGTAGCGGGCATCGTTCGCGACCGCCTCCAGCAGGCCAAGCAGATCAAAATACTGTTCATCCGGTAAATTCTGGTATTCGGTGCGGGAGAGCGTCAGCAGCTCGCCGATCATCTTATCCAGCCGCCGTGCCTCTTCATCGATGCGATCCAGCGACTGCCCTACCGATTCCGGTGTCTGGCGTGCCAGGCCGGTCGCCAGCTGTAGGCGGGCAAGCGGCGATCGCAGTTCGTGAGAAACGTCATGCAGCAGTTCTTCGCGCGCTTTAACCAGCACCGAAAGACGCTCGACCATCGAGTCAAAATCCTGTGCCACGGTCGATAGTTCATCGTGGCGGCGACGCATTTGAGGGAATAACCGCACTGACAGATCGCCTTTTGATACGCGGTCAAAGCCCTGCCGCAGCTGGCGCATCGGTCTGGTCAGGTTCCATGCCAGGAAAAGGCTGAACAGCAAACCGCCGCCGCCGGCAATAAACAGCATGGGTTCCGGTACGTTAAGGAAACTACGGTGCCCGGCCTGCATGTTGGTATCTTCGCGCAGTGCCTGCACATCATAGCGCAGCTGATACTGTTGACCGTCGGCCCCGGTTACCCATTCAATAACCTCTTTCGGGAACTCGCCTGGCCGTAGATCGCGACTAAGATCACCGCGCGGCAGCTCCTGGGGTGGTTTTTTCATTAGCTGCACGGAAAAAAAGCGGCGATCGCTGGCGGACCAGTCCGCCATCATATCGTCAAGCGCTTCCATGCCGCCGCGCTGCAAAACCGAAACGGCCGAGGTCATTTGCAGGTTAACGATGCGGCGGGCCACCTGGTTTTCAGGAGGCTCGTGATGCTTGCTGCCGTAGAGCGAAAAGCTTAGCCACAGCAGCTGGCTCATAAGCAGAAACGTTAACCAGAAGCCCAGCAGGATCTTCCAGAAAAGAAGACCGCGAAAGCCCCCTTTCATCGGATACGATAGCCTATGCTGCGCACGGTCTCGATGGTAACGGCATCGTCAGTTAAGGCTGAAAGCTTCTGCCGAATATTGCTGATATGCACGTCCACGCTGCGATCGTAAGCCTCGCGCGGGCGACCGAGCCCCTTTTCCGAAAGCTCATCTTTAGACACGACGCGATCGGGCGAGCGCAGCAGAAGATCCAACAGGTTAAATTCTGAAGCGGTGAGATCGAAGGGCTTTCTCTGCCATTCGCTGATGCGCGTGGCAGGATTGAGCGTCAGTTCGCCCCAGCTGACCACCTCTTTGCTTTCCACAATCACTGGCTGCTCCTCAACGCGGCGCAGCACGGCACGCAGCCTGGCTACCAGCTCGCGCGGGTAGCATGGTTTAGGCATATAGTCATCGGCGCCCATTTCCAGACCGATAACGCGATCGATGTTATCGCCTTTCGCCGTCAGCATAATGACCGGCAGACGGCTGATTTGCCGTACCTGGCGCAGGACATCAATGCCGCTCATATCCGGTAGCATGATATCCAGAATCATAGCGCTGTAGTCGCCCGACATCGCGCCTTCAATACCTGCTTTCCCGCTCAGCACCAGCGTGGCGTCAAATCCTTCGGCAATCAGATACTGGCTGAGCATGGTGCCCAGCTCCAGATCGTCATCAACCAGTAAAATTTTCATGCGTCATCTCTCAGTAGGCCAGGCGCTATTTTCGCCTGTAATTGCCGCAATAGCAGCTGGATTTAAACAATCCTTACAGTGTAACAGCCCGTTTCGCCGCCTGAGGGGCAGCACTAAAAAAGATAAGAATAAAACGGCCCTGGCGAACGAGCCTTAATAAGCAGGAAGGTCTGGATTGTGGACGCCGGTAGAAAGGTATCTGTCACCGCGATCGCAAACAATCGCTACGATAATGCTGCCCGGCTGCGCACGGGCGATACGTAATGCGCCAGCGACCGCGCCGCCAGAACTGACGCCGCAAAAAATGCCTTCGCGTTGGGCAAGCAGACGCGTGGTTTCCTCGGCTTCCTGCTGGGTCATATCCAGAATGCGATCGATCAGTTCAGGACGGTAGATGCCGGGGAGATAAGCGTCTGGCCAGCGGCGGATACCCGGAATGCTGCTGCCTTCTGCCGGTTGCAGGCCGACGATTTCTACTGCTCTGTCCTGCTCTTTCAGATAGCGGCCAACGCCGGTAATGGTACCGGTCGTGCCCATGCTGGATACAAAATGCGTCAGGCGCCCTTCGCTCTGCTGCCAGATTTCCGGGCCGGTCGTGGCGTAATGCCCCAGCGGATTGTCCGGATTGTTAAACTGATCTAAAACCTTACCTTCACCGCGAAGCTCCATGTCGCGGGCTAAATCGCGTGCGCCTTCCATCCCCAGATCCCGGCTGACCAACAGCAGCTCTGCGCCATAGGCCCGCATCGCTGCCTGCCTTTCTACGCTCATGTTGTCCGGCATCAGCAGTTTTAGCGTATAGCCTTTCATGGCCGCAATCATCGCCAGCGCAATTCCGGTATTGCCGCTCGTGGCTTCAATCAGCGTATCGCCAGGCTGGATTTCACCACGCTTTTCCGCCATGTTGATCATCGACAGCGCAGCGCGATCCTTGACCGACCCGCCAGGATTATTTCCTTCCAGCTTCAGCCAGATTTCGCTGCCCGCAGGCGTCAGGCGCTGTAGCCTGATAAGCGGCGTATTGCCGATAGTTTGTTCTAGCGTAGTCAAGTTGCGATCCCGATTCTTTGACATAAAAAAGGCCAGGCAAGCCTGACCTTGTTGCGCCAGAACATATCAGGCGCTTTGCGCAAAGGCAACCTGCCGCAGCGGCGTATCGCCTTTATAAAGACGCGCCTGCTGCAGGCCAATAAACAGATTTTCACCGCGGATTGGCGCGGTCTGCTCGCCTTCCATCACAATGGTGACGGGTTCATGGCTCTGGCCCCAGCCCGTTGGCTGTACCACCAGCTGCCAGTAGTGGCCGCGCGGGCTAACTTCCAGCACCTGCACCGGCAGCGGCGTTTCCAGGCTGCTCTGGCGACTTACGTCGATTTCCCAGGGGCGCAGGAAAAGCTCAACCGCGCCCTGATGGGCTGGCGTATAACCCAGCGGCCAGCGGTGCGCGCCAACGTGGAACTGCGAGCCGTGCACTTCGGCATCGAAGCGGTTAACTTCGCCAAGGAATTCCAGCACAAAGCGCGTTGCCGGTTCGCGCCAGACTTCATCCGGTGCGCCCGCCTGTTCGATATTGCCCTGGCTCATCACCACCACGCGATCGGCGACTTCCATCGCTTCTTCCTGATCGTGGGTAACAAACACGCTGGTAAACTTCAGCTCTTCATGCAGCTGGCGCAACCAGCGGCGCAGCTCTTTACGTACCTGAGCATCCAGCGCGCCGAACGGCTCATCCAGCAGCAGGATTTGCGGCTCAACGGCCAGCGCGCGCGCCAGTGCCACACGCTGTTTTTGCCCACCGGAAAGCTGCGCGGGGAAACGGCTGGCCAGATGGCCCAGCTGTACCATCTCCAGCAGTTTGGTTACTTTTTCTTTAATTGCCGCCGCCGAAGGCCGCTCGCGGCGCGGCAGCACGGTCAGGCCAAACGCGATATTGTCAAATACCGTCATATGGCGAAACAGCGCGTAGTGCTGAAACACAAAGCCTACGCGACGGTCGCGCGCGTGCAGCTGCGTGACGTCGTTGCCGTGAAAGCTCAGGCGGCCGCTGTTCTGGCTTTCCAGACCGGCGATAATGCGCAGCAGCGTCGTTTTGCCGGAGCCGGACGGCCCCAGCAGCGCCACCATCTGGCCGGAAGGGATATCCAGCGAAATATCGTTCAGCACCTTAGTCCGGCCAAAGGATTTATTAATTTTACTGATTTCAATGCTCATTATTCCCCTCCGTTAGCCGCTTGTCCTGGCGTTCTAATCGCCATTGCAGCGCGCTCTTCAGAAACAGTGTCACTATCGCTATCAGGGTCAGCAGCGCGGCCGCGGTAAAAGCGCCAACGGTGTTGTAATCCTGATGCAGTAATTCAACCTGCAGCGGCAGCGTGTAGGTTTCGCCGCGAATCGATCCCGAAACCACCGAGACCGCGCCAAATTCACCAATCGCACGGGCATTGGTCAATACCAGCCCGTACAGCAATGCCCAGCGGATATTAGGTAACGTCACGCGCCAGAACATTTTCCAGCCCGATGCGCCTAACAGCACGGCGGCCTCATCTTCGCTGCTCCCCTGGCTCAGCATAACCGGCACCAGTTCCCGCACGACAAACGGACAGGTGACAAAAATAGTCACCATCGCCATACCGGGCCAGGAGAACATCAGCTGGATGTTATGCGCATCCAGCCAGCCGCCAGCCGGGCCGTTAATGCCCCAGAACAGCAGATACATCAGCCCCGCCACCACTGGCGACACGGCAAAAGGAATATCAAACAGCGTCAGCAGCAGCTGGCGGCCGGGAAAGGTAAAGCGCGTTACCAGCCAGGCCAGCAGCGTACCGAATACCAGATTAACCGGCACGGTAATCAGCGCCATCAAAATGGTCAGCCAGATCGAGTGCAGCATATCGCCATCTTTCAGATTGCTGAACATGGCTATTACGCCGTCAGAAAAAGCGCTGGCGAAAATAGCAATCAGCGGCACCACCAGCAGGCCCAGCGAAATAATCATGCCCGTTGCTATCAGGAGCCACTTGCTCCAGCCAGTACGGCTGCGGCCAACGCCGTTCAACGCGGTTACATCAGCCATTAATGACCTCCCAGACGACGGCCAAAGCGGCTCTGTAACGTGTTAATTGCAAACAGCAGCAGCAGCGATGCCGCCAGGATCACCGAGGCGATAGCGCTGGCCGCCGGATAATCAAACTCCTGCAGGCGTACAAAAATCATCAGCGAGGTCACTTCCGTTTTCCAGGCGATATTGCCCGCGATGAAAATTACCGCGCCAAACTCTCCCAGGCTACGGGTAAAAGAGAGCGCCGTCCCCGCCAGCAGCGCAGGTCCTACTTCCGGCAATACCACGCGGCGGAAGCTTTGAAACGGCGTAGCGCCCAGCGTCTCCGCCGCCTCTTCATATTCCGGCCCCAGCTCTTCTAACACTGGCTGCACGGTACGCACCACAAATGGAATACTGGTGAACGCCATTGCCACGGCAATGCCTATCCAGGTAAAAGAGACCTTGATATCGAACTGGGCCAGCCACTGCCCATACCAGCCGTTGACGGAAAAAAGTCCGGCCAGCGTCAGGCCCGCGACCGCCGTAGGCAGTGCAAAAGGCAGATCCATCAGGCCATCTAACAGCGCACGGCCCGGAAACCGGTAGCGCGTTAATATCCAGGCCATCAGCATGCCAAAAAAGGCGTTAAACAGCGACGCAACCCCTGCTGCCAGCAGCGTTACTTTATAGGCGGCAATCATCTGAGGATTGGTAACCACCTCCCAATACTGCGCCAGCGTCATTTTAGAAAGCTGCATCAGCAGCGCGCTGATTGGCAACAGCAGGATTAAACAGGTAAAAAACAGACTACTGCCCAGGCTCAGTCCAAAGCCCGGCAGTACGCGCTTACTTTTCATGGCAAACATTACTGACGTCCCGCTGCTAACAACTTATCCAGTTCGCCACCGCTGGCAAACTGCGTTTTCATTACCTGCTCCCAGCTGCCAAACACCTGTTCTACACGGAACAGGTCGACGGGCGGGAAGCGTTCTTTCTGCTGCGCCATCAGCTCAGGATTATTTACGCGGTAATAATAGTGAGTGATGATTTTCTGCGCCGCAGGCGTATAGAGATAGTTGAGGTAAGCCTTAGCCGCTTTTTCCGTATGGTTGGCCGCCACATTCTTATCGATCCAGGTAACCGGAAACTCGGCCAGTACGTTGCTGTGCGGCACGATAACCTCAAAATCTTGCTGCGGATACTGGTTCCGGATGGTGTTCACTTCCGATTCAAAGCTGATTAGCACATCACCCAGCCCGCGATCGACAAAGGTCGTGGTCGCGCCGCGGCCGCCGGTATCAAATACCGCGACATTTTTCAGCAGCTGCGTCATAAAACGTTCCGTCTGCGCTTTATCATGGCCGTCAGCTTTATCCGCTGCGCCCCACGCTGCCAGATACGTATAACGCCCGTTTCCAGAGGTTTTAGGATTAGGGAAGACCAGCTTTACATCGCTTCTGACTAAATCGCGCCAGTCGCGAATCTGCTTTGGGTTTCCTTTACGCACCAGAAAAGCCATGGTCGAATAAAAAGGCGAGCTATGGTTTGGTAACCGCTGCTGCCAGTCCGCCGGGATCAGCTGACCGCGATCGTGCAGAACCTGTACGTCGGTCAGCTGATTATAGGTGACCACGTCCGCCTTTAGCCCCTGTAGAATAGCCAGGGCCTGGCGAGAAGAGCCCGCATGGGACTGCTTGATGGTCAGTTTGTCACCACCGTTTTGCTGCGCCCAGCTTTGTTCAAACGGAGCGTTTAGCGCCACAAACAGTTCGCGTGAGACATCATAAGAGCTGTTTAACAGCTCCGTTGCCTGAGCTGACCCGGCCAACAGCAGTAAAGCAGCGCTGCGGAGGAATGTTGATAGTGCGGTCATACTGTTCATCCAGGAAAGATGGCCCGGCTCACGCCCTGATAGCATCCAGTTTATTTATAACCACACGAAAAGCAGTAACGGTTTTATATACCGTTTGGTGATTTAGAAGTTTAAAAAGCTATAAGCGCCCGGAATTGGTTATGCGCGAGGTGGGATAAGAGCGGTGGGTGGCAACGATGGCGACAGAACAAGGCAGGTAAAGCCAGCACGCTATCTTCAGGCGCTGCAATGACTAAGTGCAGCGCCCGAGTTCAAAATCGCGTAACCTTAGCGGCGCCAGATAATTTTACTTACCTTCCAGTTTTTCAACGCGTCATCCGCTGGCAGCAGTCCTTCCGGTCCGTGCCACTCACCGGAAAATACGTAGCTGATATGCTGACTGTCCGGGGCTTTACACTCTACGCCGTCGCTACCCGAAGCTTTATAGCAGGAACCAAAAGCACGACTGTAAAGATCGCTGAAAGGCGTGCCGATTTTAATGCCGGTCGAGGTTTTAACATCGCTGTCCGTCACGTCAATCTGGCTGACCGTGGTGTCGCCAAGCACTTCTACTTTTACCTGCTTGTCGTCCAGCGCCTGAAAGAAGGTGATCACGTTGCCGTTCTCGCCGCGCATGCCTTTCCGCACCTGATAATTGCCGCTTAGCCCTTCGCCGATTGCTTTTTCGTTCATCGCGGTTGCGCTATTCAGCCCGCCGACGCCCTGCTCGCTTACCTCAACGGAAGATCCAAACCAGTGCCAGGGCGCCAGGCTGGACCACGAATAGGTTAGCGGATTCCACCAGGTAGCGCCGCTGCTGGCGGGCGCTGTCGCCTCAGAGCTGGCGCAGCCTGCCATCATCAAAGCCGTGACGAGGACTAAAGGACGAACGGTTTTCATACAAACTCCTGAAAAATAAAAAGCGGGCGACTGCGAACAACAGGCTCCGGCAGCGCGCTCAGAGAGAGGTTGGAGTACGAATTGGCAGAAAAGTTTTATCCGGCATTCAGCTCCGGACGAAAGCAGTCGCGCAGTCGCCGACTTAAGCCAAACCAGGCGAGCGCAAGCCCGTCAAAACCGGTAAACAAAATCAGCCACGGCGACAGCGCATCGTCGCCCGGCCACAGGCTGGCGATTTGTAGACAGAGCATCGCCGCCAGCGTCAGCAACAAGACCCAGCGCCATGTCTGCCAGAGGCGCGGCAACCGCTGGCGATAGCCGGTCAACAACAGACCGATGGCCGCCGGTACGCCAAGCGCTATACCAATCCAGAACGCGTGCGTGTCCGGATAAAAAAGCTCCAGCAGCTCCGTACCCTGCTGCCGCGAAGCGCCCGCCATGATAAATAGCAGCCAGGTTCTGGCCTGAAGCAGCAAAGCGGCCCAGAACGCCAGCGGCAGCTTTAGCTGGCCTTTCGCATCATAATCATCGGGAGTGTAAGACATCATGGCGGGAGAATGCGTCCTTGCCGTCTGTTAATATTCGCGATCTTCAATCAAACGCTTGCCCAGCAACATGCTGTCCTGCGTTTCATAATCCAGCTTTTCATAAAAACCCAGCACCGCATCGTTTTCTTCCCGCACCATCACGTTGATCTTTGGACAGCCGCGTGCAATCAGCTTTTTTTCCAGCCGGTTGATCAGCGCGTTGGCAAAGCCACGGCCCTGATAGTCGGGATGCACGCCAAGATAGTAAGCGGAACCGCGATGGCCATCGTAACCGCCCATTAGCGTACCGACTACCACGCCGCCGACGACCGCAACCAGAAACAGGTCGGGATCGTGGTTAAGCTTGCGCTCAATATCCATTTCAGGATCGTTCCACGGGCGCAGCAGATCGCAACGCTCCCACAGCGTGATGACTTCTTCAAAATCGTCCTGGCTAAATACGCGAATTTCCACAGCTTTACCCCAGATGTTAACCATAATTCGCTGATTATCGCGGTTTCTTTCGCGGGTGCAAGCTCCAGGCTCAATAATTCCCTTTTACAAGGCCCGTCTGGTCAGCTTATCTGCAAGCTGTACGGTAATAACTCGTCTGTGCCGCGACGGCTTTTACTGCGCCATTAGCCTGTTGAAATAAAAAGTAAAGCGCTGAAATAGTTCCCGCCTCGCCGTTGTCCCATTGTTACGCTATAACAATGGGCACTTTGTACTTTAAGGATGTTGTAATGAAAAAGTTTGGCCCGATGACTCCGCTGACTTCTCGCCGTAACCTGCTGCTTTCCGGCCTGGCGCTGGCATTGTTGGCCAATAAACCCGCCCGGGCAAAAGAAGCTCCGCTAAAAACCACCTCTCATGGCAAAACGCACCCTGCCTCACCGCAGAAAAACGGCAAGAAAATTGTGATGATCGACCCCGGTCACGGCGGCATCGATTCTGGCGCCGTCGGCGAAGAAGGCTCGGAAGAGAAGCACGTTGTCTTAGAGATTGCCGGACATATTCGCGAGATGCTAAACGACCATCCGCATATCGAAGCGCGGCTAACGCGTGAAACCGACCACTTTATTCCGCTTGGCGAGCGCGTTGAGATTGCTCACCAGCACGGGGCCGACCTGTTTATGTCTATTCACGCGGACGGTTTTACCAGTCCGGCAGCCAACGGCGCGTCGGTTTTTGCGCTCTCTAACCGTGGTGCCAGCAGCCGGATGGCGCGTTACCTGTCAGAAAGAGAGAACGCGGCGGATGAAGTAGGCGGCGTGAAGGTGGCGCAGAAAGATCACTATCTACAGCAGGTGCTGTTCGATCTGGTGCAGACCGATACCATTAAAAACAGCCTGACGCTGGGCAAGCACGTGCTGAACCAGATCCGCCCGATGCACCATCTGCATAGCCAGCATACGGAACAGGCCGCCTTCGCCGTCCTGAAATCCCCTTCTATTCCTTCCGTGCTGGTGGAAACCTCGTTTATCACCAACCCGGCAGAAGAGCGGCTGCTGGGCACCACCGCCTTTCGCCGTAAAATAGCCAGCGCCATCGTTAGCGGCATAACCGGTTACTTTGACGAATTTGACGCCAATAACCGCCGTCACAGCTGATGCCGTAGCCTGACGTGCCGATTGCGGCTTACCGGCAACCCGGCTAAGGTTTTTTGACGTATACTTCGCGCGTCATTTTACTGTCAGGCTAAATCATGAACCTACCCGATATCGCCCAGGTAAAGCAGTTTCTGCTTAATTTACAGGATACTATTTGTCAGCAGCTGGCGCAGGCTGACGGAAAAGCACGGTTTGAAGAGGACAGCTGGACGCGCGAAGGCGGCGGCGGTGGACGCAGTCGCGTGCTGCGCGGCGGCGCCATTTTTGAACAGGCCGGCGTAAACTTTTCCCACGTTCACGGCGACCAGATGCCCGCGTCCGCCACCGCGCACCGGCCTGAACTGGCGGGCCGCAGCTTTGAGGCGATGGGCGTGTCGCTGGTGATTCATCCGGAAAATCCTTACGTTCCTACCAGCCACGCCAACGTACGCTTTTTTATTGCGGAAAAACCGGGTGCCGATCCGGTGTGGTGGTTCGGCGGCGGCTTCGATATGACGCCCTACTACGGCTTTACTGAAGATGCCGTACACTGGCATCAAACCGCGTCCGACCTCTGCCAGCCGTTCGGCGAAGAGGTTTATCCACGCTATAAAAAGTGGTGCGACGACTACTTCTTTATTAAACACCGCAACGAGCAGCGCGGCATTGGCGGCCTGTTTTTTGACGATTTAAATACGCCAGACTTTGATCACTGCTTCCGCTTCACGCAGGCGGTTGGCGAAGGTTTTCTACAGGCCTATTTGCCAATCATTGAGCGGCGTAAAGCGCTGGCATGGGGAGAGCGCGAGCGCCAGTTCCAGCTCTACCGCCGTGGCCGCTATGTCGAATTTAATCTGGTATGGGATCGCGGCACGCTGTTTGGCTTGCAGACCGGTGGCCGTACCGAGTCTATTCTAATGTCGATGCCGCCGCTGGTGCGCTGGGAATATGACTTTCAGCCGGAGCCGGGCACGCCGGAAGCCGCGCTCTACACCGATTTTCTGCCGGTCAAAAGCTGGATTTAGCGGTTTTATTATGCGACACATCTCCAGAAGTTGAGCCGTTTCCTTTGTCATCCTTCCTGAGCCTGTTTATTCTGCAGGCTCAGGCATGAAAATCAGGTGGACCGACAGCCAGCCTCTTCTTTCCTGCCAGCCTGAGATCTTCTGTCAGCGTCACGCCTGAAAATTTGTCAGCGTTACGCCTGCAAAAGTGGCAGCCAGTGCGGTTCCCTGCCGCAATGCTAAAGAACTGCTACACTTTTGGGTGCGGCATTCTTATACATATGCCTTACCATCGGGCTAACCCATTGCAACAATCAGAGAAAACGCATTTCTATTACAGGACGTCTGATGCAATGTTTGGCCTGAGAACAGACTACCGTGACGGTAAAGCCGACCTGGCAAAATCCTGACATGCAGGCCGGGCCGCTCGGCTTTGGTGTTTCGCCAGAGGGGCGCTCTCCCCGCCGACAACCCACTATCCGGCACGGTTACATTCGTTTTGCAGATTGCATATCAAGGAGCTATGAGATGAACCAGCTAGACGCACTAAAACAGTACACCACCGTGGTGGCAGACAGTGGCGATATTGAATCCATTCGCAATTATCATCCGGAAGACGCCACCACCAACCCATCTCTGATCCTGAAAGCTTCCAGCCTCGACTCCTATAAACACCTGATTACCGATGCTATCGACTACGCCAAAAAACAGGGCGGCAGCAAAGAGACGCAGATTATTAACGCCAGCGACAAAGTCAACGTCAACCTCGGTATGGAAATCCTGAAAAGCGTGCCTGGCCGCGTTTCTACCGAGGTGGACGCTCGCCTGTCGTTTGACCGCGGCATGTGCGTAACCAAGGCCGAGAAGCTGGTCAGAATGTATGAAGATAACGGCATCGACCGTTCACGTATTCTGATTAAACTGGCCTCCACCTGGGAAGGCATTCGCGCGGCGGAAGAGCTGGAAAAAAACGGCATCAACTGTAACCTGACGCTGCTGTTCTCCTTCGCTCAGGCCCGCGCCTGTGCCGAAGCTGGCGTATTCCTGATTTCGCCATTCGTTGGCCGTATTTATGACTGGTACAACAGCCGCAAGCCGCTTGACCCTTATGTGGTTGATGAAGATCCAGGCGTAGTTTCCGTCCGTAAAATCTATGAATACTACAAGCAGCATCGTTATAACACGGTGATTATGGGCGCAAGCTTCCGTAAAACGGAGCAGATCATTGCGCTGGCGGGCTGCGATCGCCTGACCATTTCGCCAAACCTGCTGGAAGAGCTGCAGGCCAGCGATGCGCCGGTTGAACGTAAACTGACGCCTTCTACGGAAGCGTTCCATCAGCCTGCGCCGCTGTCTGAAGCCGAGTTCCGTTGGGAACATAACCAGGATCCAATGGCGGTAGAAAAACTGGCCGACGGCATCCGTCAGTTCGCCGTTGACCAGCAGCATCTGGAAGACGTGCTGGCCGCTAAACTGTAATTCAGTTGATGGGCTTCCCCGACGCGCTTCGTCGGGGAACAACTTCCCCCCGGCGTTTATTCGCTCAGTTTGACCCCTTCAAAAATCAGGGAGAAAAGTATGTCTTCACGTAGAGAACTGGCTAATGCTATCCGTGCGTTGAGTATGGATGCCGTGCAAAAAGCCAAATCGGGCCATCCGGGCGCCCCAATGGGTATGGCAGATATTGCCGAAGTGCTGTGGCGCGATTTTTTACATCATAACCCGACCAATCCGGCCTGGGCCGACCGCGACCGTTTTATCCTGTCCAACGGCCATGGCTCGATGCTGCTGTATAGCCTGCTGCATCTGAGTGGTTATGATTTGCCGATCGAAGAACTGAAAAACTTCCGTCAGCTGCATTCTAAAACGCCTGGCCATCCGGAAATTGGCTACACGCCGGGCGTCGAAACCACTACCGGCCCGCTGGGTCAGGGCCTGGCAAACGCCGTTGGCCTGGCCATTGCCGAACGCACGCTGGGCGCGCAGTTTAACCGTCCTGACCATGAGATCGTCGATCACCATACCTATGTCTTTATGGGTGACGGCTGCCTGATGGAAGGGATTTCGCATGAGGTCTGCTCGCTGGCCGGTACGCTGGGTCTCGGTAAGCTGATCGGTTTCTATGACCATAACGGCATCTCTATCGATGGCGAAGTGGAAGGCTGGTTCAGCGACGACACCGCTAAACGTTTTGAAGCCTATAACTGGCACGTTATCAGCGAAGTTGATGGCCACGACGCTGAAGCCGTAGCCAAAGCGATTAAAGAAGCGCAAAGCGTTACCGACAAGCCTTCACTGATTATCTGCCGCACTATTATCGGCTTCGGTTCACCGAATAAAGCGGGTAAAGAAGAAGCGCACGGCGCGGCGCTGGGCGATGAAGAAATTGCTCTGACCCGTAAGCAGCTTGGCTGGAACTACCCGCCGTTCGAAATTCCACAGGATATCTACGCGCAGTGGGATGCCAAAGAGGCTGGCCAGCAGCGCGAAAAAGAGTGGAATGACAAGTTCGCAGCGTATAAAGCGGCCTATCCTGAACTGGCGAAAGAGTATTCTCGCCGTATGGACGGCGGCATGCCGGAAAACTGGCAGCAGGAAACCCAGAAGTTTATCGAAGAGCTGCAGGCTAATCCGGCGAAAATCGCCAGCCGTAAAGCTTCGCAGAACTCGCTGGAAGCCTATGGCAAGCTGCTGCCGGAATTCCTGGGCGGCTCGGCCGACCTTGCGCCAAGCAACCTGACTATCTGGTCTGGCTCTAAATCAATCAAAGACGACCTGGCGGGTAACTATATCCACTACGGCGTACGCGAATTTGGTATGACCGCTATCGCTAACGGTATTGCGCACCACGGCGGCTTTGTGCCTTATACCGCGACCTTCCTGATGTTTGTGGAATATGCCCGTAACGCGGTACGTATGGCTGCGCTGATGAAAGCGCGTCAGATCCTGGTTTATACCCATGACTCCATTGGTCTGGGCGAAGATGGCCCGACGCATCAGCCGGTTGAGCAGATCGCCAGCCTGCGCGTTACGCCAAACATGAGCGTCTGGCGTCCGTGCGACCAGGTGGAAACGGCAGTGGCGTGGAAGCACGCGATTGAACGTCACCATGGTCCTACCGCGCTGATCCTGTCTCGTCAGAACCTGGCGCAGCCGGAACGTACTAAGGCCCAGCTGGAAAACATTTCTCGCGGTGCTTACGTGCTGAAGGATTGTGAAGGCACGCCGGAAGTGATTCTGATTGCCACCGGTTCAGAAGTAGAAATCACGCTGGGTGCAGAAGCGAAGCTGACCGCCAACGGTCATAAAGTTCGTGTGGTTTCCATGCCGTCAACCGATCTGTTTGATAAGCAGGATACCGCTTACCGTGAATCCGTGCTGCCTTCTGGCGTCACCGCTCGCGTGGCCGTTGAGGCCGGTATTGCTGATTACTGGTACAAATATGTTGGCCTGAACGGCGCTATCGTCGGGATGACCACCTTTGGTGAGTCAGCACCGGCCGAGAAGCTGTTTAACGAATTTGGTTTCACGGTGGAAAACATCGTCAGCCATGCGGAAAAACTGCTGAAGCCACACTGATTGTAGCTGAGTAAGCCCGATGCCCTGCCCGCGTGGTGGGGCATTTTTTTTGGATTATCAGGCACGACCGCGCCCGTCCTGATCCCCTGTGCTGGCTTCCCCATCCTGAATACGTTACTGGCTGCGCCCGCCCTGAATACCTTACTGGCTACGCCCGTCCTGAATACCTTACTGGCTACGCCCGTCCTGAATACCTTACTGGCTGCGCCCGCCTGAATACCTTACTGGCTACGCCCGTCCTGCGAACTGTCCAGAGCCGGTGCCTCTCGGGTGGTGGTCCACAACGTTGGCCAGTCATCGCTGCCGTGCCAGGCATCACAGGTTCGCTCTTCGGCATATTCCGCCAGCACGAACTCGCGGCCATTATATTGCCAGCGCGATGCGGTACCGCAGTCGCCCAGTCCCCTTCCCTTACCAAACGTAAGCAGTTCTCCGCGGCTGGCGTCATATTCCGCGTTAATAAGCTCCAGCTTCTTATCGCTACGATGTGGCGGCGTAAAAGGTAACGTCAGCGTTAATCCTCTGGCTATATAAGGCTGGCTACGGGTAACTTCGAACGCCAGATCGATTACGTTATAGGCACCCATTTCGCAGCCAATCAGCAACAGCGCCTTTTTATCATTAAGCGGCGCAACGCTGACCTGCCTTCTCTGCGGATCCAGCGAACAGCGATCGGTATTAATTCGCCAGGTGCCGTAATCAAGCAGGCCCGTCGTCTCTTCACGCGTTAAGGCAGGCGGAATCGCTTGTGAAACGGGCAGTGTCGTCACCGGCGGCGGCGGGACATCTGTGGCAGGTCGACTGCCCTTTTTAATCCAGGCACTCGTACTGTTGACTCGTCCCTGCACGTCATCCATCAGTAGCAAAGATGCCTTCAGACCGTGCAGGGAAATATTGGCATGAGGCCGATAAAGGAGCTGTAAGTTATCCGCTTCTGACACCAGCGAGAGAAATTCGTTAATAGAAATAGCGTGGCTGGTCGAAAGGTGGTGCGGCTGGACTTCCCAGTGCTTTAAATCGGGCTTGAGGCGTTGTCCATCCAGCAGCAGGTTATCCTGTAATGCCGCGCCGCTTAGCTTGCCGGTATAACGGCTACCGTAGTCAATACGTAGAAAAGGCCGATCGTTAACGCCGGCATGACGGCTTACGGTCATGACCAGACCATTCACGCCCGGAAAGCTGCGCGCTACGCAGTAATTCTGGTTATTACAGGTAATCTGCCAGTCAGAAAATGTTTTTTGTAAGGGTTCAGCATGCAGTGCAGCGGCGAAAAACAGCAGCGCCAGAGGTAACTTTATCCAGTAATGCATTGATAACCCGTATCCCCGAATGACAGTTAAGCAGTAAGCATAGCGTAGTCATTGTTAATCAGCCTCCTTAAATCGGCTGAAGTTATCACAGCGTAAGGCATCAGGCTACGTTATTTATTTCATCATGCCGTTTGCAAAGGTTTGACTCAATCGGAATAATCGGACAAGAAAACGGGGCAAATCCTGAGGTGAGGATAACGCTTTTTAACACCTTAAAAAACAAGGTTATTTCATTCCGAAAAACAGATCGGAGCTTAATTATGTGATATTCATCACCTTTTCATCGTGTGTAATCTTTTGGAATACCCCGGCAACATAATGCCGATAGCGCGTTTATTTTTAAATATCTAATTTCACTGCCCACATAATTTATTAAAACGCATAGCACAGACTTTAAAAGATAACCATTAAGTTACTTTTAATAAAAAAAAGATCGGCCTTCTGTTTTAAGGCCGCAACAATATATCTTTATAAGACGGGAGTTATTAATTTTCTGCCCGTTCGCTTGCGCAGCAGCCCAGGCTTAATTCAGCGTCAGCCAGCCCTCAAGTAATGCATGCTGTAGCAGCATCACGGTCTTGCCGTCTTTAATGCGGCCATCTTTGACCATTGCCCAGGCCTGAGGAAAAGTCACTTCCATGACGTCAATATCTTCATCACCGACGCCGCCGCCTGCCGTTGCCCGCAGCGCGTCATCATATTCTGCGGCAAAAAAGTGTAGCCGTTCAGTGACGCCGCCTGGCGACATGTAGAGATCGTAGAGCTTCTCTACTTTGCCAACCTGATACCCTGTCTCTTCTATCGCTTCTTTACGGATACACTCTTCAGGCGAGTCGTTGTCCAGCAGTCCGGCGCAGGCTTCTATCAGCAGGCCGCTGTCGTTGCCGTTTAACCAGGTAGCAATACGAAACTGGCGGGTCAGAATAACGCTGTTTTTCTGGCGATGGTAAAGCAGGATGGTGGCACCGTCGCCGCGATCGTAAACTTCTCGCTTATGGCGGATAGTTTCGCCGTTTTTGGTGGTCAGATCGTAGGTGAAATTTCGCAGCACAAACCAGTTTTCTGACAGGACTTTGTTTTTAATTACTTCGACTTTGGCTGACATAGCGGCTCCGTTGCCGTTAGCGGAAGTGTCTTATCATAAGATCGGAATGAGGGAAAAACTATCTGAAAGCCGCCATAAAAAAAGGCGGCCACCAGGGCCGCCTTACGCTATCAAACCAGCATTACTGCACGTTTTCTTCGTGTGCGTGCTCAGCTTGCGCGATTTCCTGCGCGCGTTTACGCACGCCAAACCAGCCCAGCACCAGAATCACGGCAATCAGCGGGATGGAAGCCACGGTGTAGGTGCCGTTTGGATAATCAAACGCCATCAGCACTACTACGCTAACCAGAAACAGCAGCGTCAGCCATGAAGTAAACGGTGCCCACGGCAGCTTGAAGCTGACGTCTTCCGCCTTTCCTTCTTTGATCGCTTTACGCAGGCGCATCTGGCAAACCACAATAAAGCCCCAGGAAGTAATAATGCCCAGCGAGGCGATATTCAGTACGATCTCAAACACGCGCGACGGCACGATATAGTTCAGCCAGACGCCAATGATATAAACGGCTACCGTAACCAGAATGCCCATGTAAGGCACCTGCTGACCGCTCATTTTTGAGAGGAACTTCGGTGCCGAGCCGCCCATAGACATTGAGCGCAGGATACGACCGGTTGAATAAAGGCCGGAGTTCAGGCTGGAGAGGGCCGCGCTGAGCACAACGATGTTCATGATGCTGCCGATATAAGGCACGCCCAGCTTAGAGAAGAAGGTCACGAACGGGCTTTGCCCCGCCTGGTAAGCGTTCCACGGCAGCAGCAGAACCAGCAGTACCACCGAGCCTACATAGAACAGGCCAATACGCCAGATCACGCTATTGATCGCTTTTGGCAGCATGGTTTTTGGATCTTTACACTCGCCGGCCGCCGTTCCCACCAGCTCGATAGAGGCAAAGGCGAAGACCACGCCCTGTACCAGCACCAGCGCGGGCAGCAGACCATGCGGGAAGAAACCGCCGTTATCGGTAATCAGGTGAAAACCGGTGGCATTGCCGTCCAGCGGCTTGCCGGTGCCCAGGAAAACCACGCCGACAATCAGGAAGATGGCAATCGCCAGTACCTTAACCAGCGCGAACCAGAACTCCATTTCGGCAAACCATTTTACGCCGATCATATTCATCGTACCGACGATGGCCAGCGCGCCCAGCGCGAAGACCCACTGCGGAACGTCACCAAACGCGCCCCAATAGTGCATATAAAGCGCAACGGCGGTGATATCGACAATGCCGGTCATCGCCCAGTTAACAAAATACATCCAGCCCGCCACGTAGGAGGCTTTTTCACCCAGAAATTCACGGGCGTAGGAGACAAAACTGCCGCTGGAAGGACGGTGTAAAACCAGTTCGCCCAGCGCTCGCAAGATAAAGAAAGAGAAAATACCGCATACCAGATAGACAATCGCCAACGCCGGTCCGGCAATTTGTAAACGAGCACCCGCGCCAAGGAATAAGCCCGTACCGATAGCCCCGCCGATAGCAATCATCTGTACATGTCGATTGTCCATCGCTTTGTGATAGCCGGAATCATGAGAATTTAACCAACGTCGTCTTGCGGCGCGCTTGTCTGCAACCGCTTTTTTATCAGCTTTCATTTTCTATCCTAATTATCCTGTCCACAGTGTTACGGCTGCCCCTCCCGGGCCTCCTGAGTTCTGTTGCCAACCAAACGATTGCGCTGCTGCGCAAAAGCCCGGGCTTTTCCTCTCTTCCTGTAGTTATAGTCTTGACGGAAGCGGGAAAAATCGCGGCGATGCATCCTAACCGTTCTGTAAAGCTGACGCAAAAACTCTGTGGCGGAAATCGTGAGGTTTTGTAATTTTTGCTGGATGGCGCATAAAAAAACCGACCGCATCTTGCGGTCGGCTCTCCAAAGGGGGAAAGGCTACATGGGGATGGACTTAGCGGTAAATCTCGGCGTTACCACTCCACAGGCTGGAGTCACCGGGGGTTTCGGTACGAATAATACGGTAGTGGCCGGCACCCATTTGTTCAGCTTTCTGCGCCAGGCGGGCGGTAGCATCATCAAACGAACCGTGGACGCCGGAGACGGAAACCGTACCCATTTGCTGTAAATTCTGGCTCTGGCTTTCATCGACCTGAGTCGCGGCGAGCGTCGAAAATGATGTTGCCGCCAGTACGGCGGCAGCAAAGATTGCGGATAGTTTAGTCATAGCAAACTCCTGCCAGGATTCTGGAAAACGTTTAACCGTTACGGAGTTGATTATGACGTGGGGGATGAAAAGCAGAGTAAGCAAGGGGTAAAAGCGTTAAAGGAATGTGATGCTATTAAGCATTTGTCAAAAGAAGCGTCAGTAATAGTTACTTTTTATCTTTGATGTAACTTTGTATGACTATGTAGTAGCAACGCTAAGCCCACTTTATCCGCCGCTGCGTAATACGGCAAGTATTCATCCAGGCATTTTTGATCTGACGCAATAGTCCGCTATTGCTGCTGCGTCCTCGCGACAGCCGGGGTTACAATGCTGCGCCCTCTTCGTTCAGGTTCACAAAATTCGGCTGAATAGCCAGAGCTTACTTCCTCAACCGACTGCCGTATTAACCCGTCAGGAGCCACAGATGCTAAAACGTTCCGTTACCCGTAGCCTGAGTCGTGCCCTGTTCGCCATCGTGCTGCTTGCCTTTTTCTGCTCGTTGCTGGCGTTGTTGACGCTCTCAGCCAGCCTGCGCGACGCAGAAGCGCTTAATATGGCCGGTTCGCTACGGATGCAAAGCTATCGCCTGGCGCTGGATACCGCAACCCGCTCTCCCGCTCTTGCTGCGGATATCGCCAGCTATCAGCAATCGGTACAGGCTCCGGTATTGCTTTCTCTGCGCCACGCCTGGGTTCCGGCCAGCGTTAAGGAGCGCTATCAGGCACTGCTGGCCGCCTGGCAAGCGTTGCGGCCCCGGCTGGAAACGGGAAACGGCCAGCTTTATCAGCAAAATATTTCCCATTACGTTGCGCAGATAGACAGCTTTGTTCTTGCCTTACAGCACTGGGCAGAGCTGAAAATGAAGCTGGTGGTTGCGGCCTGCCTGCTGGGGTTTATCGCTATCGCTCTGCTGGCCAGGGCTTTTGCGCGAATGTCCGGCGCGCTGGACAGACAATATCTCTGGCTTGAAGAGACTATCAAAGAAAAAACCAGCGATCTGCGCCAGGCGAACCGTCGGCTGGCGCTGCTTTATCAATGTTCCGAAATGCTGCGTAACCATGATAAAGCCTGGGCTCCGGTGCTGGGGCTGCTGGTGGAGCATGAAAACCTGACCGCAATTGAATTAAGTTCGTCTCGCCTGGTGCAGGCCGCAGGCAAAGCGGATGAAAATTTACCCTGGCACAGCCTGCCGCTGGAGGAGACAGAAGGCGGCCTGCTGCGCTGGCAGGCGCGCGCCAGCGAGCCACAGCTGATGCAGGGTCTGGCAACCATGCTGGCACGCTCGCTACAGTTAGAGCACGCCGAACAAAAAGTCCGGCATCTGTTGCTGATGGAGGAGCGCGCAACTATCGCCCGCGAGCTGCACGATTCGCTGGCGCAGTCGCTGGTTTATTTACGTATTCAGATGGCACGCCTGAAGCGAGCGGTAGTCAAAGAGCCCTCCGCGCTGGCGATTGTGGCTGAAACGGACGTGGCGCTGAGCGAAGCTAACCGCCAGCTGCGAGAACTGCTAACCACTTTTCGTCTTTCGGTCGCGCCTGCCGATCTCACTACCGCGCTTGGTCAGGTGATAGCCCAGCTTCGCCCGCAAACGGAGGCAACGATTAGCCTGACGGGGAAAGCCACACGGCAGCATCTGGATGCCCAGCAGCAGGTGCACGTGTTACAAATTGTTCGGGAAGCTTTGTTGAACGCTATTCGCCATGCCAGAGCCAGCGAAATTACCGTGCAGATTGGGCAGCCAGACAGCGAAGAGATACAAATCGAGGTGAAAGATAACGGCCAGGGCTTTGACCCCGGGGCGGCAAAACCGGGTCATTACGGCCTTACCATTATGCAGGAGCGCGCAAAAAGTCTACAGGGTCGGCTGGAGATTAGTCATCCGCACGGCGGCGGCAGCCAGGTATCTCTCCGTTTTGCGCTGAAAAAAGCGTAAGCATCCGGCATATTTTACGGCACGATAATTTACACTTTTTCCTTAATTTCTCCACGATTCCCTTCGGCCCCACGGGTAAAGTGGAACGGTTCAAACAATCATAAAAACCTGCTGCCGTCGGACAGGGTTTAGCTGACCCATCCGCAATGCCGCCTTCTCCCGAAGCTTGTCTGGAGCCAATTCGATGGCGAATTTTTTTATCGATCGCCCCATTTTTGCGTGGGTCATTGCAATTCTGCTCTGTTTAACCGGTACGCTGGCCATCGTTTCGCTGCCCGTTGAGCAATATCCGGCACTTGCGCCGCCTAACGTCCGTATCACCGCTAACTATCCCGGCGCGTCTGCGCAAACGCTGGAGAACACGGTTACGCAGGTTATTGAGCAGAATATGACCGGCATCGATAACCTGATGTATATGTCCTCGCAAAGCAGCAATACCGGGCAGGCGACGATCACGCTGACCTTTGTTGCCGGCACCAACCCTGATGAAGCTCGCCAGCAAGTACAAAATCAGCTGCAAACCGCGCTGCGCAAGCTCCCTCAGGCCGTTCAGTCGCAGGGCGTGACGGTGACCAAGACGGGCGATACCAATATCCTGATGGTGGCCTTTGTCTCGACGGACGGCAGCATGGATAAGCAGGATATCGCCGACTATGTAGCCAGTAATGTGCAGGATCCGCTGAGTCGTATCGACGGCGTTGGTCAGGTGGATGCCTATGGCTCGCAGTACGCAATGCGTATCTGGCTCGATCCCAATAAGATGATCAATTATGCGCTGACCACGTCGGACATTGTCAGCGCTATTGAATCGCAAAATAGCCAGGTTGCCGTAGGCCAGCTGGGCGGCCTGCCCTCCGTAGATCGCCAGGCGCTTAACGCCACCATTAACTCTCAGTCGCTGTTAACCACCCCCGAGCAATTCCGCCAGATTACGTTGCGGGTCAATCAGGACGGTTCGGAAGTGCGATTAGGCGATGTGGCGACGGTTGCGCTGGGCGCGGAAAAGTATGACTTTTTGAGCCAGTACAACGGCCAGCCCGCTTCCGGACTGGGCGTTAAGCTGGCTTCCGGCGCGAACGAGTTGCAAACCGACAAGCTGGTGCGAGCGCGTATTGCAGAACTTTCCCACTATTTTCCGCACGGCCTGAAGGCGGAAATCGCCTATGAAACCACGCCGTTTGTCGTGGCCTCCATTGAGGACGTGGTAAAAACGCTGCTCGAAGCAATCGCGCTGGTGTTTGTCGTAATGTACCTGTTTTTGCAGAATTTTCGCGCTACGCTAATTCCCACTATCGCCGTTCCCGTGGTGCTGCTGGGCACTTTCGCTATCCTGTCGGCCTGCGGATTCAGTATTAATACGCTGACCATGTTTGCCATGGTGCTGGCGATAGGCCTGCTGGTGGACGATGCCATTGTGGTGGTAGAAAACGTTGAGCGAATAATGAGCGAGGAAGGCCTGTCGCCACGTGAGGCCACGCGCAAATCGATGGGACAGATTCAGGGCGCGCTGGTCGGCATTACGCTGGTACTTTCCGCTGTTTTCGTGCCCATGGCCTTTTTCGGCGGCACCACGGGCGCAATTTATCGCCAGTTTTCCGTCACTATCGTTTCCGCAATGGTGCTTTCGGTCATCGTCGCAATGGTTCTGACGCCCGCGCTGTGCGCCACGCTGCTTAAACCGCTGCCCTCGGGAGGTCATCACGAGCGACGCGGCTTTTTTGGCTGGTTTAACCGTACTTTTAACCGTAATGCGCAGCGTTATGAGCGCGGCGTAAGCCGGGTTCTGGCAAAAACCGGACGCTGGCTGCTGCTTTATGCTCTGCTGATTGCCGGTATGGCGCTGCTGTTTATGCATTTGCCTACCTCTTTCCTGCCGCTGGAAGACCGGGGCGTGTTCACCACCCAGGTGCAGCTACCGCCGGGCGCGACGCTACAGCAAACCAATAAAGTGGTGAATAAGGTCGAGCAATATTATCTGACCCAGGAAAAAGATAACGTACTTTCGGTCTTCTCAACTATTGGCGCAGGCCCCGGCGGCAACGGCCAAAACGTGGCGCGAATGTTTGTGCGCCTGAAAGACTGGCAGGATCGCTCGGGCGCGGAAAACAGCGCTTTTGCCATTATTGAGCGCGCCACCAAAGCGTTCAAAAATATCCGCGAAGGTCGCGTTATCGCCAGCAGCCCGCCCGCGATTACCGGTATGGGCAACTCGGCCGGCTTCGATATGGAATTGCAGGATCACGCAGGTCTGGGGCACGACGCGCTGATGCAGGCGCGCGACCAGCTGCTGGCAATGGCAGAAAGCAATCCGTCGCTGGCGAGGGTTCGCCATAACGGTCTGGACGATACGCCGCAGCTGCGAATCGATATCGATCAGCATAAGGCGCAGGCGCTTGGCGTTTCCATCGATGATGTCAACGACACGCTGACCACCGGCTGGGGCTCAACCTATGTGAACGACTTTTTGGACCGTGGCCGCGTAAAAAAAGTTTACGTTCAGGCGGCAGCGCCTTTCCGCATGCTGCCGGACGACATTGATAAATGGTATGTGCGCAATAGCGCAGGCGGCATGGTGCCGTTTTCCGCCTTTGCCACCACTCGTTGGGAAACGGGTTCGCCCCGCCTGGAGCGCTATAACGGTTATTCGGCCGTGGAGATCGTTGGCGAATCGGCCCAGGGCGTCAGTACCGGCACCGCAATGGATATTATGGAGCAGCTGGTCAGCAAGCTACCGCAGGGTTTTGGCGTCCAGTGGACCGGCGCGTCCTATCAGGAACGGATGAGCGGCGCACAGGCTCCGGCGCTTTATGCCGTCTCTCTGCTGGTGGTGTTTCTGTGCCTGGCCGCGCTTTATGAGAGCTGGTCGGTGCCCTTTTCCGTTATGCTGGTGGTGCCGCTGGGCGTGGTCGGCGCGCTGGCGGCAACCTGGCTGCGCGGCCTCGAAAACGACGTTTACTTTCAGGTTGGCTTGCTCACCGTTATTGGGCTGTCGGCGAAAAACGCGATTCTTATCGTGGAATTTGCTAACGATATGAACAGCAAAGGACGCGATCTGCTTGAGGCGACGCTGGAAGCTTCGCGCCAGCGCCTGCGTCCTATTCTGATGACTTCGCTGGCCTTTATGTTTGGCGTACTGCCAATGACTATTGGCAACGGTGCAGGCTCCAGCAGTCAGCATGCCGTGGGTACCGGCGTCATGGGCGGCATGTTTGCGGCCACCGTGCTGGCGCTCATTTTTGTGCCGATATTCTTTGTGCTGGTCCGTCGGCGCTTTCCACTAAAAGAGAGGCCGATCGCATAATAAGCAAAAGGCAGCCCGGAGGCTGCCTTTTTAAGTCGGATACTGAAAGTTAAGCTGGTTGATGCTGTCGCTGAGCTTCTCTTTATGAATGTGTTACTTACGAGTCAACATCGCTTCGATAAAGTCTTTCCAGTTCCCCAGTTCTAAGTCGATCATACATCACCTCTCTCGTTGTAGTGAGGCTATTATAGGATTATTCCTAAGGCGAAGTGAACTACTTTCGGCCATGAAAGCACCCTAAAAATTAGGAATTATCCTAATACGTGAGGTAACGCACATTTCTTATCGACTGATTTTTAAAGGGATTAATAGCCTGCTTATCATCAGGTGCCAGAGCATTTGCTAAGTCGCTGATTGGTAAGCATCAGCTAAAAAAGGGGAGTTAAGCGGAGGATGTTCCGGGAGGTATGGCGTTGCAGGGTCAGGTACGGCGAAAAACGGTTAAGGGGGCCACGCCCCCTCGCACGTTACTTCAAAACGATAATTTTGTCATAGCCGCCGCTCTCGCTGTCAATATGCGTTTTGGCATCCGGGTGTTCGGCCAGCACCGCTTCAACGATATGGTTAAACTCGTCGCAACGGCTCTCGTTTTTCCTGGCGATTACAATTGTCGACTGGGTTTCTTCAACCGTATGGGCGGAAGACGCTGTCATATAGTTCATATTGCCCCTCCTTATTCCTGCTCTCTTGAGTTTATACCGTCTTCCGTGCCTCGCAGGCGCATCCGTTGTAAACTACGCGCCCGAGCAGTATCGAATATAGATTAAACCCATAAAAAAAAGAAGGGAACCCGCCATGCTGACGATGTACGGCATTAAAAATTGCGACACGATAAAAAAGGCGAGGAAGTATTTAGAGGCAAAGCAGATAGCTTATCAGTTCCACGACTATCGCGCAGACGGGCTGGATGCCGCCTTGCTGCAAACTTTTACCGACGCGCTGGGCTGGGAAGCATTGCTTAACACGCGCGGCACTACCTGGCGCAAGCTGAGCGAAGAAACGCGCGCAAAGGTGAATAACGCCGCTACCGCGCAGCAGCTGATGCTGGAACAACCGGCAATGATTAAACGACCGTTGCTCAGCCGCGCCGATGGCTCTATGCTGCTGGGCTTTAATGAAGCCAGCTATTCGTCTTTTATTGTGGAGAAGTCCTGATTATGTTTTGTCCGGTCATTGAGCTGACGCAGCAGCTTATTCGTCGTCCTTCCCTCAGCCCGGATGATGCCGGTTGCCAGGCCCTGATGATCGAGCGTCTTCAGGCGATGGGCTTTACCGTTGAAGCAATGAATATTGGCGACACGCAGAATTTTTGGGCATGGCGCGGCAAAGGCGAAACGCTGGCATTTGCCGGCCATACCGACGTGGTGCCGGCGGGCGACGCCAGCCGCTGGATTAATCCGCCGTTTGAACCCACCATTCGCGACGGCATGCTGTTTGGGCGCGGCGCGGCCGATATGAAAGGCTCGCTGGCCGCGATGATTGTCGCAGCCGAAAGATTTGTCGCGACCCATCCCAACCACAAAGGCCGCCTGGCTTTTTTGATCACGTCGGATGAAGAAGCCAGCGCCACCAACGGTACGGTGAAGGTGGTCGAAGCGCTTATGGCGCGCCACGAACGTCTTGACTACTGCCTGGTTGGCGAGCCTTCCAGCACCGAAGTAGTGGGCGACGTGGTTAAAAATGGCCGTCGCGGCTCCATGACCGCTAACCTGACCATTCACGGCGTGCAGGGCCACGTTGCTTATCCTCATCTGGCCGATAATCCGGTACATCGCGCGCTGCCTGCTTTAAACGAGCTGGCGGCAACGGAATGGGATCGGGGCAACGAATTCTTCCCGCCTACCAGTATGCAGATTGCCAACGTACAGGCCGGAACCGGCAGCAACAACGTGATTCCGGGCGAATTTTTCGTACAGTTTAATTTCCGTTTTAGTACGGAACTGACCGATGAGATGATCAAGCAGCGCGTAAAAGATCTGCTGGATCGTCATCAGCTGCGCTACTCGCTGGACTGGGTGGTTTCCGGTCAGCCATTCCTGACTTCGACCGGCAAACTGGTTGAGGCGGTGGTAAACGCCGTTGAGCACTATAATGAAATTAAGCCACAGCTGCTGACCACCGGCGGTACTTCCGACGGCCGCTTTATCGCACGTATGGGCGCGCAGGTGGTAGAGCTGGGGCCGGTCAACGCGACCATTCATAAAATCAATGAGTGCGTGAAGGCCGCCGATCTACAGCTGTTGAGCAGAATGTACCAACGCATCATGGAACAGTTAATCGCGTAAGGATGAAATATGGAATGGCTTAAACACTACTGGTGGCTGATAGGTATCGTGCTGATGGTCGGCATACTGATGAACGTCTATAAAGACCTGAAGCGTATCGACCACAAAAAATATATGGACAACAAACCTGATTTGCCGCCGCATCGTGATTTCAACGATAAGTGGGATGACGACGACGACTGGCCAAAGAAAAAGTAGCCGGATTGCTTTGCCTGTCCCTCAGGCAAAGCGCCACGGGCATGGCCGCGAGACCTGGCGGCCGTGCCTGCCGGTTGTCGTTACTTTTGTCCTGTGCCCGCCGGCCAGGCCCCGGCTTTTTGCATCATCTCTGCCACATCCGCATTCTTTATTTGGATTAGTCGATTTCGCCACTCTTCATGCGAATTAGACGATCTCGCCACTCTTCATGCGGATTAGTCGATCTCGCCACTCTTCATGCGGATTAGTCGATTTCGCCACTCTTCATGTGAATTAGTCGATCTCGCCACTCTTCATGCGGATTAGTCGATTTCGCCACTCTTCATGCGGATTAGTCGATTTCGCCACTCTTCATGCGGATTAGTCAATTTCGCCACTCTTCATGCGAATTAGTCGATTTCGCCACTCTTCAGCGCGGTTTTTATCCAGTGCCAGCAATGCCCGCTCGGCCTCCTGCCGCCAGCCGTTGAGTAACGCTTTTTTGCCCGACAGCCCCGACAGCCCGATCAGCTCGGCCTGCGATAGCCGCGCCAACAGCATTCCCTGCAATAAAGGCAACGGCTGCGAAATATTGTTCAATAGCCTTCCCAGCGCGCCGATACTTGCGTCGAACGAGCGTTGCGCCCAAGCAAAGCCCGCCAGCTCGCGCCAGTCTTCGTCATCAGGCTGGTCGTCTGCCATGGCGGGAAATGCCAGCTCCACGCCATCCAGCAAAGGCTGTAGCCAGCGCCAGTCGCGCGCCAGACGTTGGGCTGCCTTCCCGGCGAGCACCCTGCCCCGCTCGCTTAACGGTAAAATAGCCATGGCGGCATAGCAGCCGCTGCTGGCTTCCGGCCGCGTACCAAAACGCGCCAGCTGAAAACCGCAGGCCTGCCAGAAATGCCACAGCGCTGGCGTGTAGCCAAAACTAACGGAAAGGAAATCCAGACCTTGCGCCTGGTCAATGCTGTGCTGTACCAGTTGCTGGCCAATACCGTGCCGCCGTAGCGCAGGCGTGACCGCAATACGGCTGATGCGGCGGGAACGCATTTGCGCCGCCTCGGGCCAGCCGCCGTGTGCGGCAAGCGACTGGGCAACCAGATTCCCGGCGGGACGGCGCAGCCCCGCCCAGATGGCCTGCGCCAGTTCGGCCGACAAACCACCTTCATCCACCAGCCACAAAGCGGCCTGAACGCTTTTGCCTTGCAAAGCCGCGCTAAAGTGCATGCCTGGCGCATCCATCATCCGCCGCAGATCGAGAGGCGAAGTGCGATAGTGCGCGCTGGTTAACAGCTGGTAGATCGCTTCAAGCGTCTCCGGCTTATCCTGCCAGTCCTGCTGGCGCGGAAAACAGAAATGCACGTTCGTACCGCGGGTTTCCGGTTCAGCTTCGCTAAACAGAAGCGCCCGTTCGATAAAGTGCTCCAGCGGATCCTGCTGCGCCCAGCGTAATGGCTTATCGAGCTTGCAAAGCGTTACGTCCGGCAGCCCGGCGCAAAATTTTAGCAGGAAGCCGCGTCCCGTTCCTTCATAGCCTTGCAGCGTGGTGGTTAACAGCGTGCGGGGAAAAAGCCTGACCAGCCGTTCCAGCATCGGGGCGGGAATAGCCGCCGCCTCGTCGATCAGCAACCAGTCGATATCCCGTGGCAGTTCCGATGAATCCAGCGCCAGCAGCCTGTCGGGCGCGATAAAATGAAAAGCGTCACCGGCGAAGTTGGCCAACACGTCCGTCGCCGCTTTTGCCGGGGCTGAAATCAGACAGCGACCGGGCCAGCGCGCTGCCAGCGATCCGGCAAGCGCCGATTTGCCTCGCCCACGCGGTGCCGTCAGCACGTAAATTCCCGGTTTCTCCGTCAGTAACTGCTCCAGTAGCTGTTGCTGCTGCGAAACGTCATTCGGCTGCCAGGCTGGCGCCGGTAGCGGCGCAGGCAAAACGGGAGCCTGATTTTGACAAAGCTTTGCCACCTGCGGATCGGCCAGCAACAGTTTTTGCAGGCGCGAAATAAAGTTAGGCGTAGCGACAGGCGCGGCCGTTTCGCCCCAGCGCAGCGAATCGTTATCGGGCTGCGTTAGCCAGCTGGCCCACTCCGGCACCAGCAACAGTAGCCAGCTGCCCGCCTTCAGCGTTCCCGCTACAATCGCCAGCGCTTGCGCATCAAACCCGTGACGCGCATCGAAAACGGCATGAAGAAACTCTTGGCCAAGCAGCGTTTTTGCCACTCCGGGCGCGCAGTGCAGCGGACTTTGCGGCGCATCGCCCAGCCACAGCCAGTCGCCGGGCAACAGCGACACCCACTGCTGCACCTGCTGCTGGCACCATGCAAAATCGCCGCTGACTACCATCAGCCGCCGCATACCCTGCTGGCGTAGCCGTTCCGTTTGTGCACTGACGTCGCGTAAATCAGCCACCGAAGGTATCACACTGGCCAGGATTGCCGCTGTCGAAACCCTTTTTAAACCAGCTATAGCGCTGTTGCGATGTGCCGTGCGTAAAGCTGTCCGGCACCACGCGTCCCTGGCTCTGCTGCTGGAGGCGATCGTCGCCAATCGCTTCGGCGGCGTTCAGCGCTTCCTGCAGATCGCCCGGTTCCAGTACGTTTTCCTGCTGCATATAGTGTCCCCACACGCCAGCAAAGCAGTCGGCCTGTAGCTCCAGCTTGACCGAAAGCTGATTCGCCTGCTTTTGCCCACCCTGCTGCTGGAGCTGCCGCACCTTTGGCTCGATGCCCAGCAAACGCTGCACGTGATGGCCTACCTCATGCGCAACCACATAGCCCTGCGCAAAATCGCCATCCGCGCCCAGCTTGTTTTTCATTTCGTCATAGAACGAGAGATCGATATAAACGGTGCTGTCGGTCGGGCAGTAAAAAGGCCCCATCACCGACTGGCCCGTGCCGCAGCCGGTACGCGTCGAGCCGCGATACATCACCAGCTTTGGCGGGGTATAGGTTTTACCCATCTTTTGAAAGATTTTATGCCAGGTGTCTTCGGTGGTTGCCAGCATCACCGAGGTAAATTTTGCGGCTTCATCCTGCTGCGCCGTAGTTTGTTGCGAAGCTGGCTGGGAAAGTGAAGAGGAACCACCGTTTAGTAAGGGGGTTAAGTCGTAGCCATAGTAGCCAGCAATCATCACGATAATCAGCAGGACAATACCGCCTTTACCACGTGGGATCCGCATTCTCCCGGTTCCTACCGTACCGGACTCATTACGGCGATCTTCCACGTTATCGCTCTCACGGCGCCCTTGCCAACGCATACATTAACCCCTGGTTTATAAAATGATGGAGTGATTTTAGTCGTGCGCAGCGCCTGGCACCAGTGCGGTGATGCTGATTAATCCGGAGCAAAAGGCAGATTCAGAATGCAGGAACAGTACGGGAGGTAAAACAGAGGCTGCGGCAGGGGCCGCAGCCTGAAAAATCAGTCCAGCTTGACGCCCAGGCGGTTAGCCACTTCTTCGTAGGCTTCAATCAGGCCGCCAAGGCTCTGACGGTAGCGGTCTTTATCCATCTTGTTCAGCGTTTCTTTATCCCACAGGCGGGCACCGTCCGGTGAAAACTCGTCGCCCAGCGTGACTTCGCCGTTAAACAAACCGAACTCCAGCTTAAAGTCCACCAGGATTAGACCGGCATCGGCAAAAAGCTTGCTCAGCACCTCGTTAGCTTTGTAGGTCAGCTCGCGCATACGCGCCAGGTTCTCTTTGCTTACCCAGCCAAACGTTTCGCAATAGGATTCGTTCACCATAGGATCATGACGCGCATCGTCTTTTAAAAACAGGTCAAACAGCGGCGGGTTAAGGATCATGCCTTCTTCCACGCCCAGGCGTTTTACCAGCGAGCCCGCCGCGCGGTTACGCATCACGCATTCAACCGGCACCATATCCAGCTTTTTAACCAGCGCTTCGTTATCGGAAAGCAACGCTTCCATCTGGGTAGGAATGCCCGCTTCTGCCAGTTTCGTCATGATGAAATGGTTAAACTTATTGTTAATCATTCCTTTACGATCAAACTGTTCGATGCGTTCACCGTCCAGTGCTGACGTATCATTGCGGAATTCGAGTACCAACAGATCCGGATTTTCGGTGCTGTAAACGGTTTTCGCTTTGCCGCGATACAACTCAGCTTGCTTTTTCATCTCTATACTCCAAACGTGAAATCCCCTTTCGCCCTGGCCTTAGCCACGCCAGAACGGCCGGATATGAACTATTGCATCTATTGTATGATCGACCGCGAAAAAACCGAAGCAATCGATTACGCAGCGGCAAATAAAAAAGGCCGGAACGTGCCGGCCTTGCGATTATTTGTTGAATGCCGCCTGAAGCACCGCCACCAGCGCATCGTTTTGCGACTGGGTCAGCGAGTGTCCTTTTGGATCCAGGAACTGCAGGCTGCTGCGGTTATCCAGGTCACCAACCTGCAGCTTATATTTGCCGTTGGTCAGCTCAGGATCTTTCGCGCCAAGCTGGTCCCAGGTTTCGCTGGAAGGCTCACTGTAGGTCACGCTCAGGCTGCCCTGCGGACGGTTCTGATCGGTTACCTTCATACCCGCGCGTTCCAGCGCGGCCGGCAGACGCTGCCAGACGACGTTAAACGGCGCGCGTACAATCAGGTTCGGCAGGCCGGTATCATCCGCACCGCTCTGCACGTTGATCTGCGCCACGCTGCCTTTTGCCGCCGCGTTTTCACGCGTGGTTTCGTTCTTGTCCAGGCCGCTGCTTAGCTCGTTAAGCATCTGCGCGGTATAGCGCTGCATCTGTACGGGTGAAGTAACGGCTTTGCCTTCCTGCTGCAGCTCCAGTAGCTTCACGGTCAGCGCCTGCTGATAGCCCTGCTGCTGTACGCTGATCTGGTAGCGGCCGCGATACTGATGATCTTCATCCGCACGGTTCCACTGTACCCAGTCGGTGGTCAGCGTCTGGCTGGCGTCGGTACGGCTGGCGATAGCATAGTTGCGTGCCTGCACGATATCTACCACCTGCGGCCACAGCGATCCGCTACGGTTATTGTCCAGCAGCAGCACGCCTGAATTACCGGCAAACTGCGTGCGGGTGCCGTTCATCAGCGCCAGCGGCTGCGCCGGTGGACGAATGTCCAGCTGCTTGCCGATGGCGCCTTTGCTGCTGGCGGAAGGAATGTCGAAATCACCGTTTTGCAGCGGCAGGATCATACCGGCAGGCGCGTGCAGTTCGTTAACGTCCGCAGCCTGAAGGTAAGATTCGTCACCGCTGACCTGGCGCTTGTAGCGCTGGTCGCTTGAACATGCCGCCAGCAACATCACCAGCGACAGGCCAACCACTTTCGCGATTGCCGACTTTTGTACTGTGTAAGCCATTACTTCTCCCTAAATTTACAGCAGGCCTGCGTCTTTCAGTGCCTGCTCAACAACCGGACGACCGGCATCAGTCATCGGCGTCATCGGTAGACGCAGCGTATCGGTTGCAATTAATCCTAATTTTTTAGCCGCCCATTTTACCGGGACAGGATTAGGCTCAATAAATAGCTTCTGATGCAGATGCATCAAACGCTGGTTAAGGCGGCGAGCTTCCTGGAAGTTGCCCTGTTTGGCAAGCGCACAAAGCTCCACCATTTCACGCGCGGCGATGTTCGCCGTCACCGAGATAACGCCTTTGCCGCCCAACTGCATAAAGTCGAGGGCAGAAACGTCGTCACCGCTGACCAGCACGAAATCGTCATCAACCAGCTCTTGGATCTGGCTAACCCGCGATAAGTTCCCGGTCGCCTCTTTGATTCCGATAATATTTTTAATCTTCGCCAGGCGACCCACGGTTTCCGGCAGCATATCGCAGCCGGTGCGCGAAGGCACATTGTAAAGCATTTGTGGCAGATCGGTACTTTCGGCGATGGCTTTAAAGTGTTGGTACAGACCTTCCTGGGTAGGACGGTTGTAGTATGGCGTGACGGTCAGGCAACCTACTACGCCGCTGGTTTCGAAACGCCGCGTCAACGCGATGCCTTCCGCCGTGGCGTTAGCGCCGGTTCCGGCGATGATCGGTATGCGGCCATCGGCCAGCTCCAGCGTCATCATCACCACGTCGCCATGTTCATCATGGCTTAAGGTTGCCGACTCGCCCGTTGTTCCTACGGAGACAATTGCCGCCGTTCCGCTGGCAACATGATAATCAATCAGTTTTTTCAGACTTGCACGACAGACAGACCCTTTGTCATCCATCGGCGTAACGAGCGCAACTATACTTCCCGTAAACATTAGCCATCCCCTCCACAAACAAGTGCTTCATGGTACGTTTGTCCGTCGTGGAAAAGCAAGCGGGCAAGCCCGCCAGCCCCCTTGGCACAGGGTATTTTTTATGTTTACCTAAGAGTTATCACAATTGCTAATCACTACGACGGACAGGAAGCATTATTTTGCCGCAGTCAGAGCAACATCATCTGGTTATCACCGCGTTAGGCGTCGACCGTCCGGGGATAGTTAACACCATTACCCGTCACGTCAGCAGCTGCGACTGCAACATTGAAGACAGCCGTCTGGCGATGCTGGGCGACGAGTTCACCTTTATTATGCTGCTTTCCGGCAGCTGGAACGCTATTGCGCTGATTGAGTCGACGCTGCCGTTGAAAGGGGCCGAGCTGGAACTGTTAATCGTTATGAAGCGCACGACCTTTCGCGAAAGACCGCCGATGCCCGCCACCGTTTGGGTACAGGTTGAAGTCACGGACTCCGCGCATATCATTGAACGCTTTACCGATCTCTTTGATTCACATCAGATGAATATTGCCGAACTGGTGTCGCGCACGCAGCCTGCGGCAGAAAATAAGCCATCCTTGCTCTATATTCAGATTACCGCTCACAGTCCTGCCAGTCAGGATGCTGCAATTATTGAGCAGGCGTTTAACAGCCTCTGTACAGAGTTACATGCACAAGGCACTATTAGCGTCGTCCAGTATCCACAGCATGATGAAAAAATGGAGAGTAGTGATGAATCCACTGAAAGCCGGCGATCTCGCACCCACATTTAGCTTGCCCGATCAGGATGGCGAGCAGGTAAACTTGACCGACTTCCAGGGACAGCGCGTTCTGGTTTATTTCTATCCGAAGGCGATGACGCCAGGCTGCACCGTTCAGGCGTGTGGTCTGCGTGACAGCATGGATGAGCTGAAAAAAGCTGGCGTGGAAGTCTTAGGCATCAGCACGGATAAGCAGGAAAAGCTGTCGCGATTTGTTGAAAAAGAAATGCTGAACTTCACTCTGCTTTCGGATGAAGATCACCAGGTCTGCGAGCAGTTTGGCATCTGGGGTGAGAAAACCTTTATGGGCAAAACCTATGACGGCATTCACCGCATCAGTTTTTTAATTGGCACCGACGGTAAGATTGAGAAAGTGTTCGACGATTTCAAAACCAGCAACCACCACGATATCGTGATGGACTACCTGAAGTCGGCGTAAAAATTTAACGGGCGGAACGCTTTCTTTTCGCCCGTATTAAACGACAGCCTTTATTCAAACGCTCTTTACCTGCCCTGCCTGCACGCTACCCTTTTGAAAATCGTCAGAATAAACACCCTGTAACCGCCCTCTTTTGCCTTAACCAAGCTGGCGGTAAATCTCCTGCGCGCTCTCTTCCAGCTGATGGCTTACCACTACCCGGTTACGGCCTGCATGTTTAGCGGCGTAAAGCGCATCGTCCGCCTGCTTGAAAATACGCTCAAGCGGCGTGTCATCGGCTTCCCACAGCGCCACGCCAATAGAAAGGGTGATGTGCCCGACCGGAATAATCTCCAGCTGCTCAATTTTTTTGCGCACGCGTTCCGCAATAACGGCCGCCATTTCACGATCGGCACCGGGCAGAATGATCAGAAACTCTTCGCCACCGTTGCGGCATACCACGTCCGTTTGTCGCGAACTTTTACTCAGCTGCTGGGCCACGTTTTTAATAACGCTGTCGCCAACATCGTGTCCCCAGCTGTCGTTCACTCGCTTGAAGTGATCGATATCCAGCGCCAGCACGGAAAAAGACTGGCGGGTGGCAAGGAAATATTCCAGCACCGCATTCAGACCGCGCCGGTTAAGCAAGGCCGTCATAGGATCAGTCTGTACTTCAAATTTCAGTCGACCAATTTTATCCTGCAGCAGGCCGATGCCGGTCAGCATCGCACGCTTAATTTCTGCCGCTTCGTAATACCATGACTGAATGACGCCGATCTCTGTTGAAACGCCCGGCGCGTCCATCTGGCTGGCATTACGTGCCAGCTGCCCCAGCGGGCGGGCAATCAGACGCGCCACGCACCAGGCGAAAACCAGCGTTAACAGCGCAAACGGAATGGCGCGCTGCAAAACCTTCAGCATCAGGCTGCTGAGCGGCGTCAGCGTAGCTTTTGCCGGTTTCATGGCAACAATCATCCAGCCAGGCGTAGCAACAGTGGCGTAGCTCGCCAGCATTGTCGCGCCGTTGTTATCCTTGACCAGCTGATAACCACTTTTCTGCTTAACGCCGTTACCGATCGGTAGCGCAATTTTTTGACCAATCAGCGCGTTGTTTTCATGGTAAAGCACGCGGTTTTCGCTATCGACCACGTAAAGTGAAGAGCCATCGCGATAGAATTGCTCGCCCAGCAGTTCATTAAGAATGCTTTTTTTCTTCAGGTAAATGGTACCGCCAACAAAACCCAGATAGGTGCCGTCAGCAGCCCGGATGGGATAAGAAACAAACACCATCAGATTGTGGGCGACAGAAATCGAAGGCTGGCTGATGAGCGGCTTACGCTCTGTCAGCGCCTGACGAGTCGCATCAGTTGTCAGATGTATGCCTTTCAGCATCAGAGAATCAGGGGAAATCGCCCTGACCCAGCCGTTGGCATCCACCACCACCGTCGAGTTAAAGCTGCTGGTCTGCTCGCGCAGCCTTGCTACCTCGCTTTCCATTAATGCATCATTCTGCATATCCTGGCTTAGTGTTTTGGCGCTGTAAGCCAGCTGCGACCTGGCCAGCTCAAAAAACATTTCCGTGGTCGAGGCGAGTTTGGTGGCATAGACACGGTTCGATTCCAGCGTATTGGTTATCAGCACCTCCCGCTGTACCTGCCAGGTGGCGTACAGAGAGCTGGCCAGCGTGATCACAATGCTGGCGATGGCTAATAGCGTAATAAGCGTACGCAAATCCAGCTTTGGCCGATGAAGCCTCATGGATTTACCTCGAGGAAACATTTCATAGATGTCGCTCTTATTTTAGGTGCGCGTTTAGTTTGCTGGTCGATCATGCCCTGGTGTTGCATGATTCAATAGTATGAGTATCGTCACGATTAAGAATAATCTTAGTGGTTTTAACTCAATTTTTTGTGGTCGGAGGTGTAGCCTGGCGGGAAGCGGGCCGGCGGCCCGCTCTGAATCAAGAAAAGTTACATGGCGAGAAAAGCGTAGCCCTTGTTTTCCAGCGTAGAAACGGTGGTCGGGCTGGAGAGCGCATGGGTAACGGAGCTATCGATCCAGTCGTGCTGGAAGTGGTGGAAAGCCACGGACTGATCGCAAACCGAAACGTCAACGCCCTTAGCGCGCAGTTCGCTAATCAGTTTCAGGTTCGGGTTATCAATGCCGAACATTTTCTTGTACTGCTCGTTATTCAGCATTGCTGGCGTACCGTCACCGGTTACCGAAACGACAAATTTAAGCTGATCCTGCGGAACGCCGGAGGCGATATATAAGTTCACCACGCGCGCTACTCGCTGCAGTCCTAAATTAGGATCGTTAGGACCATTTTCCGCTTTCGTAATCTGGAAAACAATTTTGTTGCTGTCGCCCTGTGCAGGCTTATAGGCCGCGTCCGCTTCGTAATGAATTTTACCGTAGCCGTCGATGGCCGGGGTGCTCCAGAATCCTTCCGGATCGGTTGGCTCGCTGCCAAAATGCTGGCTAACTTTATCAGCGATAGCGGGCGCAGCGGTAAAGCTCGCTCCGACAAAACCGGCAATAACAGCCACTAATACGTAGGATACGACTGGGCGCATTGTATGCTCTCCATGAAAAACAAAGAATTGAAAAGGTTAAAAAGGACTAGCTCGCTGCCCGTAAGCGGCAATGAGATTGGTGATACAGGTTGTAGAAAATATGACACCCTGTAAATAAGCTGTAATCTGTTTTCGAAACGGCGGCGCCAGCAAAACTTTTAAAATAAACATCAGACTTTAATAAAAAAGCTAAAGATAAAAAATAATTAGATCCATTATATTAAAGTAAAAAACATCTTTTTATTGATTTGCGTTAGTGATAGCAGGGATCTTTAATTTTCACTGAATTTAATTTCAGTTAAGAATGGTATCAGGTTTTTAAGCCATGCTGGATAAATAAAGAAGAAAGCAGCCTGCGGCTTGCGCATATTGCCATCACCACAGAGCCGATTTTAGGAGTATGCTTAAACAAAATTTACGATACCTTCAGTTTTTTTGAATAAATTTACGCGATTTTACTCTACAACGGCGATTTGTCCGGGCAACGTAGCCTCTTTACCTTCATTTTTTTCGATAAGGTTACGCGGCAACTATTCATCCTGCAAAGCGTTTCCTTCCGTATGCCGGCTGGGTAAGATAGCCTGTAGACCGACCGCTTTGCCCGACAAACGAGGACGTCATCAAAATGGGATTTTGCATGATTAACCGATGGAAATACTGTGCTTTGGCTTCGCTTATTCTGCTTCCTGCGCTTGCCCTGTCGCCAGCAAAGGCTGACGTGAGCGATAACCTGCCGGATATCGGCACGACGGCAGGCAGTACGCTCTCTGTTAATCAGGAGCTGGCGATGGGCGATTTTTACGTCCGCCAGCTGCGGGCAAGTGCGCCGCTGATCAACGATCCGCTGCTGAATGACTATATCAATCAGCTGGGACAGCGGCTGGTCGCCCACGCCTGGTCGGTTAAAACACCTTTCCACTTTTTTCTGGTCAGCAATGATGAGCTGAACGCCTTCGCCTTTTTTGGCGGCAACGTGGTGCTGCATTCGGCTCTGTTTCGCTATACCGATAACGAAAGCCAGCTGGCATCCGTAATGGCGCACGAAATTTCCCACGTGACTCAACGCCATCTGGCCCGCGCCATGGAAGATCAGCAGCGTAACGCGCCGCTGACCTGGGTGGGCGCCTTAGGCTCCATTTTACTGGCGATGGCTAATCCGCAGGCCGGGATGGCGGCATTAAGCGGCACGCTGGCCGGTGCGCAGCAGGGCATCATCAGCTTTACCCAGCAGAACGAACAGGAAGCCGATCGTATTGGGATTCAGGTATTACAGCGCGCCGGTTTCGATCCGCAGGCAATGCCCGACTTTTTGCAAAAGCTGGCGGACCAGTCGCGCTTTTCGTCAAAACCGCCGGAGATATTACTGACGCATCCCCTGCCGGATAGCCGCCTGTCGGATGCGCGCAACCGCGCCAGCCAGATGAAGCCCGTTGTGGTGCAATCTTCGCAGGATTTCTATATGGCAAAGGTTCGCGTGCTGGGCATGTACGCCACCGGCAGGAATCAGCTTAACGACGATCTGCTGGATAAGTTAAGTAAAGGCAACACTCGCGAGCAGACGGCAGCGCAGTATGGTAAAGCCGTGCAGTTTTTACAGGCAAAAAGCTATGACAACGCCCGCAAAATCATTGCCCCACTGCTGGCCGCGCATCCCGATAACGTCTGGTATCTGGATCTGATGACCGATATTGATATTGGCCTGAAGCAACCTCAGCGCGCCGTAGCCTTGCTGGCGAACAGTAAAGTCAAAGCCAGCCCGGTGATCCAGCTGAATCTGGCCAACGCTTACGTAGAAGCGAAACAGCCAGCTAACGCCAGCAAAATTCTTTATCGCTATACGTGGGCAAATAAAGATGACCCTAACGGCTGGGATCTGCTGGCGCAGGCCTCTGCCGACCAGGGGCTAACCGATGAAGAAGAAGCCGCACGGGCAGAAAGCCTGGCGCTGAATGGCCAGCTGGACCAGGCCATCAGAAGCCTGAGCGACGCCAGCGCCGCCGTCACGCTGGGCAGCCTGAAGCAGGCTCGCTATGATGCGCGTATCGATCAGCTTCGCGCGCTACAACAGCGCTTCCGCCAGTATCAGAAAAAATAGGGAATGAATGGCAACCGTACAGATCTATCACAACCCACGCTGCTCAAAGAGCCGCGAGACGCTGGCCTTATTACACAGTCAAGGGATCGAACCGGAAGTAGTGCTTTATTTGCAAAATCCGCCGGATATCACCACGCTGAAAAACCTGCTGCGGCAGGCAGGATTTCATTCCGCCCGTGAGCTGATGCGAACCAAAGAAGAGCATTACAAAGCGCAAAATCTTGGTGATAAAACGCTTAGCGAAGAGCAGCTGCTGGCAGCGATGGCGGACAATCCAGCCCTGATCGAGCGGCCAATTGTGGTCGCTAACGGTAAGGCACGCCTGGGCCGACCACCGGAGCAGGTGCTGGAGATCCTTTAAAGATCCAGCGTCTCTTTTACGAAGGGAATGGTCAGCTTGCGCTGGGCGCTGATTGACGCGCGATCCAGCTTGTCCAGCGTGATAAACAGCGTGCGCATCTCACGATCCAGCCTTTTCAGCAGAAAGCGGCCTACGTCTTCCGGCAGCTCAAAGCCCCGCAGGCGCGAACGCAGCTGTAGCGCCTGCAGCTTGTCTTCGTCCGACAGCGGCTGCAAACGGTAGATCTGGCCCCAGTCAAGGCGAGAAGCCAGATCCGGCAGCTTCAGGTTTAGCTGGCGCGGCGGACGATCGCCCGTAATCAGCAGCTTGGTGCGGCCCGTTTCCAGAATGCGGTTATAGAGATCGAAGATCGCCATTTCCCACGGCTCGTCTCCGGCAACGCACTCAATATTATCAATACAGATCAGCGCCAGCTGCTCCATGCCGTCCAGCACTTCGGGCACGAACCATGTCCGCTTGTCCAGCGGCACGTAGCCTACGGCTTCGCCGCGAGCGGAAAGCTCCGCACAGGCCGCGTGCAGCAGATGGCTGCGCCCGCCGCCTTCGCGCGACCAGAAATAGAGATAGCTGCCGTGTTCCTGCCGTAACGCGCCCTGCAGCGCGGCGACCAGCGACGGGTTCTCTCCCGACCAGAAGCTGGCGAAAGTTTCATCGTCTGGCAAATAGAGTGGCAATGACAGCTGTGCCGGAGTGTTCAGAAGCACCTCAGTAATGGGTCGAAATCCGGCGGCAGTTTATCACAACTCTGACGGGATTATGAAACGGGCAGCAAGGCTGCCCGAAACTCACTGCGGATCGCGATCTTCCGGATCCAGCACAATCTCTTCGGGGCGGATCACCGAGATCAGCTTAAAGATCAGGCTGAGGCCAACGCCGACGATGGTAGCCAGCGCCATGCCTTTGAGTTCTGCCGCACCGATATGCACCGTCGCGCCGCTCACGCCAATAATCAGGATCACCGAGGTCAGGATCAGGTTTTGCGCCTTGTTATAATCCACTTTGGATTCAATCAGCACACGTATCCCCGATGCGCCAATCACGCCATACAGCAGCAGCGAAACGCCGCCCATCACCGGCACGGGAACGGCCTGGATAGCGGCAGCCAGCTTGCCAACGCAGGAGAGTAAAATCGCCAGAATCGCCGCGCCGCCAATTACCCACGTGCTGTAAACACGGGTAATCGCCATTACGCCGATATTTTCACCATAGGTAGTATTTGGCGTTGAGCCAAACAGCCCCGAGAAGACGGTGGAGATACCGTTGGCAAACATAGAACGATGCAGGCCCGGATCTTTCAGCAGATCTTTTTTAACGATATTCGCCGTCACCACCAGATGACCAACGTGTTCGGCAATCACCACCAGCGCGGCGGGTAGAATGGTCAGCATAGCTGCCCATTCAAAGCGCGGCGTATAAAAAGTTGGCAGGGCAAACCACGGCGCGGCTTCCACCGTCGACCAGTTAACGATGCCCATAAAATAAGAGAGCGCGTAGCCGACCAGCACGCCGACCAGAATGGGGATAATCGCCAGAAAGCCGCGAAACAGCACGGAGCCAAATACCGTTACCGCCAGCGTCACCATCGAAATCAGGATGGTTTTGCTATCGGCCGCCGCGCCGTTGGCGGGCAGAAGTCCAGCCATGTTTGCCGCCACCCCAGCCAGTTCCAGCCCGATGACCGTCACGATCGCGCCCATCGCCGCTGGTGGAAACATTACGTCGAGCCAGCCCGTTCCGGCTTTCTTAACGATCAGCGCCACCACGCAAAACAGCACGCCACACAGGATAAAACCGCCCAGCGCCACTTCATAACCCAGTGGCAGCAGCAGCAGGACCGGCGAAATAAAAGCGAAGCTTGAACCCAGATAGGCCGGTATTTTTCCTTTGCAGATAAAAAGGTACAGCAGCGTGCCGATGCCGTTAAACAGCAGCACGGTCGCCGGATTTATATGAAACAAAATGGGCACCAGCACCGTCGCGCCAAACATGGCGAACAGATGCTGGAAGCTGAGTGGAATGGTTTGCAGCAGCGGTGGCCGCTCGCTTACGCCAATAGCGCGACGCGTCATGGTGAATTGCCCTCTGGTTTACACAATAAAAAACCGACTCTCTGGTCGGCTTATTTGCTCTCTATTTGGTTCCGAAAATCTTGTCGCCCGCATCGCCGAGGCCAGGAATGATATAGCCTTTATCATTCAGTCCCTGATCGACAGATGCGGTGTACAGCTCCACGTCCGGATGCGCTTTTTCCAGCGCGGCAATGCCTTCCGGCGCGGCCACCAGCACCAGCACTTTAATGCTGGTACAGCCCGCTTTTTTCAGCAGGTCGATAGTGGCGATCATGGAGCCGCCGGTAGCCAGCATCGGATCAACGACCAGCGCCATGCGCTCTTCAATATTGGAAACCAGCTTCTGGAAATAAGGCACCGGCTCCAGCGTTTCTTCGTCGCGGTATACGCCAACCACGCTGATGCGCGCGCTGGGGACGTGTTCCAGCACGCCTTCCATCATGCCAAGACCGGCGCGCAGGATAGGCACCACGGTAATTTTTTTGCCTTTGATCTGATCGATTTCCACCGGGCCATTCCAGCCTTCGATGGTGACTTTTTCCGTTTCTAAATCCGATGTGGCTTCATAAGTCAGCAGACTTCCCACTTCTGAAGCGAGCTCGCGAAAACGTTTGGTGCTCACGTCCTGCTCACGCATCAGGCCCAGTTTGTGTTTGACCAGCGGGTGTTTGACTTCCACGATCTTCATTGTTGTTCTCCCGGAATCTGTAGCAAAAAAAAATCGCGGGATTATAGCGCCATTTGGCAGCCAGTACCTATCACTTAATCCCACTTCTGGAAGATATTACGCAATGATAAGAATTGGCTAAAATTCATCTATCCGCAATGCACCGCTAAGATGGTGCTCGCAAACGTTTGCCTGCGCTGGTAGAATTGCCGCGCTTTATACCAACCACCAACCGCAAACCGCGTGGGGATTCGCAGTGACCGACAAAACCTCTCTCAGCTATAAAGACGCCGGCGTAGATATCGATGCTGGCAATGCTTTAGTCGACCGCATTAAAGGCGTAGTGAAAAAGACCCGCCGCCCGGAAGTTATGGGTGGACTGGGCGGTTTCGGTGCCCTTTGTGCACTGCCGCAAAAATACCGCGAACCGATTCTGGTTTCCGGCACTGACGGCGTCGGCACCAAGCTGCGTCTGGCGATGGATCTGAAGCGCCATGATGCCATCGGCATCGATCTGGTTGCCATGTGTGTGAACGATCTGGTGGTACAGGGCGCCGAGCCGCTGTTCTTCCTGGACTACTACGCGACCGGCAAGCTGGACGTGGATACGGCCGCCAGCGTAATTACCGGTATCGCAGAAGGCTGTTCACAGTCTGGCTGTGCGCTGGTTGGCGGTGAAACCGCCGAAATGCCGGGCATGTATCACGGCGAAGATTACGACGTGGCGGGTTTCTGCGTCGGCGTGGTGGAAAAATCAGAAATCATTGACGGCAGCAAAGTCAAAGATGGCGACGTGCTGATTGCGCTGGGTTCAAGCGGCCCGCACTCTAACGGCTACTCGCTGGTGCGTAAGATTCTGGAATTCAGCAACACGAATCCTGAAACCACTATGCTTGCGGGCAAATCTCTGGCCGATCATCTGCTGGCGCCAACCCGCATCTACGTGAAAAATATCCTGAGCCTGATTGAGCAGGTTGACGTACACGCTATCGCTCACCTGACCGGCGGCGGCTTCTGGGAAAATATTCCGCGCGTGCTGCCGGACAATACCCAGGCCGTTCTGTCCGAATCAAGCTGGCAGTGGCCGGAAGTATTTGGCTGGATGCAGGAAGCGGGCAACGTCAGCCGCTTTGAAATGTACCGTACCTTTAACTGCGGCGTCGGTATGGTGATTGCGCTGGACGCCAGCGAAGCGGATAAAGCCGTAGAGCTGATGACCGCCGCGGGCGAAAAAGCCTGGAAAATTGGCGTAATCAAGGCTTCCGATTCCGACGAGCGCGTGGTGATTAACGCATGAAGCGGCTCGTCGTGCTGGTATCCGGACAGGGAAGCAACCTCCAGGCTATTCTGGACGCCTGCCAGCAAGGACGAATCCACGGCAGCGTCGCTGCCGTGTTCAGCAATAAAGCCGAAGCTTATGGACTGACGCGCGCGCGTGATGCAGGCGTGCCTGCCCATGTGCTGACCGCCGACCAGTTTGCCGACAGGGAAGCTTTCGATCGCCAGCTGATGCTGGAAATTGACGCCTATGCGCCTGACCTGGTGATTCTGGCTGGCTATATGCGCATTCTCAGCGCCGCTTTTGTGGCCCGCTATGCGGGCCGCATGCTGAATATTCACCCTTCCCTGTTGCCCAAATATCCAGGGCTGCATACGCATCGCCAGGCGATTGAAAACGGCGACGAAGAACACGGTACGTCGGTGCATTTCGTTACCGAAGAGCTGGACGGTGGCCCGGTGATTTTGCAGGCCAAAGTTCCGGTTTTTGCGGGTGATACGGAAGAGGACGTAACGGCGCGCGTGCAGCATCAGGAGCACGCTATCTATCCGCTGGTCGTCAGCTGGTTTGTGGATGGCCGTGTGAAAATGCAGGATGGCGCGGCCTGGCTGGATAATCAGCCGCTACCGCCGGAAGGCTACGCCGGGAACTGAACCCGGATTCTCTTAATAAAACCGCTTTGATTAGCGGTTTTATTTTTTATAAGCGCCCTGCTTTCTTCTCTCGCCTGCAAATTTTTCCCGTCGTGTTGAGGCATGCAAAAGCATTAACCATAGCGCCCGGTAATATAATCTTCGGTACGGCGCTGGCGCGGCGCGGTAAAGATCCTGTCTGTTTCATCAAATTCCACCACGCTGCCCTGATGCATAAACGCGGTAAAATCTGAGACGCGCGCGGCCTGCTGCATATTGTGCGTGACCAGCACCAGCGTGAAGTGTTGCTTAAGGGTGCTCATCAGCTCTTCAATCACCAGCGTACCGATGGGATCGAGCGCCGAAGTAGGCTCGTCCAACAGTAAGATCTCCGGTTCGATGGCTATCGCTCTGGCAATCACCAGCCGCTGCTGCTGGCCGCTGGAGAGCGTTAAGGCGTTCTGCCAGAGATTGTTTTTTACCTCCGGCCAGAGCGCCGCCGCCCGCAGTGCGCTTTCTACCGCCTCATCCAGCACTCGCCTGTCGCGAACGCCCTGTAAACGCAGGCCGTACACTACGTTCTCATAGATAGTCTTGGGAAAAGGATTAGGACGCTGAAACACCATGCCGATGCGCCTGCGCAGCGCCGCCAGATCTTCCTTACCGCTCAGGATTGACTGCTGATGCAGGCGAATATCGCCCGCGATGCGGCAGCCTGCAATAGGATCGTTCATCCGGTTAAAACAGCGCAGCAGCGTCGATTTTCCACAGCCGGATGGCCCAATCAGCGCGGTAATACGGTTTTTCGGCACGCGCAGCTGGATAGCATTCAGCGCCTGCTTTTCGCCATACCATAATGACAGGTCATCTACCTCAAGCGCGGTTTCCAGCTTGTTCGGCATTACGCTTTTCTCCATTAATTTATCAGCGCGCGATAACGTTCCCGCAGCCGATGGCGTAGCACCATCGCCAGCAGGTTTAACGCCAGAATAATCAGCACCAGCAGCAGCGCCGTGGCAAAAACCAACGGTCGGTCCGCCTGGGAATTGGGGTTCTGAAAGGCCAAATCGTAAATCTGGAAGCCAAGATGCATAAATTTACGATCGAGATGCAGATAAGGGAATATCGTATCGACAGGCAGTTCCGGCACCATTTTTACTACGCCAACCAGCATCAGCGGCGCGGTTTCGCCCGCCGCACGAGCAACGGCAAGGATCAGGCCGGTCAGCATAGCCGGAATCGAAAGCGGTAACACCACGTGCCACAGCGTTTCCGCCTGGGTCGCGCCCAGCGCCATGCTGCCCTGACGCAACGATTGTGGAATGCGGGACAGGCCCTCTTCCGTAGCGACAATCACAACCGGCAGCGTGAGCAATGCCAGCGTCAGAGAGGCCCAAAGCAGGCCTGGCGTGCCGAAAGTGGGATCGGGCAGCGATTGCGCAAAGAAGATCTTATCCAGGCTACCGCCCACCAGCCAGACAAAGAACCCCAGGCCAAAGACGCCATAAACGATGGAGGGGACGCCGGCAAGGTTAACGACCGCGATGCGCACCAGGCGCGTCAGCAGGCTGTTTCCCGCATACTCATGCAGCCAGATAGCCGCCACCACGCCGAGCGGCATAACTACCACAGACATTAACAGAACCATTAGCACCGTGCCGAAAATGGCGGGGAATACGCCGTCTTCGCCCAGGCTACCGCCGGAAAAGCCGCTGACAAAATGCCACAGCTGATGACCGAAATGACGCCACTTTTCACCATAGCTCATGGCGTTAGGGTACCAGGCCGCCACAATGCGGCTAAGCGGAATCAGATGCTGCTGGCCGGTCACGTCGCGTAAAACCAGCGAGGTATTCTCATTTTCGCGCGTTAGCTCGCCAAGCGCCTGCGCCTGCTGGCGAAACTGTCGCTGCAGTTCCGCACGGTCTGCCTGATAGATGCTTTGCGCCTGAGCCGCGTACTGCTGCTCGTGTTGTAAACGCTGTCGCCTGCGATCCAGCTGTTCCATCTCGTCATTGAGCTGCGCCATCGCCACGCGCCGGATCTTCTCGGCCTGCCGCTGGCGTTCGCGCGTGACTTTGATGCGTTGCTGGAGTTCCCGCATCATATTAGTCGCTATCAGCGGCTGACCGTTTTCGCGCAGGCCATCGAACCAACCGTAAGCGATACCGCCCACGCGGCGCTGTAGCGCAATAATACCGGTTGGCCGCGTTGAGGAAACAATTTCGCTGCTCAGCAGATAGTGAAAATCGGCGTCGCTAAAATCCCGGTTGCCGGTTTTGACCAGGTAGCGCGTTACCTGTGCCGGTAGGTTGTTGGGCAATGCCGCACCGCTGGCCTGCAAACGCTGGCGGGAAAGGAGCTGCGAACTGGTGACCTCGCCCAGCACCAGCTGCTGCGCCCCGCTTACCTTAAACAGCGTTACCGGCTGCGGCCAGAAATAGCGCATCCCCTGCCAGGCGAGCAGCGTAATTAACAGTAAAAAGGCCAGCAGGCTCAGCGCCACGGCCCCTGCGGTTAGCCATCGCCAGCGATGGTTACGGGCTGCGTTCATTACTGCATTTCCTGTTGGCTAAAGCGTTGACGCAGCCGTTGACGTACCAGCTCGGCCAGTGTGTTGACCACCAGCGTAAACACCAGCAGCACCAGCGCGCTAAGGAACAGCACGCGATAGTGCCCGCTGCCTGCTGCGGCTTCCGGCATTTCAATCGCCACGTTGGCGGAGAGCGTACGGATCCCCTGTAGCAGACCGCCTTCCGTAACCGGCGTATTGCTTGTGGCCATCAGCACTATCATGGTTTCTCCTATCGCCCGGCCAAATCCGATCATCAGCGCGGCAAAGATCCCGGCGGAGGCTCCCGGCAACACCACGCAAATTAAGGTCTGCCACTGCGTGGCGCCCAGGGCCAGCGATCCTTGCCCCAGCGAAGGCGGAACGCTGAAAATGGCATCTTCCGCAAGGGTAAAAATCAGCGGCACCAGCGCAAAGCCCATCGCTACGCTTGCTATCAGCAGGTTACGCTGCTGGTAGCCACCGCACAGGCTTTCCAGCAGGCTAACGCCGAAAATGCGGTTTTCCAGCATGGGCAATAGCCAGACACAGCACAGCGTAACCAGCAGCAGTACCGGTAACAATATCCAGATTTCGCGGCCTTCATCGCACAGCCGTTTGCGCCATTTTTCCGGCAGCCTTTGCGAACTCCAGCTGCACAGCAGCAGCGTGGCCGCCAGCGCCAGCGGCCAGAGCACAACCCCAACCAGCCTCTCTGCCAGCTGTGGTGCCAGCCATAGTCCGGCAATCAGCCCAATCACCACGCTGGGCAGCGCGCCCATCATCTCTATAGCCGGTTTGACCCAGCGCCGTAGCCCCGGTGCCATAAACCACGCCGTATACATCGCGGCAGCCAGCGCCAGCGGCGTAGCAAACAGCATTGCCAGCCCGGCCGCCTTCAGCGTACCGACCACCATCGGCACCAGGCTAAATTTCCCCTGGTAGTCGTCGTTGGCCGAGGTGGACTGCCAGACGTAATCCGCTTTCGGGTAGTGTTCATACCAGACTTTCTGCCAGAGGTTTTGCCAGCTGATGTCAGGCCATGGATTGGTGAGCCGGTAGTGTTGCCAGCCGCTCTGCCGCTCCACCAGCAAGCCATCGCCGCCCGGTGCAAAAGCCGCATTCAGCACGCCAGGCTCAAGTTGGCTGTGCAGCACCACGCCTTTCTGTTTACTGGCGAACAGCTGCAAATCGCCGTTGGCGCTTAACGTGGCAAACACGCGACGGTGCGCTTCGCTTAGCAGCAGAAGCTCGTTGCGGGCACGATCGAAATGGCGAATAAAATTCAGATGCGGACCGGTCGAGCTGGCAATATCGAACCACTGCGCGATGCCGTCGTGGCTGGCCACCAGTAGCGTACTGCCGCCATTAAGCTGCGCGATGCGCTCCGGCTGCTGTAAGAAAGTATGGGATTCACGCAGCGTCAACCCGCTGTCGGTGATACGCCAGACGCGAAGAATATTCTTTGCAAGGCCGTACAGCAGCTTGCCATCGGGCGAAATCAGCAGCTGATTAACGTCCGCCACCTCCAGACTAAAGCTGACCGGTGCCCGGGACGGTTGCAGACGAAATAGCGTGACGCGTGTCGGGCTGGCTTCGGCTGCCAGCCAGCGGCTTTCCGCCGGCTGTGCCAGACTGATAACTCTGGCGTCAGGATCGTCAGCCAGCGGCGTGTCGCCCAGCGGCAATGTCCAGTGTGGCAAGGTTCGGCTAAAGTCCGGCTGCACCAGCGTCAGGCCCGCCGCGCTTTTCAGTAGCACGCTGTTATTATCTGGTGAGGTAGCGACGCTGAACGTCCCCTGCGCCACCTGTAATCCTTCCGTTGACGCCTTGCCGTTCAGCGGTATAAAGGCAGCCAGCCCCTGGTTATCAATTCGCCAGCCCCATTGCTGTTTTGCATCCATGCCCATCACGACGGCCGGCTGGTTCTGATTTAAAACGATGCGGGTACCGCTGCCGATGGATGGCGAAGAAAAGAGCGGGACAACGACCCAGATCAGCCAGATAAACAGCAGCAGCATCACTAACAAAATAGCCAGGCCGCACGCCATAACGACGCGTCGTGTCAGCCGGTCAATAAACTGTCGCCGCCGATCGTTGTAGTGTGCAGGAATGGGAATTGGATTCATGCCAGGGTTCGTTTTAGAGTACGCAAGCGCCTTATGTTGCCCGTATGTGATTCATAAGACAATCAACATTGTCCATAGACATCGCTGTCATACTCTCGTCATAATGCCTGGAGACAATGCCTGGTTTTTTACAGGATCTGTGGAACGGAGTAAAAATGGGTCAGGAAAAGCTGTATATAGAGAAAGAACTAAGCTGGTTATCTTTTAATGAACGCGTTTTACAGGAAGCGGCGGACAAAACTAACCCTTTGATTGAGCGGATGCGCTTTTTGGGTATCTACTCCAACAACCTGGAAGAGTTTTATAAAGTTCGCTTTGCTGATTTAAAACGCCGTATCCTGATTGGCGAAGAGCAAGGGTCACCCGATACGCCACGCCATCTGTTAAAAAAAATCCAGGCACGCGTGCTGAAAGCGGATCAAGAGTTTGACGGGCTTTATAACGATCTGCTGCTTGAAATGGCACGCAACCAAATTTTCCTGATTAACGAACGACAGCTCTCTCCCAACCAGCAAAGCTGGCTGCGTCACTACTTTAAACACGACCTGCGGCAGCACATCACGCCGATCCTGGTTTACCCCGATACCGACCTGATTGAATTTTTGAAAGACGACTACACCTATCTGGCGGTAGAGATTATTCGCGGCGAAGAGATTAACTACGCGCTGCTGGAAATCCCCTCGGATAAAGTGCCGCGCTTCGTTAACCTGCCGCCGGAAACGCCGCGCCGCCGCAAGCCAATGATCCTGCTTGATAACATTTTACGTTATTGTCTGGGCGACATTTTCCGCGGCTTCTTCGACTACGATGCGCTTAACGCCTATTCGATGAAAATGACCCGCGACGCGGAGTACGATCTGGTCACGGAGATGGAGTCCAGCCTGCTGGAGCTGATGTCTTCCAGCCTGAAGCAGCGCCTGACCGCTGAACCAGTCCGCTTTGTTTATCAACGTGATATGCCCGATGCGATGGTAAAGATGTTCAGCGAGAAGCTGAATATCAGCAATTATGACTCTATCGTGCCGGGCGGCCGTTACCACAACTTTAAAGACTTTATTGGTTTTCCTAACGTCGGCAAAGCCAACCTGGTCAACAAGCCGCTGCCGCAGCTGCGCCATATCTGGTTTGACCGCTTCCGCAACGGCTTTGACGCTATCCGCAACCGCGACGTGCTGCTCTACTATCCTTACCATACCTTTGAGCACGTGCTGGAGCTGCTGCGCCAGGCTTCGTTTGACCCGGCCGTGCTGGCGATCAAAATCAACATTTATCGCGTGGCAAAAAACTCGCGCATTATTGATGCGATGATCCACGCTGCCTATAACGGCAAAAAAGTGACCGTGGTCGTAGAGCTACAGGCACGCTTTGATGAAGAAGCCAATATCCACTGGGCGAAGCGCCTGACCGAAGCGGGCGTTCACGTTATTTTCTCGGCGCCAGGCCTGAAAATCCACGCCAAGCTGTTTTTGATTTCACGCCGTGAAAACGGCGAGATCGTGCGCTATGCGCATATCGGTACCGGCAACTTTAACGAGAAAACGGCGCGTATTTACACCGACTATTCACTGCTGACGGCCGATGCCCGCATTACCAATGAAGTCCGGCGCGTCTTTAACTTTATCGAGAATCCTTATCGCCCGGTCACCTTTGAGCATCTGATGGTATCGCCGCAGAACTCGCGGCAGATGCTTTATCAGCTGATTGATAACGAAATCGCCAACGCGCAAAACGGCGTTCCGGCCGGCATAACGTTAAAAATTAATAACCTGGTCGATAAGGGCCTGGTCGATCGCCTTTATACCGCCTCCAGCGTAGGCGTGAAGGTCAATCTGCTGGTGCGCGGCATGTGCTCGCTCATCCCTAATCTGCCCGGTATCAGCGACAATATTCGCGTTATCAGCATCGTTGACCGTTATCTTGAACACGATCGCGTCTATATTTTTGATAACGGAGGAGACAAAAAAGTGTTTCTCTCCTCCGCGGACTGGATGACGCGCAACATCGATTACCGTATCGAAGTCGCCTGCTGCATCCTTGACCCTATTCTGAAACAGCGGGTGCTGGATATTATCAGCATCCTCTTCAGTGATACGCTTAAGGCGCGCTTCGTAGATAAAGAGCTGAGCAACCGCTACGTGCCGCGCGGTAACCGCCGTAAGGTCCGCGCGCAGCTGGCTATTTACGATTACATTAAATCACTGGAACAACCTGACTAATTCACTATGCCAATATCCCAGAAAAATACGCCTAAACCTCAGGAATTCGCCGCAATCGACCTGGGTTCGAACAGTTTTCACATGGTGATTGCCCGCGTGGTAGACGGTGCCATGCAGGTGCTCGGCAGGTTGAAGCAGCGCGTGCATCTGGCCGACGGGCTGGACAACAACAACGTGCTGGCAGAAGAAGCTATCCAGCGTGGCCTGAGCTGCCTGGCGCTGTTTGCCGAACGCTTACAGGGATTCAGCCCGGCCAACGTGACGATTGTCGGTACGCATACGCTGCGCCAGGCGGTCAATGCGGAAGACTTTTTACAGCGCGCGGCTGATGTCATTCCCTACCCTATTGAAGTCATTTCCGGCCATGAAGAGGCCCGGCTGATTTTTATGGGCGTGGAGCACACGCAGCCGGAAAAAGGCCGCAAGCTGGTCATTGATATCGGCGGCGGCTCTACCGAGCTGGTGATTGGTGAAGACTTTGAGCCCAAGCTGGTGGAAAGCCGCCGCATGGGCTGCGTTAGCTTCGCTAACCTTTATTTTCCCGGCGGCGCCATCAGTAAAGAAAACTTCCGCCGCGCGCGCCTGGCCGCCACGCAGAAGCTGGAAACGCTGGCCTGGCAGTATCGGTTGCTTGGCTGGCAGTATGCGCTTGGCGCATCCGGCACCATTAAGGCTACGGTAGAAGTGTTGCAGGCGATGGGCGAAAAAGACAAGCTGGTGACGCCAGAAAGGCTGGAGAAGCTTTATGACGAGGTGATGAAGCATAAATCCTTCGACAGCCTGAGCCTGCCGGGGCTTTCGGACGAGCGCAAGGTTGTTTTTGTACCCGGCCTGGCGATCCTCTGCGGCGTGTTTGACGCGCTGGCGATCCGCGAACTGCGGCTGTCTGACGGCGCACTGCGCGAAGGCGTGCTGTATGAAATGGAAGGCCGCTTCCGCCATCAGGATATTCGTAGCCGTACCGCCCAAAGCCTGGCCAACCACTATGCTATCGACAGCGATCAGGCTAAGCGCGTGCTGGAAACCACGGAGCAGCTCTATGAGCAGTGGCGCGAGCAGAACGTTAAGCAGGCCAATCCACAGCTTTCCGCGCTGTTAAAGTGGGCGGCCATGCTGCACGAGGTGGGCCTGACGATTAACCACAGTGGGATGCATCGTCACTCTTCCTATATCCTGCAAAACACCAATATGCCGGGATTTAACCAGGATCAGCAAACGCTGCTGGCCACGCTGGTTCGCTTTCATCGCAAAGCGGTAAAAGTGGACGAGCTGCCGCGCCTGACGCTGTACAAGAAGAAGCAGTTTCTGCCGCTGGTGTTTCTGCTGCGTCTGGGTACGCTGTTAAATAATCAGCGCCAGGCCACCTCCAGACCGGAGTCGCTGCTGCTGGCGACCGACGATGGCCACTGGACGCTGACCTTCCCTAAGGATTACTTCAGCCAGAACAACCTGGTTCAGCTCGATCTGGAACGCGAGCAGAGCTACTGGAAAGAGGTTACCGGCTGGCAGCTGGTTATTGAAGAGCTGGCTGAATGAACGTCAGGCCCGACAGCTACTACACCGAAAAGTATCAGCTGACCGCCACGCACTCCGAGGTGGCAGAAGCGGTAAGCCAGCTGGCGCTCAAAGGACGAGCGCTCGACCTCGGCTGTGGCAGCGGGCGCAATTCGCTTTATCTGCATCTGAAAGGCTTTGACGTCACGGCGTGGGATCGCAATCCGGCACGCCTTGCCCAAATCATTGCAGAAGAAGGCCTGACCGGCATTCGTACCGAACAGAAAGATTTTAACGATCTGCGTTTTAACGGCGCTTTCGATCTGGTGCTTTCAACCGTGGTGATGATGTTTTTGCAGCCGGAAACTATCCCACGGCTGATTGCCGATATGCAGGCAAGCACGGTAAGAGGCGGTTACAACCTGATCGTCTCGGCTATGGATACCGAAGACTATCCCTGCACGCTGTTTCCTTTCGCGTTCAAATCCGGCGAGCTGAGCGAATATTATCGCAAATGGCGCATCGTGAAATATAACGAACATCCCGGGCAGCTCCACCGCACGGACGAGCACGGCAACCGTATTTCATTGCGCTTCGCCACGCTGCTGGCGCAAAAAGAGCGGGTTAAAGAGTAATCAAGGCGGCATCTTTCGGTGCCGTTTTCTCTTCAGCCAGGCTTTGCAGCGGACAGGGCTTACCGTAAAGTTCACCCTGCAAATAGTCCACGCCAAGCCTGCGCAGTAAATTATCCGCCTCTTCCGCTGCCACGTCCGCCGCCACAATCTGCATTTTTTTCAACCGTGCAAGAATGCAGGTCGATTCAATAATTTGAAAATCCAGGCTGTTATTGAGCATGTTACTGACGAAGCTTCCGTCAATTTTCAGCATATCTGCCTGAATCTCTTTCAGCAGCGCATAGCTGGCGTAGCTACGACCAAAATCATCAATAGCTATGCGGCAACCAAGAGCGCGTAGCTGGGTGATTGCATGATAGCCTCCGCCCTGCTCCATCAGCATCGGCGACTCTTCCAGGCAAAAAATTAGCTGCCATGGCTCCACGCCGTAATGTTGCAGCAGCCCCTCAATCTCTTTCGCAAGGCCTGGTCGACACAGGCTGGCGGTAAAAAGTCCAGATGCCATCCTGATACCCGGCAGCGCTTTTCGCTGGTCATTGATAAAAGCTAAAATTTTATGCAGCCGCCAGCAGTCCATTTCCCAGGTCAGGCCAAACTCCGTAACGACGGGAAAAAGCTGCGCGGAAGAGACGCGTTCGCCACGATCGTCCTGCAACGAAAGCTGCACCTGGTAATAATCATCGCCTCGTACGCCGCAAATCTTTTCCGCCAGTAGCGCAAAGCCGTCAGATTTCAGCGCCAGCTGGATCTCATTCAGCAACGCGATTTTTCTGTCAATGCGACATTGCATCGGTAGCGTCATGTTCTGCTGTAAGCTTTCAGTTAAGCCACTGGTCAGAGATTGTTCCGCCATGCCGCTTAACTCGCCTAATAGCTCATACAGATGGCTGACCGGCGGCCGCACGCTGCAATAGCTGATACCCACGTTGGGATGAACCGGTAATCCATCCCAAAGTAAGTGATAATCTTTCAGCAACGCCGCGATGGTTTCTACGCGTGCAGACTGGCTGTTGCCTTCCAGCCGCATCACCAGATCAAAACCGGGCAGCTGATAGACATCCTCACCCGGCTGCATGACAGGCCGTAAATAACCGGCCAGGCTGCGTTTGTACTGAATACGCAGGCGCAGCCCGTAAGTGCGGCTCAGGCGATCCAGATCGGGAATGGTCAGAAAAAAGAGGGTAGAGCATGGACTTTGTGCCAGCGCGATGCTCAGGGCGCGCAGGTTGGGCAAATTCATCACGGGATCGTTTAAAGCTGCCGCTTTAGTGCGGGCCAGGATGCGCCGCTGCCGCGTGGTGATCGCCGCCATCAGCAGCAGACACAGGCTAAACACCAGCAGATTGGCGGAAATCACGGCCAGCTGATAAGGCCCGGTGGCAGGATGCAGAAAACGATCGCGCAGCTGGTAGAGCGTCATCAGCAGTAACGCCCAGATAAAACTGGTGAACAGGTATCCAAAACGCATCGCAGCCCAAAGCATCAGCGGCAGGATCAGCGGCAGGCCATAGTCGGTAGTCAGCAGATTGCGCTGCGAGATAGTAACCTCCAGCAGCATACTCAGCAGAAAGACCAGCAGGCACAGCCAGATAATATATTCTGCCCTGCCCACCTCCGGTGAAAATTGTTGGCGGGTACGCAAAATAATCAGGCGTAAAAATCCCTGGCTTCGCAGGCTGCGAATCAGCAGATAGCAGATCGGCATCATCGCTATGCAGGTTAAAAGCACCGACTGGAGGTTCAGTAACGTATGCAGCGACAGCGGATTCGCATAGAAAATCGACCCTTTTAGCGGCACCACGCCTGCCGCAGCAATGGCCTGCATCAGCAGCACCAGCAGCACAGGAATAAAAAACGCCAGCCAGAACAGGCGTACCGGCATCAGGCGTAGCTTGCCGTAATCAACGCCCCACCGCCTTTTAGTCTGTAAACGGTAACCTGCCCAGCCCGTTAGCAGCGCTATACACCAGGTACAGCTGATAACGGCTGCCGTGGTTGGCGAGTAACGGTTGAAATAATAGATGATCAGCGCCACGACAATGCCCGGAAAGGCGCTCCAGTCGTAAACCAGCAGCAAAGCGATCATCAGGGCCAGCGGCAGATAGATCAGGTAAACGTAGCCCTCCAGCATCCATAACCGTACGGAGAGCTGGGCGGCCAGCGGCATTAATAATGCAGGAAGAATAAGCGCCAGTCCCCAGGGGCTATGACGAAAGCGGTTAAGCGGTGCCGTGATTCTCATGATATTCGCTGATTAACAGGGCGCTACTGCCCGAATCCAGAAGATGCACCAGAGAGTGTTGATGCGAACGTATCCGCGGTAACAGGGGTATTCCTGTCGATAGTGATAATTCCAGTGCGGGAGTATCCGCCATACTATGCGTAATCCCGGCATTAAAGTTGATATATATCAATTGCCTGTCTTTTTTATGATTTGTAAAGAGTGCTTTCTTTCGCAGACAGAAAGCAGATCGCAAAAATCCTGTATGGTTTCTTGCGTACGGGCCCGTTGGCATTGACCTCCAGGGCATGCTGTGTCTAAATTAAGCTATTGCCTCCGGGCTAACTTCAGGAAACTTTGCGTGAACCGCGCTATGTCATTCAGAAAACGTCAAAAGACCGGTCGTATGACCCGTATCATACTGTTTGTCAGCTTTATTATTCTGGTAGGCCGACTGGTCTACGTTGTGCCTGGCGCCATAGAGCACCACAAGCAGAAGAAACAGGATACGGCGGTTCCTGCTCTCAAGTTAAATAATTGATAACAGACAGCGAAATTGGTCTGAAATAGTGCAACTTATTCCTTTAATTTGCTCAATTTAAGCGATACTTACTCCTTTGATAGTCTTTTACCAGACGCAAGGGAATTTTTATGTCTGTAGCTCAGTCGCATGCTCAGCAACTCGCTGAAATCCGTAATCGTATTCTTAACCTGCTGCTTAACGATGGTGATCTGGTCGATACCCTACTCCAGAGGCCGTTAAAACAAACCGAAGCCGAAAAAAAAGCCCACCAGGAACAGGTACAGGAATTAAGAAACTATCTTCCCGTTCTGCACGCGGCCGATATCGCCGATCTGCTGGAAGCATTGCCGGAAGACGAACGCCAGGCGCTCTGGCAGCTGGTTGATACCGACCGCCGTGGTGAAGTGTTGGTTGAAGCTTCTGAAAACGTCTGGGAAAGCCTGATTGAAGAGATGAGCGATCGCGATTTGTTACAGGCGATTGAACCTCTGGATATTGATGAACAGGTTTATCTGGCCAAGTATCTGTCACGCGATCTTACCGGCCGCCTTCTGACTTCGCTGGAGCCAAAACTGCGTTCGCGCGTGCTGGAGGTCATGGATTTTGCTCGCGACCGTGTTGGCCGCATTATGGATTTCAAGCTGGTTACCGTCCCCGCCGATATCAAGCTTGCCACCGTTCAGCGCTACCTACGCCGCAAAAAAGTCATGCCGGAAGGCACCGATAAGCTCTTTATTACCGACGAAAACAACACGCTGCTGGGCGAGCTAACGCTGATGGATATTTTGCTGAACAAGCCGGGAAAGCGCGTTTTTGAAGTAATGAACGATCGGCCCGTGACCTTTCGCCTGGATGATAAAGCTGAAGATGCAGCAGGCGCGTTTGAGCGTTACGACCTGATTTCCGCTGCGGTTATTGATGCCAAAGGCAAGCTAATGGGTCGCGTCACCATTGAAGACGTTATCGATTTGGTTAACCAGGCGAACGACAGCAATATTCGTAAAATGGGCGGCGTTAATCCGGAAGAAGAGGTGTTTGCACCAGTCAGAAAAGCGGTGCGTACGCGCTGGACATGGCTGGCAATCAATCTTTGCACCGCGTTTATCGCTTCGCGCGTGATTGGCCTGTTTGAAGATACCATTTCCCAGCTGGTGGCGCTGGCAACGCTAATGCCCATCGTGGCTGGCATAGGAGGTAACACCGGTAACCAGACCATTACGATGATTGTGCGCGCGCTGGCGCTGCATCAGGTTGAGCCGGGCAACTTCTCTTTTCTGATTGCGCGTGAGCTTGGCGTCGCGCTGATAAACGGCCTCTTCTGGGGAGGCATTATGGGCGGCATCACCTGGGCAATGTACGGCAACGCAGAGCTTGGTGGCGTTATGATGCTGGCGATGATCCTGAACCTGCTGCTGGCTGCGCTAATGGGCGTGCTGATCCCGCTGATTATGACCAAACTGAAGCGCGATCCCGCGGTGGGTTCCAGCGTGCTTATCACCGCCCTGACCGATACCGGCGGATTTTTTATTTTTCTGGGTCTGGCGACGATTTTTTTGCTGCACCATTAAATAAGACGGGTAACCGGGCGTTTTCCGGTTGCCCGCTTTAAACATGACTAGCTTGCCGTATACGACACTGAAACAGTGGATAATGTTCATTAAGCGGCAGGACTCGTAATAATTAATCCTGACTCCAGTCTTCCAGACGTAATCCCTGAACACGAATAAATTCTCGCATATTATTAGTGACCAGAATCAAGCCCAGCGATCTGGCGTGAGCCGCAATCATTGCATCATAAGGCCCAACAGGCTTACCTGACCTTGCCAGCTCAGCGCGAACCTGACCGGTATGAATGGCAGCATCATTGCTGTAGCTCAACACCTCGAGCCTGGCAACAAATCCCTCGACGACTCTTAAATTCTTTTCCGGGCTGGCGGATTTTTCTGCGCCATAAATCAGCTCCATAAGTGTCACCGAACTTATACACATCCGTCCATGGTGTTGATTAAAAGCTTCACGTACTTTCTGAGGCTTATTTTTAATCGTATAAATGCAGATGTTAGTATCCAGCATATATTTGAGCATCAGAATGCTTCTCTGTCCTGTTGCTCTGGCTGGTCGCGCGCAAGCATAAAATCAGACGTGACGTTTTCGCCCTCAAACCAACTATCCCAGCCCTCACCCGCAGGCGTAATAATACGTGTGCGCCCTACGGCAATAATATCCACATGTTTTACGTCTTCAGGTAAAGCAACGGCCTTCGGCAGGCGAACCGCCTGGCTGCGATTACTTTTAAATACGGTCGTTTTTTCCATTTTTTTCCTGTCCCTTTCTGTTGAAATTTTATACAGGAATCAGCTTAATACAATGACGGGATATGTCAATGGGATATACACAATCCATATAAAGAAATCCTGCCAATATCCTTATAATTCAGTATATTAATCTTCATCCATGCCTCCCCATCACCTGATCGATACTGGCGGGTTTTTAATCTTCCCCCGGGGCTGAACACAACTTTTTTTGCTATACCATTAAATAATGACTGGTCGATAAAACGAAGATGGCCGCACGCAGACGAATGATGCGGCCATTATTTGCCGGCGACTGTAACAGCCAGGGAGCCGCGCTCCCGCCGCGTCCATTAATGGGCGAGCTGTTTTAACGCTTTGGTCGGCAGCCCCGTCATTTTTCTGACCATATTAAGGTCCAGCCCACCAGCAAGCATTTTGCGGGCGACTTCCAGTTTCGCCTGTTTTGCGCCCTCGGTACGGCCTTGTTTAAGGCCTTTTTTCAAACCAATTTGTTCCAGCTGCTCTGCTATGGTCATCAGTATCTCCTTATGCTTTGATGAACGCTGCGCCAGTCGGCGCAAAAGCCCTTCCGCGTCGGTCGCCTGTCCCGCTTGCACTATGTAATTGACCAGCAATACCAGCTGTTCATCATGAATTTCCCCGTTTTTTAACAGCGCGATCAGCTGCTCTTCCAGCGTCGCTAAATCCCGCAGGCGAATATGCTTTTGCAGCAGCTCCAGCATAGCGACACGACGGTGAGTGATGATTTTATCATCAGCAATCGCCGTAATGTCAACCAAAGGAAACTCGCAGCTATATAGCTGCCTGGCAAGATTGGGATTACTGAATCCCTGTAGCCAGTCCATGGTGTAAGGGTAAGGCGAGACAGCTCCGTGATAAAACAGAATCGGGATAACCAGCGGCAGCTTTTTATGGCCAGCATCCAGATGCTGTTGCATGGCTGCTATGGCGTAACGCATCAGACGAAAACTCATTTGCCTGTCCGGCGAGCTTTGATGTTCAATGAGGCAATAGATATATCCCTCGCCGTCTTTGGTTTTCAGCGCATAAAGCACATCTGAATGACAGGACCGCAAATTATCTTCAATGAAGCTGCCGGATGCCAGCCTCAAGGTGTTGAGATCGCAATCGCGAAGTAGCGCGACGGGTACATGAATCCGCAAAAAGTCTTTGGCCGTTTCTACATGGCTCAGATACTGTTTAAAGAAAGCATCATGCGGGGTTGGAGTCAGCTTCATCCTTTCATCCTGTCATTCCGTTTGACATGGCCGGACTTTAGCACGGGTTGAAATTGCTCAGGACTGGTTTTTTTAACGTTTTTTTAAGACTGCGAAACAGCTCGAAGATTGCCTGAAACCGGCTCCTTTTTTGCACAAATTTTTCTGATGACCCATGCTTTCCGGTAGCCGTTCAATACTGATTCTGAGACGCCATCCTTTTTGCTGCTTGTGGGTAAATTTAGCAGGAGACCAGCGTTAAGCCCTTGCTCTCTCCCATCCAGAAGACGCCATCCCCTGCGCATGTTACATTTTAAAAAGGATAATCTGGAATGTAACGATGATGAAAGAAACAGCTGCCCGCGGCAGACCAGCAAAATCGATGGAGTTAATTAGAAGGACCGTTTTCTCAGCGGCGATTGATATTATTGAGGTTAAAGGCGTCTCCGCTGTTTCCATTGACGAAATTGCCCGGCAAAGCAGGCTTGCCAAGAAAACCATTTATAAATACTTCGACAGCAAAGACATGCTGATAAATGAAATGATCGTGGCCTGGACGTCAACCCGCACCTTACCCGAGCTGCATAAGGCTTCCAGCAAGGAAGATGTGCTTAACAAACTGCGCCTCTTTTTTATCGCGCTGGGATCGCGTGTGCTCTCAAGAGAATCAGTAGCTATTTACAAGTATCTACAAAATGAAAAGGCCGAGAAGCGTGAGAAGCTTGCCGTTTACCGGAGCGGCGGAATTGTTAATGCCAGCAGCATGCTCAACCGCTGGCTTGAAGAGGCGCGTTCCGCGGGATGGATCAACCCCTCCTGGCCGCAGAACGGCGCTGCCTATCTGCAGGCGCTAATCGTCACTCCTCTACTGCGGGATATTTCACTGGGGATCACACCAGCGCCAACCGAGTCTGAAATGGGTCTAATCATCGACCGGGTTTTAACTGACTTCAGGCCGCTGCTCCTCTAGCTCGATTTACTCAACCTTGCCGTTAGTTACACCCGGAGACGTTTTACGCTGGGATTTAAAACGGTCGGCTAGCTAATATTAATTTAGAAACGATAGTCGTTTCTTAAATTAATTTATTGAGGAGCATTTTTCTCATGTCAGATCGCCGTAACTTTCTTCGCGGAGCCGCTGCATCAGTGGTCGCGGGGACGTCTTTACTGGCAGGCGGTACCCTGAGTGCCTCCGCAGCCAGCCAGCTCGCTCAGGTAAAGCTCAAGCCCAAACGCATCATTGCGCTTGAAGAGCACTTTATGCTGCCCGAGTTCGAGGGATATCTGCATGAAACCCAGCAGAACCTGAAAAGCGGGCTGGTGGATAAAGTCGTGACGCCCCTTTCTGATTTTGGTCAACGCAGGCTTGATATCATGGATGAGCACGGCATTGATTTTGCCGTACTCTCTCTTTCCGGCCCTGGCGTGCAGATTGAGCCGGACACGAATAAAGCCGTTCGCCTGGCGCGCTATGCCAATGACCGGCTGGCGGCAGAAATGCAAAAACGCCCGACGCGCTATGGTGGTTTCGCTCACCTTGCCATGCAGGATCCGCAGGCCGCCGCAGATGAGCTTGAACGCTGCGTCAGGCAGCTCCAAATGCAGGGAGGAATGATTAACGGGGAAACAAACGGGCTTTATCTGGACGATCGCCGTTATGATGTTTTCTGGCAACGGGTAGAAGAGCTGGCCGTGCCTGTTTATATTCATCCGGGCAACCCACCTGATTACCCACACATGTATGCTAATCATCCGGAAATGTGGGGGCCAGTATGGAGCTGGGCCGCAGAGACATGTTCACATGCGCTTCGGCTGGTATTTAGCGGCACCTTTGACCGCTTCCCGGGGGCCAAAATTATTCTGGGGCATATGGGTGAAACGCTCCCGATTCAAATATGGCGTCTCGACAGTCGTTATAAAATTGCCAATACAAAATATGAGATTCAGCATCTGCCTTCATGGTATCTGCGCCGTAATATCATGCTGACCACTTCTGGCGTCTGCGACGACGCTGCGCTGCGCTGTGCGCTGGACTCTATGGGTGAGCATAATGTGATGTTTTCAGTAGACTATCCGTTTGAGGATACGAAAACCGCGACGGACTGGATCCGCAACGCGAACATCTCCGACAGCGAACGCAATAAAGTCGCCTGGGAAAATGCGGCAGCACTGATGAAAATCCAGCATCTGTAACCTTGGGTGCGGCAAGCATGCCTCTCCAACCGATTTAAAGATTTCGGCTAATGAGATGAAGGCGTGCTGTCATTTTGCCAGGGGGTGACGGCAACCGAGTAGTTTGATTTTATATTCTTCGAAACGACGCTTATGGATGCAAGTGCTTAAAAAAGCCCGCAGTTACGCGGGCTTAGAGGTGTTTATTGCTTTTACGTGCAGGCTGTTGCCAGATGTGAACTTATTCCCACTCAATCGTCGCTGGCGGCTTACCGGAGATATCGTAAACCACGCGGGAAATACCGTCGATTTCATTGATAATGCGGTTAGAAACGCGGCCCAGGAAGTCATAAGGCAGATGCGCCCAGTGCGCGGTCATAAAGTCGATGGTTTCTACCGCACGCAGCGATACAACCCAGTCGTATTTACGGCCATCGCCCATTACGCCTACGGAACGAACCGGCAGGAAGACGGTGAACGCCTGGCTGACCTTGTTATACAGGTCGGCTTTATGCAGCTCTTCAATAAAGATCGCATCGGCACGGCGCAGCAGATCGCAATACTCTTTCTTCACTTCGCCCAGTACGCGCACGCCCAGACCAGGGCCAGGGAACGGGTGACGGTAAAGCATGTTGTACGGCAGGCCCAGCTCAAGACCGATTTTGCGTACTTCATCTTTAAACAATTCACGCAGCGGTTCGACCAGCCCCATCTTCATCTCTTTCGGCAGGCCGCCTACGTTATGGTGCGATTTAATCACGTGCGCTTTGCCGGTGGCGGAAGCGGCGGATTCAATCACGTCAGGATAGATAGTGCCCTGCGCCAGCCATTTAACGTCTTCCAGCTTCAGCGCTTCTTCGTCAAAGACTTCGACAAAGACACGACCGATAATTTTACGCTTGGCTTCCGGCTCATCCGTGCCCGCCAGCGCGTCAAGGAAGCGTTTTTCGCCTTCCACATGGATGATATTCAGGCCGAAGTGGTCGCCAAACATATCCATTACCTGCTCGGCTTCGTTCAGGCGCAGCAGACCGTTATCAACAAATACGCAGGTCAGGCGATCGCCAATGGCGCGATGCAGCAGCATGGCGGTAACGGAAGAATCCACGCCGCCGGACAAACCCAGGATGACTTTATCGTTACCTACCTGCTCGCGCAGGCGCTCAACGGCATCTTCAATAATTTTTGCCGGCGTCCACAGCGCTTCACACTGGCAGATATCCAGTACAAAACGCTCCAGCAGACGCAGCCCCTGGCGGGTATGGGTCACTTCCGGATGGAACTGCACGCCGTACAGGCGCTTCTCTTCGTTAGCCATAATGGCAAACGGGCAGCTGTCGGTGCTGGCAACGGTGACAAAGTCAGACGGGATAGCGGTAACCTTGTCGCCGTGGCTCATCCAGACGTCCAGCAGCGGCTTACCGTCGGCGCTCAGAGAATCTTCGATACCGCGGGTCAGCGCACTTTCCACGCCAACTTCAACCTGCGCATAGCCAAACTCACGCTCGCTGGAACCTTCTACCTTGCCGCCCAGCTGCAGCGCCATGGTTTGCATGCCGTAGCAAACGCCGAAGACCGGTACGCCAGCCGTGAAGACATATTCCGGCGCGCGTGGACTATTGTGTTCGGTGGTGCTTTCCGGGCCGCCGGACAGGATAATCCCGTTTGGATTAAACTGGCGGATCTGCTCTTCAGTGACGTCCCACGCCCACAGTTCACAGTAAACGCCCAGTTCACGCACGCGACGTGCAACCAGCTGCGTATACTGCGAGCCGAAATCAAGGATCAGGATGCGGTGTTTATGGATATTTTCCGTGGTCATTGGGCTATTCCAGAGCGATAAACAAATACAGGGATTAAGTAAAACGCCCGGTCAGCGCCGGGCGTCAAGCCGGGTTATCAGGAACCCATGCGGTAGTTTGGCGACTCTTTAGTAATGGTCACGTCATGCACGTGGCTCTCGGTAATACCGGCGCCGCTAATGCGGACGAACTCTGCTTTAGTACGCAGCGCTTCGATGGTGCCACAGCCGGTCAGGCCCATACAGGAGCGCAGGCCGCCCATCTGCTGATGCACGATCTCTTTCAGGCGGCCCTTATAGGCTACGCGACCTTCAATGCCTTCCGGTACCAGCTTGTCTGCCGCGTTGTCGGTCTGGAAGTAACGGTCAGAGGAACCTTTAGACATGGCACCCAGCGATCCCATCCCGCGATAGGATTTGAAAGAGCGGCCCTGATAGAGTTCGATTTCGCCCGGAGACTCTTCCGTACCGGCCAGCATAGAGCCGACCATTACCGCGCTTGCGCCAGCAGCGATAGCCTTGGCGATATCGCCAGAGAAGCGGATGCCGCCGTCAGCGATAACCGGGATGCCGGTACCTTCCAGCGCGGCAACCGCGTCGGAAACAGCGGTAATCTGCGGTACGCCCACGCCGGTAACGATACGTGTAGTACAGATGGAGCCAGGGCCGATACCCACTTTCACAGCGCTGACGCCGGCTTCTACCAGTGCCAGCGCGCCAGCGCCGGTTGCCACATTGCCGCCGAGGATTTGCAGATCCGGATATTTAGCGCGCGTTTCGCGAATACGTTGCAGAACGCCTTCAGAATGACCGTGCGAAGAGTCGATCAGCAGCACGTCAACACCAGCCGCCACCAGCGCATCAACGCGCTCTTCGTTGCCCGCACCAGCGCCTACAGCCGCGCCAACACGCAGACGGCCTTCGTGATCTTTACAGGCGTTAGGCTTACGTTCGGCTTTCTGGAAATCTTTAACGGTGATCATGCCCAGCAGATGGAAGCTGTCATCCACCACCAGCGCTTTTTCGATACGCTTTTCGTGCATCTTTTGCAGCACAACTTCGCGAGCTTCGCCTTCACGGACGGTCACCAGACGCTCTTTTGGCGTCATCACGGCAGAAACCGGCAGGCTCATATCGGTAACGAAACGGACGTCACGACCGGTGATAATGCCAACCAGCTCGTTGTTGCCGTTGACTACCGGATAGCCTGCGAAGCCGTTGCGTTCGGTCAGGATCTTCACATCGCTCAGCGCGGTAGTTGGCAGCACGGTCTGCGGATCGGTTACGACGCCGCTCTCGTGTTTTTTCACCTTGCGAACTTCTTCCGCCTGGCGCTCAATAGACATATTTTTATGAATAAAGCCCAGGCCGCCTTCCTGCGCCAGCGCAATAGCAAGACCCGCTTCGGTAACGGTGTCCATAGCCGCAGAGAGCATAGGAATATTCAGGCGAATGGTTTTAGTAAGCTGGGTACTGAGGTCGGCTGTGTTAGGGAGAACAGTCGAATGAGCAGGAACGAGCAGCACGTCGTCAAATGTCAGGGCTTCTTTAGCGATTCTTAGCATAGCAATATCTCAACCTCAGGGTGAATGAGAACTTGTAAAATATTGCCGCGGCATTATACAGGGCGTAATCGATTGCCTCCAGCATTATTTACGAAAAACTCTTGATCCCTCCGGTCAGCCATGTAGTATCGGTTAATTAACCCTCTGATTTAAAATTTGATCTCTATCACATGTCGCTACCGCCAACCGCCAATATTTTTACCGTCAGCCGCCTGAATACCACGGTGCGCAAGCTGCTGGAAATGGAGATGGGCCAGGTCTGGCTGAGCGCCGAGATCTCTAACTTTTCCCAGCCCTCTTCCGGCCACTGGTACTTTACGCTTAAAGATGATGGTGCTCAGGTACGCTGCGCGATGTTTCGCAACAGCAACCGACGCGTCACGTTTCGCCCGCAAAATGGTCAGCAGGTGCTGGTTCGCGCCACGATTACGCTTTATGAACCGCGCGGCGACTATCAGCTGATTGCCGAAAGCATGCAGCCTGCCGGTGACGGTCTGCTTCAGCAACAGTTTGAACAGCTAAAGCAAAAGCTGGCAAGCGAAGGTCTGTTTGAGCAAAGCCATAAACAGCCGCTGCCGGATCCGGCGCGCCAGGTAGGCGTGATTACCTCCTCTACCGGCGCGGCGCTGCACGATATTTTACGTGTTCTTCATCGACGCGACCCTTCGCTGCCGGTCGTCATCTATCCGACGCCGGTTCAGGGTGTCGACGCACCGGCCCGCATCGTTCGGGCGATTGAATTAGCAAATATTCGCCAGGAGTGTGACGTGCTGATTGTCGGGCGCGGCGGCGGTTCGCTGGAAGATCTCTGGAGCTTTAACGACGAGCGCGTGGCGCGGGCTATTTTTGCCAGCCGCATCGCCATCGTCAGCGCCGTAGGCCACGAAACGGACGTCACTATTGCCGATTTCGTTGCGGACTTACGCGCCCCTACCCCTTCCGCCGCTGCGGAACTGGTAAGCCGGAACCAGATTGAGCTGCTGCGCCAGCTACAGTCGCAGCAAACGCGGCTGGAAATGGCAATGGATTACTACCTTGCTCAGCAAAGCCGCACGTTCACGCGGCTGCATCATCGTTTGCAGCAGCAGCATCCACAGCTGCGCCTGGCCCGTCAGCAGACGACGCTGATGAAGCTACAGCGCAGGCTGGATGACGCCATGCAAACAAGCTTGCGTCAGGCTAATCGTCAGCAGGAACGTGCGGCACAGCGCCTGGTAGCCACGCAGCCGCAGCAGCGTCTGCATCGTGCGCAACAGCAGCTGCAACAGTGGCGCTATCGTCTTCAGCAGGCAATGCAGGCGCAGCTTAACGGCAGCAAGCAGCAGTTCGCCACGCTGGCTGCCCAGCTGGAGGGCGTCAGCCCGCTGGCAACCCTGGCGCGCGGCTTTAGCGTGACCACCGCCGCCGACGGCCAGGTTGTCAAAAAAACCGCGCAGCTTAAGGCCGGTGACCGCTTACAAACGCGACTGGACGACGGCTGGATCGAAAGCGAAATCACGACAATCACGCCGCTTAAGAAAACGCGAGCCAAAAAGAGCGCAGGCTGACTGCCTTACAGGGCCAGTTAACCTGCTCTGTTATTATAGATTTCAGTAAATTATATTCCTCGTCAGCGCATTGCGCATTTGTTGTTAAAATGTGCAATGGACCGTCATGCGCGTACGCAATGTAGCCACTATACTTTTTGGACACTTACTGTTGACCAAGGAGCATGGTATGAATTATGGCGTCATTCCTCCCTATATTCTGCGTAAAATCATTGATAATGGTTCCGGCCAGCAGCAGAGCTGCGCGCGTCAGACACTGGCGCACGTGCAGACGCTGATGGCGGAAAGCTGGATCAAACCGGACGGCGCGAAAACCGCGACGCCAGGCAAGGTCGAGCGAGAAATCTATGATTCAGAGCAGACGCAGAATCTTCCCGGCACGCTGGTACGCAGCGAAGGTCAGTCAAGCAATAACGATGTTGCGGCCAACGAAGCTTACGACTATCTCGGCGTGACTTACGACTTTTTCTGGCAGGCTTATCAGCGTAACTCGCTGGATAATAAAGGTCTGACGCTGAAAGGTACCGTGCACTATGGCAAGGGCTATCAGAACGCATTCTGGAACGGTCAGCAGATGGTGTTTGGCGACGGTGATGGCGAAATTTTCAATCGCTTTACCATCGCGCTGGACGTGGTGGGGCATGAACTGTCGCACGGCGTCACCGAAAGCGAAGCTGGTCTGATCTATTTTGAACAGGCCGGTGCGCTGAATGAATCTCTCTCGGACGTATTTGGCTCGCTGGTGAAACAGTTTCACCATAAACAGACCGCCGACAAGGCAGACTGGCTGATTGGTGAGGGGCTGCTGGCTAAAGGGATCAATGGTAAAGGGCTGCGCTCTATGGCGGCACCCGGTACGGCCTATGACGATCCGCTGTTGGGCAAAGATCCCCAGCCAGCGGATATGAAAGGCTATGTGCAGACGCGTGACGATAACGGCGGCGTGCACTTAAACTCCGGTATTCCTAACCATGCTTTCTACCTGGCGGCGAAAGCGCTGGGCGGCTATGCGTGGGAGCTGGCGGGTCACGCATGGTACGACACGGTGTGTGACAAAGCGCTGCCGCAGGATGCCGACTTTAAAACCTTTGCGAAGCTTACCGTTAGCCACGGTCAAAAACGTTTTAATAAATCGGTAGCGCAGGCGATTGAAAATGCCTGGAAAGAGGTTGGCGTACTATGAATTCTCTTCCGGAACTGAGCGACGACGCGGTTATTGACGTGGCGCGCGAAGGCGGTTTTGCTTTTATTCCTAAGCTGTCCGGCGCAAGACGTATTGCGCTGGCGCAGTTAGATCCTCCACAGCGGGAACATGTGTGCGGCGTGCTGCGCCGCGTCTTGCCTATGGGAGAACCACCGGGAGGGCAAAACTGCGCCGGAAGAGGCGATCAGCGCTATTACCGTATTGAAATTAGCTACGCCACGCAGCACCAGTCAGGCAATATCGTGATTCTGATCCCTGAGGATCAGGCGCCGCCTGAACTGGTGCAGCTCTGGCAGGATGGGCAATAAATAAAAAAGCCCCGCCGTTGCTGGCGGGGCTTTCTTTTTACGCTTATTTATCCAGCGCGTAAGCAATGACGTAGTCGCCGCGATCCGGAGACTGGCGTGCGCCGCCTGCTGAAATCAGGATGTACTGCTTGCCTGTTTTCGGCGACCTGTAGCTGATTGGGCCACCCTGGCTACCAACCGGCAGACGCGCTTTCCACACTTCCTTACCGGTAGCCGAATCAAACGCGCGCAGATAGTAATCCTGCGTTCCCGCAATAAACACCAGGCCGCCCTGCGTCGCCAGCGTGCCGCCCAGCGTTGGCATACCTACCGGCATTTGCGCGTGCATTTTGATGCCAAACGGACCCGTATCCTGCACGGTGCCGACGGGAACCTGCCACACCAGCTTCTGGGTTTTCAGATCGATAGCGGAAAGCGTGCCGAATGGCGGCTTCTGGCACGGGATACCCAGCGGTGACATAAAGCGGTTTTTATTTACGGCGTAAGGCGTGCCTTTCAGCGGCACCGCGCCCATACCGGTGTTAATCGCTTCACCGCCGTTGCTGCCGCGCGCAATCGCGCCAGTGTTAGCCGGGATCATCTGCACCCACAGGCCAAGACGCATATCGTTAACGAAGATATAGTGATTATTCGGATCGGTTGAAAGGCTGCCCCAGTTCATGCCGCCCAGCGAGCCAGGGAAGCTTAACGCTTTATCAGTACCCGGCACGGTGTACAGGCCGTCATAGCGCATAGATTTAAAGGCCACGCGGCAGACCAGCTGGTCAAACGGCGTTGCGCCCCACATATCCGACTCTTTCAGCGTTTCGGCACCAATCTGCGGCATGCCGACAGACTTAGGCTGCGTCGGCGTATATTGCTCGTTCGGAATGTCACCTTTTTTAACCGGGACTTCTTTTACTTCGGTCAGCGGCCTGCCGGTCAGGCGATCCAGCACATAAATCTGCCCCGCTTTCGTGCCAATAACCACGGCAGGTTTGCTGGTGCCGTCTTTTAGCGGGAAGTCGATCAGGCTTGGCTGCATCGGCAGGTCAAAGTCCCACAGATCGTTGTGCACGGTCTGATAAACCCACTTCTCTTTACCGGTAGTCGCATCGACCGCCAGAATCGACGCGCCATACTTGTGGTTTAATGCGGTGCGCGTCGCACCATACAGATCCACCGAAGAGCTGCCCATCGGCATAAACACGGTGTTCATGGTTGGGTCATAGGACATTGGCGCCCAGGAGTTAGGCGTACTGCGAGCAAAGTTCTGGCCCGGCTGCAGTTTTGCATTTGGATCGTCGTTGCCCGTGTCGAAAGCCCAGCGCATCTGGCCGGTAATAACATCAAAGCCGCGAATAACGCCGCCAGGCATATCGGTTTGAACGTTATCCGCCACGCGCCCGCCAACCACCACGGTGGTTCCGGCCAGCGTCGGCGCAGAGGTTAACTGATATTTTGGATCCTGCGCTTCGCCCAGGCCTGCTTTCAGGTTCACCACGCCATGGTCGCCAAAGTTCTGGCACAGCTCGCCGTTATCGGCGTTGATGGCCATCAGGCGTGCGTCAATGGTGTTCATCAGCAGACGACGCTGACAGGTATCACCAGCCGCCAGCGCGGGCTGCGGCACTGGCGTAGAGCCAGGCACAGAAGGCTGAGTCAGGGGTTTAGTGGCGTCGAAATAAGCCAGCCCGCGGCAGCGGTTCCAGACTTCTGCCCGTGCGTTAACCACGTGCTCCCAAATCTTTTTACCGGTGTCGGCATTTACGGCGATAACGTTGTTATGCGGCGTACAGAGGTAAAGTACATCGCCAATCTGCAAAGGTGTTTGCTGGTCTTCCGCGCCGTTACCGGTCGGGCTTTCAGGAATATCGCCCGTATGAAAGGTCCAGGCCACTTTCAGATCTTTTACGTTATCACGCGTGATCTGATCCAGCGCGACAAAACGGCTACCGCCCGGCGTGTTGCCGTAGTTATCCCAGTTTTTCTGTTCGGTTGCTTTATTTACCGGGGTCAGCGGCAGTTCGCTGCCGTCAGCAACCGGCGCGTGTGGCTGGAACATCTGAACAAAAGTTACCACCATGCCTGCCACCAGGACCGCCGCCGCAATACAGGCCGGTTTGGCCGCAGAAGATTTACCTTCACGCTTGCGCAGCGCGGGCAGCGTTATTACGGCCAGCAGCATCAGCCCGGCAATGGTCATTAGCCGCGAAACCAGCGGCCAGAAATCCAGGCCAACATCCAGCAACGCCCAGATAAGCGTGCCGATAAAGACCAGCGCAAAAATCGCTACGGCGGAAGATTTGCGGCGGAAGAACTGGATAGCAGAAATAATGGTAAAAATCCCGGCGATGATGAAATACCAGCTGCCACCAAGCGCCACCAGTTTTCCGCCGAAGATAACAAAGAACAGGCCGGTAGCCAGTAAAATCAGGCCCAGCACAACGCTCCACAGCCCCAGCCATTTTGCAGACTGGGTATTGGTTTGAGACATGGTAAAAATACTCCTGCGAAAAAAAGAGCCGTAGCGCAATCTTCCTGCTGTGCACAGGCCTGGCCGGCGTCAGCCGAAGCGAAGCAACATTCTGCTATGGTCACTCTTTTTATTAACAATTCACTGCGGGTTTACCCCGTGTCGCCTTAACCAAAGCGCGCATATACCGCCAGAGTCGCTTTAGTTAACGGCAAAATTGTACCATGTGGTTCGTAAATGACTACACATAAAATTAACAAATTTCACACTTATGATTTCTTTGAAAGTTTATCGCTCTAAAAATTAACTGTGGCGAAACAATTTCGGTGCAAAACCGTTCAGCCTGGCTGACGGAACACAATGAGCGAGGGGCTGAAATTGAAAAGTGATTACTGAGAAAGGGCGGAAGATAAAAGCAACGTTAATCAGACGGGGAAAGCGTCAGGACTGATTAATTACAGGAGGATAAGCTTAAGGATAATTTATAAGGATTCACTCAGCGGCTTAAAAACAACACGCCTGCCGGAAATCAATCCGTCGCCGTTGGGGCAAAAATAGTCAACGGCACCACAGGCCTTCAAAATTTGTAATGACTGGCCGCAGTCCGGGCAAATCGCTTTAGCCGCAAAGTCACGCTGGCAGCTGGCGCAGTAGAAACGTTCGCCTCTGGCGATAAGATGATGCTGACAAACCGGACAGTGTTCGCTCATCTTATTCTCCTGTTTTATCTGAGTATATAACATAACCGCACGCGTGCTGGATTCAGGCTGGAATGATCAATCCCTTATTTTGCGCCAGGCTCTATCAGGCTCATCAGCAAGTATGCCACTCTGCCACTCTGTCCCTCTGCTACTCTGCCACTCTGCTACTCTGCCCAACGTTTGCAGAGCATAAATTTTTTACTAGCTGACCAGTATATATATTAAATCGCTTTGCTTCCTGAAGCCAGCCGCTTCAAAGTGGATAGAAAGATTCAGTGCTTGCACAGCCGGATGTTTTCCCAGACTAAAGATAAGCTTATTAGTACCATTAATACGCAGCAGCTTTTTGATGAATTCAAGATCTTCATTAAATTTCCTGATAAACTCCTCATTACACGATCCTGTTCTCATTGAATTAACTATATAATTTGGCCTGAACGAAATATCTTTTAGTTTTATCACATCCGTACAGGGAAAATGTGTATATAACCTTACCCCCGGCCTCCCTATCAGCAAAATTTCATTATAATTTCCAATACCTTTAATCATTCTGGTACGGAATTCATCGGGATGCCGTAAAATATTATATGGCTCATGCATTTTAAAACCATGATCGTTAGGTCTCTCCCTGCCTTTTAATATACTTTCCGCCAGCAAATTTTTATCGATAACTCGCCCCCCAGGCAAATTACCTTCAAGACCAGCAAAATTGTTAAAACAAACGTCGCTAAAATGTGTGCCGATGATGTTTTGTACCGGTACGATAAGATTTAAATGTATATCTAACGGAGCCGCCCCTAACTGCTGACCACCACGAATAGCCTTACCACCGATGCAACTTGCAGAAATAACATCCCAGGTTGATAACAACTGCCCTGCCGGGCTAAACAAAAACGGAGAGGTTCTAACAGCTGTTCCAATATGAGACGTGCTGCCGCGGCAAGAGATGCAATGAACGATCTTTAAATCTCTGTCAGCAGAATTTAAGGCCCTGTCCCAGGCTTTTAAGATATCAACCTTTTTTTGTTCATCCTGATTTCTTTGATCCGTTCTGGCTTTAAAAGCACTTAAACGCTTGCGGGAGATTTTCCTGTCAAAAACTAGCATAAAGAATCCTTTCAGCAGCTTAAATCAAGTTATGGGAAACATTGTATTAATAACATATGATATCAACTAAATATCAGCATGCAATAAAAACCTTGAAGCAATCATGGTAATAATTACCATCAAAAGTTATATTATTATAATATTTTACAGAGAGCTACAGATTATAAAAACCGCAATATTTAACATCTTACTATTTCTATAAAATGGAAACTGACAATCAGGCGAGGATTTTAACTATATATCGTTACTAATAAACGATAATAATACATTGCGGCTATAGCGACCTGCTGCAGGGCGTGCCTCATGCTGCCAGTCTGCTTCAACAAGCATCTCGTGCTTTAAAGCGAGCCTGGCAAAATAACGAATTCAGGCAGAGGAAAGCAGCAAAACCCACGTTCAGGTTTTGCCACCCTGATATTTCCCTGAAGGATTAACGTTTATTCTTTTTCAGATGGCTCATAAGACGCTTGCGCTTGCGCTGCTGGTTAGGCGTCAACAGGTTGCGTTTACCGGCAAACGGGTTGTCGCCTTCCTTGAACTGAATGCGGATAGGCGTCCCCATCACTTCCAGCGAGCGACGGAAATAGTTCATCAGATAGCGCTTATAGGAATCCGGCAGGTCTTTTACCTGATTACCATGGATAACGACGATTGGCGGGTTGTAACCACCGGCGTGCGCATACTTCAGCTTCACGCGACGGCCACGCACCAGCGGCGGCTGATGGTCGTCTGCCGCCATATTCATAATGCGGGTCAGCATAGAAGTGTTCACGCGACGCGTGGAACAGTCGTAGGCTTCGGTAACAGATTCGAACAGGTTACCAACGCCGCTGCCGTGCAGAGCAGAGATAAAGTGCACGCGGGCAAAATCGATAAAGCCAAGACGGAAATCCAGCGTCTCTTTAACTTCGTCGCGGATCTCCTGCGTCAGGCCATCCCATTTGTTCACCACGATCACCAGAGAACGACCGCTGTTGAGGATAAAGCCCAACAGCGACAGGTCCTGATCGGAAATGCCTTCGTGCGCGTCGATTACCAGCATCACTACGTTGGCATCTTCGATAGCCTGCAGCGTTTTAATCACCGAAAACTTCTCTACCGTTTCGGTAATTTTGCCGCGCTTGCGCACGCCAGCGGTGTCGATCAGGATATACTCGCGACCGTCACGCTCCATCGGAATATAGATGCTGTCGCGCGTGGTGCCTGGCATATCGTAAACCACAACGCGATCTTCACCGAGAATACGGTTAGTCAGCGTTGATTTACCGACGTTAGGACGACCGACGATGGCCAGCTTAATCGGCAGATCCAGCGGGTTAAAGTCGTCTTCCTCTTCCTCCGCCTCGTCGCCGTTCTCTTTTGCCGCCAGCTCAGCCCAGTAGGCTTCGTTTTCTTCTTCTTCGGTCAGCTCCACCTGCGGCGCAACTTCGTCCATCCACGGCAGCAGGACGATCTCCAGCAGGCCGGTCACGCCGCGACCGTGCGAGGCGGCGATAGGATGAATATCACCCAGACCCAGCGAATAGAAGTCCACTACGGCGGAATCCGGATCCATGCCGTCGGTTTTATTGGCTACAAGGAAAGTAGGTTTCTGGCGAGAGCGCAAATGTTTAGCGATGGCCTGATCGGCAGGCATCAGGCCCGCACGCGCGTCCACCATAAACAGTACGACATCGGCTTCTTCAATCGCTAACAGCGACTGTTCGGCCATCCGGGTTTCGACACCCTCTTCGTTGCCATCGATACCGCCGGTATCAATGCAGATAAATTCACGCCCTTCGACCTCGGCGCGACCATACTTACGGTCACGGGTTAGCCCGGGAAAATCCGCCACCAGCGCATCTCGCGTGCGCGTCAGACGATTAAACAGAGTAGATTTTCCCACATTGGGACGCCCGACCAGCGCGACCACAGGTACCATATTGAAGCCTCATTACAAAAATTAAACGCCTGACGACCCTTCACTGAGAGTAGCTTATGCTGACGCACACGCAGGCTGAAGGCGTAGAGGATACCACGCCTGTAGAAAAACGAAACGGCCCCTGAACCTTCAGGAGCCGTTGCATAACGCCGCTAAGCTGAAATTAGCGGGTAAAAGCGTAAACTTCGCCGCCTTTCGCCTGAATCAGCAGCTTATCGCTGGCGACTACCGGTGTAGTCTGGAAGCCGGAGCTGTCCACTTTCTGCTGAGCGACAAAACGGCCGTCGGTCGTGTTGATCCAGTGCAGGTAGCCTTCGCTGTCGCCGACCACCAGGTAACCGTTATACAGAACTGGCGTAGTCAGGTTGCGATGCAGCAGATCGCTCTGGCGCCAGACGGTCACGCCGCCATCGGTGCTGAGAGCGACAACGCGATCGTCCTGGTCGACCAGATAGATGCGACCAGCGTCAACAATCATGTTATGTACGGAACCGATCTCACGTTTCCACATAATCTGACCAGAACGCAGATCCATCGCCGCCAGGCTGCCGTTATAGGCCAGCGCATAGACCACGCCGTCTACCACTACCGGCGTTGTATCAACGTCTGACAGGCGATCGATTTCCGTCGCGCCGCCAGGCTGAGAGATACGCTGCTGCCAGATAATCTGGCCCTGGTTCATCATTACGGCACTCACGCGGCCGTTATCACCGCCGACAATGGCCGCGCCGAAAGCGGTAGCCGGAGCCGATTCACCGCGCAGCGACAGCGCTGGCACATCCAGATTCACGGTCCACTTCACGACGCCGCTGCTCTGATCCAGTCCCTGTAGCATGCCGTTGCTGGTATGAACCAGCACCAGACCGTCGCTGACCACCGGACGAGAAAGCACTTCACCTGCCGCTTTAGTCTGCCAGGCAATGGAGCCGTCGTTACTGTTCAGCGCGTAAACCTCAGCACGTTCGCTGCCGACGTAGACGCGTCCGCCGTCGTAAGTCAGACCGCCGGAAAGCTGCGCGGGCAGGTTTTTAGAGAAAAAGCCGGTTTTGGTCGACAGGTCAACTTTCCACTGCTCTTTGCCGTCGGCCGCGTTCAGGGCTTTTACAATGCCAAAGCGATCGGCGGCATAGACCGTGTTTTCAGACCAGGCCGGGTGCAGATTGGAGTAGTAATCACCTACGCCATCGCCTACCGAGGTGCTCCAGACTGTTTCCGGGGTAAACTGATTTTCCACTTTTGGCAGCGGCGACATTTTGACCACGTCTTCTTCACCGCTAAACCATGAACATCCGCTGAGAAGCGTGACTGAAATCAGTCCCGGCAGCAGTATCTTACGCAATTCCATGAAATCCCTCTTGAGCCTGTTGCGGCAATTTCTGCCCGGATCTTAACCCGGCAGATTATTCATTTTCATTTGCAGCATCTCTTTCAGCGCCGATGAGGCGTTAGAGCCGATGCCTTTACTCCAGGCTTCACGAGCACCCTTACTGTCGCCTTTGCTCAGCAATGCTTCGCCACGCACGTCAGCGATAATTGCCGTCCAGCCGTCGCCCTTGATCGCATCCAGAGTTTTCAGCGCCGCATCCGCCTGCTTCTGCTGCAGCTGGATACGCGCCAGACGCAGGTTGAGCACGGCCTGCAGGTCAGCGTCTTTAGTGGCTTTCAGCCCGGTTTCCAGCTGAAGCGCAGCTTTATCCAGCTGGTTGTTATCAACATAACGCTTCGCCAGATCCAGCGAGGCCAGCGCGCCATAGGTGTTGCTGTTGCTGCTGACAAATTTTGCTGCCGCATCCAGCGTGGCCGGCTTGCTGCCGTCCAGCGCGGTAGAAACCTGCTGGTAGGCCGCCGAGGTTTCACGGCTACCGTTATCCTGCTGGCTGCTCCAGTAGCGCCACCCTGCCAGCGCGCCGATACCGATGATCACACCGATTGCCAGCGCTTTGCCGTTCTGCGCAAAGAAACCTTTTAGCGCGTCGACCTGCTCATTTTCGTTGCTATATACTTCCACGCAAACTCTCTCCTTAAATCGCGGCTGTCTGCTGCAGCATGGCTGCCAGCGTGGCGGCTACATCCTGCTGCGCCAGCTTTTGCTGCTCGCCGTTACGCAAATCTTTAATGACGACCTGACCGTTGGCGACTTCTTCTTCACCCAGCACCAGCGCCACGCGCGCGCCCCATTTGTCGGCACGGGCAAACTGTTTCTTAAAGTTGCCGCCGCCAAAGTTGGTCATCAGCTTCAGCGAGGGATCGGCGTCACGCAGTTTTTCCGCCAGCTGCATAGCGCTCGCCTGCACGCCAGCCCCTGAAGCGATAACATAGACATCGACAATGCGCGTCGGTTCAAATTCCGGGTTAACTGCCTGCACCAGCAGCACCAGACGCTCCAGCCCCATCGCGAAGCCCACGGCTGGCGTGCCGCGTCCGCCCAGCTGTTCTACCAGGCCATCGTAACGTCCGCCGGCACAAACGGTGCCCTGCGCGCCCAGGCTGCTGGTAACCCATTCAAAAACGGTACGGTTGTAGTAATCCAGACCGCGAACAAGGCGTTGGTTGACCGTATAGGCAATGCCCGCGGCATCCAGCAGCTGGCACAGGCCATCAAAGTGTTCGCGCGAATCCGCGTCCAGATAGTCGCCCAGCACCGGCGCATCGTTCAGCAGGTTCTGAACATCCGGATTTTTGCTGTCCAGCACGCGCAGCGGGTTGCTGTACATGCGGCGCTTGCAGTCTTCGTCCAGAACGTCTTTATGAGTTTCCAGGAAAGCCACCAGCGCATCGCGGTAGTTAGCGCGCGCTTCCAGCGAACCAATAGAGTTCAGCTCAAGGCGAACGTGGTCGGCGATACCCAGCGCTTTCCACCAGCGCGCGGTCATCATAATCAGTTCGGCATCAATATCCGGGCCCTGCAGGCCAAAGACTTCCGCACCAATCTGATGGAACTGGCGATAGCGGCCTTTTTGCGGACGCTCGTAGCGGAACATTGGCCCGATATACCACAGACGCTGTTCCTGATTGTACAGCAGACCGTGCTCGATACCGGCACGCACGCAGCCCGCCGTTCCTTCCGGACGCAGCGTCAGGCTTTCGCCGTTGCGATCGTCAAAGGTGTACATCTCTTTTTCAACCACGTCGGTCACTTCACCGATAGCGCGCTTGAATAACGGGGTCTGCTCTACAATCGGCAGGCGGATTTCGCTATAGCCATAGCTGGCCAGCACCTGCTTAAGGATCTGTTCAATGCGCTGCCAGACGACGGTATCTGCCGGCAGATAGTCGTTCATGCCGCGGATTGCCTGAATATTCTTCGCCACTTTTCTTCTCTTCTTTTATTCCGGCGGGCGCGGCCTGTCGTTAACACAAACCCGGCCCGCACTCATTTATTTTTCCAGCTGCTGTACATCGATACGGCGGGATTCGTCCATCATCGCGGCCTTGGCGCGGATACGCGCTTCCAGCTGGTCGATCATATCGTCGTTATCCAGGCGCTCGCGCAGGCGCACGCCGTCTTCGTAAAAGCCGCTTTTCTTGTTGCTGCCGGTTACGCCCAGCGTAGAGACCAGCGCTTCGCCCGGCCCGTTGACCACGCAGCCAATGATCGAGACGTCCATCGGCGTAATGATATCTTCCAGCCGCTGCTCCAGCGCGTTAACCGTTCCGATAACGTCAAACTCCTGACGCGAACAGGTTGGACAGGCGATAAAGTTGATGCCGCGGGAACGGATGCGCAACGATTTCAGGATATCGAAACCGACCTTCACTTCTTCAATGGGATCGGCCGCCAGCGAAATACGCAGCGTGTCGCCGATGCCTTCTGACAGCAGCAGCCCCAAACCGATGGCGGATTTTACCGCACCGGCTCGCGCGCCGCCTGCTTCGGTGATGCCCAGGTGTAGCGGCTGCTCAATCTGCTTAGCCAGCAGGCGGTAAGATTCTACGGCCAGGAAAACGTCGGAGGCCTTAACGCTGACTTTGAACTGGTCGAAGTTAAGGCGATCGAGATGATCGACGTGGCGCATGGCGGATTCGAGCAGCGCCTGCGGCGTTGGCTCACCGTACTTTTCCTGCAGATCTTTTTCCAGCGACCCGGCGTTAACGCCGATGCGGATAGGAATATTGTTGTAGCGCGCGCAGTCGACGACCTGACGAATTCGCTCTTCATTGCCGATGTTGCCGGGATTAATGCGCAGGCAGTCAACGCCATATTCAGCGACTTTCAGGGCGATGCGGTAGTCAAAATGGATATCAGCAACCAGCGGGACGTTGACCTGCTGCTTGATCAGGCGGAAGGCTTCCGCGGCATCCATGGTAGGAACAGAGACGCGAACAATATCCACGCCAACGCGCTCAAGCGCTTTGATTTGATTGACCGTGGCAGCCACATCGGTGGTACGCGTATTGGTCATGGACTGGACGGCTATGGGTGCGCCGTCGCCCACCGGCACCTGGCCGACGTAAATGCGCTTTGATTTGCGACGGATAATGGGTGCTTCGTTATGCATATTCTTTCTCCGGAATTACTCGCGACCAGAAGATGCGTTATTGCGCACCGACTGTAAGGCGGGCAACCTGGTTGGTACGGATAAAACGACTCAGATCGACCGGCTGACCCTGATACTGGATCTGAACTGCGCCCGGCGCGCCAATCTTCAGACGATATGGTGCGGTGCCGGTAAGGCTGAGTTTACCACCACTGCGCTGCATTCCGCTGAACAGTTTTTTGCCGGTTGCATCGGAGACTTCCAGCCAGCAGTCCTTGCTAAAATTCATCACCAGCGCCTTTGCTTCCGCGCTAACGGCCGCGGCGGCCGTTGGCATCTGGCTATTACCGGCATTATCTGCCGGTACCTGGGAAGGTGAAACCGCAGCCGGCGCAGCGGCAGCGGCCGGAGCCTGCTGCGCTGGCGTAGCCGCAGCCTGAGGCTGCGCGCTGTCGGCTGGCGCTGTCGCCTCTGCTGCCGGTGCCTGCCCGGCAGTTGCGGCTTCAGCAGGCTGAGTGGTGTCTGCGCCGCTGTCGTTCAGCGGAATCGACTGCCCGTTACTGGTATCCGCGTTCTGATCGGCCATCGAAACCAGATCGTCCTGCGCGGCCTTGTGGTTTTGCCACCACCAGGCACCGGTCAGGCCCACCACCACAAACAGCACCAGCCAGGTGAAAATCATCAGCCAGCCGTCGCGCTTTTTGCGGCGTTTGCCCAGCGAAAAGCTCTGCATCGGCTCCACTTTGGCGGCGCGCACGGGTGCCTGTTTCGCCATCATCGGCAGCAGTTCTTCTTCCGGCACGTGTACCAGCCGGGCGTAGGATCGGATATAGCCACGCAGGAAGGTTGACGCCAGATCCGCAGGCGCCTTGTCCTCTTCAATATCGCGTACGGTGGAAAGTTTCAGGCAAAGGCGCTCCGCAACGTTTTGTTGAGAAAGGCCCATCTGCTCACGCGCTTCGCGCAGGCGCTCGCCTGTTGAATTTGTTGCTGATTTATCAGTGGCTTCAGTATTCATTAGCTAAAAAATGCAGGTACTGTATCGATTGTGGAAAATTTCGCGCCAGCTGCTCCCCGGCAAGCCTGATGGCTTCGGGACGCTTAGCCAGCGCGGCGAAGCGAATCTCTAACCACAAACTTTGCGCCGAAGCGGCAAAGTTGCGTTGATAAACATCTAACAAGAGCCGCGACGTATCGCGCTCATTCTTTCCAAATCGCCTTTCGGCTTCTGCCAGCAGTGCAGCCCCCTTCAGCGGATCGTTTCGCGTTGCTTCCATTAGCGCGGCTTTTGCTTTCTGCTGCTCTCCCGCCAGGAGATAACAGTATCCGGCATTTTCCAGCGCGTCGGCGCGACCTGCTAAACCCACCGCCTTGCTAAACTGCTGCTGAGCCGCATCATACTGCCCTAATCGACAGAGAAACGCACCGTAATTATTGATTACGTCACGGTTTTGTTCTGCCAGCCCCAGCGCTTTTTGATAACTGGCGCTTGCCGCCGCGCTGTCGCCCGTACGCTGATAATAGCGAGCTATCGCCAGCTGGCAGCGGTAATCCTTTGGCGCCAGGGCCAACGCCTGACGCAGATTGCGCTCGGCTGGTGCCAGTTCGTCACGCGCCAGATAAACCAGCCCTAATTGTAGCCTTGTCTCCGCCAGCTCGCTGCGCTGTGGCGACAGGTTACAGCCTGAAAACAGTAATGCAACCAGCCAGATCGGTAATCCTTTACCCATAATCGCCTCCTTGTAGCGGAAGCGATGTTACGCCCTTTCACTAAGCGAACAAGTCGCTTTAGCTACTCGCTGCCTGGTTTCAGAGCGCTTTCACAGAAATGGCTTCACCAGCCAGTTTTTTCCGCATAGTACGACGCGTGCGGTCAATGACCTCGCCGGCCAGCTGTCCGCAGGCGGCATCAATATCGTCGCCGCGGGTCTTACGCACAATAGTGGTAAATCCGTAATCCATCAACACTTTAGAGAAGCGATCGATGCGGCTGTTTGAGCTACGGCCATAAGGCGCGCCAGGGAAGGGGTTCCATGGGATCAGGTTAATTTTGCACGGGGTCTCTTTCAGCAGCGCGGCCAACTCGTGAGCGTTATCGGTGCTGTCGTTGACGTGATCCAGCATGACGTACTCAATGGTCACGCGGCCCTGGTTAGCATTAGATTTGGAAATATAACGGCTGACCGAGGCCAGAAAAGTCTCGATATTGTACTTTTTATTAATAGGGACGATTTCATCGCGGATGGCGTCGTTTGGCGCATGCAGAGAGATGGCCAGCGCAACGTCAATCATGTCGCCCAGCTTATCCAGCGCGGGCACCACGCCCGAGGTAGAAAGCGTTACGCGGCGTTTTGACAGGCCAAAACCGAAGTCGTCCAGCATGATTTCCATGGCCGGCACTACGTTGTTGAGATTCAGCAGCGGTTCGCCCATGCCCATCATCACTACGTTAGTGATAGGACGCTGGCCGGTGACTTTGGATGCGCCGATAATCTTCGCCGCACGCCATACCTGGCCGATAATTTCCGAAACGCGCAGGTTGCGGTTAAAGCCCTGCTGCGCGGTTGAGCAAAACTTACATTCCAGCGCGCAGCCTACCTGGGAAGAAACACACAGCGTGGCGCGATCTTTTTCCGGAATATAGACCGTTTCGACCTGCTGGCCGCCAACGGTAATGGCCCACTTGATGGTGCCATCCGCCGAGCGCTGCTCTTCCGCCACTTCCGGCGCGCGGATCTCGGCCAGCTCTTTCAGCTTGCCGCGAAAAACTTTGTTGATGTCGGTCATTTCGTCGAAATCATCACAGCAGTAGTGATAAATCCACTTCATCACCTGATCGGCGCGAAAAGGTTTTTCGCCAAGACCAACAAAAAACTCGCGCATTTGCTGGCGATTCAGATCGAGCAGGTTGATTTTTTCTTTCTTAGGCGTAGTGATAGCAGACGACGGGGTCACAATTTGTTCTGACATAATTTTCTCTGGCCTCGTTGTTACACGTTATGGCGCTGGGGGTTAAGGAGTATAAATGAAACGCCCCCGCTGAGCAGGCTCACCAGGGGCGCATTATTGTACAGGCAGTGGCTCTGCGGATTAAAGGGCGTTATGAAAATAAATTGTAAACGCGCCGCATAGCCTGGCCGTCAATAATCTTAACGAGTGCGTGGGCACACTTCGTTTTCACCGAAGAAGAACGCGATTTCACGGGCTGCAGACTCGGCAGAGTCAGAACCGTGGGTAGCGTTTTCGGTGAAGCTGTCCGCGTAATCGGCACGCAGCGTACCAGCCAGCGCGTTGTCCGGGTTAGTTGCACCCATCAGGTCACGGTGACGCTGTACGGCGTTTTCGCCTTCCAGAACGGAAACCACTACCGGGCCAGAAGTCATGAATTCAACCAGACCGTCGAAGAAAGGACGGCCCTGGTGTTCTGCGTAGAAGCCTTCAGCCTGCTCTTTGGTCAGGTGCAGCATTTTGCAGCCAACGATTTTGAAGCCAGCGCTTTCAAAACGGTTGAAGATGGCACCAATTACGTTTTTTGCCACCGCGTTCGGTTTTACGATAGAAAAAGTACGTTCGATAGTCATATTGACCCCTGTTTAACGTCTAGTTTAGCCGGTGAAAAGGCTCCCCGGCCGAGAAAATGGCGCCGATTATAGGGTTGATAGCCGTTGTTGCCTATCGGAGATTCAACAAATCATTAAAAAAATCGCTTAACTGCATACAGATTAGTAACGCAGCAGCCGAATCGTACAAAAATAGAGCAAAGCTGACGTTAACCGTAAACCGGTGCGGGCAAAGGCTTGTGATGGCCGTCAGGATAGCCGACACTCAAAACACTTATCCCTACAGCGAGGCCGCTATGACTTCCTCTTTTTTTGTAACCGCCGACTGGCTGGCAGAGCACTATGCCGATGACGATCTCCAGGTTCTGGACGCGCGCATGCTGCCGCCAGGCCAGGAAAAGGTGCGTGATATTCAGGCGGAGTATCGCGCCAGCCATCTGCCTGACGCTCCCTTTTTTAATATTGAAGCGCTCTCCGAGAGTAGCAGCCCCTATCCACATATGATGCCGCGTGCGGAAGCCTTTGCCGTAGCCATGCGCGAGCTGGGCATTAGCAGCGATAAACACCTGGTGGTTTATGATGAAGGCAACCTTTTCTCAGCGCCGCGCGCCTGGTGGATGCTGCGCCAGTTCGGCGTGGAAAACGTTTCGGTACTGGCTGGCGGGCTGAAAGGCTGGCGCGAGGCCGGTTTCGACCTGGCATCCGGCGATGTCGCGCTGCCAGAGGCGGAATTCGAGGCGCGTTTCGATCCGGCGGCGGTCAAGCGTATTACCGAAGTCATGGTTATTAGCCACGAAGGCGGCGCGCAAATTGTCGACGCGCGGGCAGCCAACCGTTTTAATGCTGAAGTTGATGAACCCCGCCCCGGCCTGCATCGCGGCCATATTCCTGGCAGCCTGAACGTGCCGTGGAACGAGCTGGTGGAAAACGGCGAGCTGAAATCACCTGAGGCGCTGAGAGCCATTTTTCAACGTCAGGGCGTGAAGCTGGACGAGCCGATTGTGGCCAGCTGCGGTTCCGGCGTAACGGCGGTGGTACTGATCCTGGCCCTGAACACGCTGGGCGTAGAAGACGTGACGCTCTATGACGGTTCCTGGGGCGAATGGGGAAGCCGTGATGATTTACCGATTGAACCTGCACCCGCACGCTAAAAAAGGGATGAATAATTCAGCGGCGCTTTATTAAGTTACCTGAATAAATTCTTTTTTAATTGGCAGACAAAAAACGCCCGAAAAAGCTAAATAATTCGGGCGCATTTGTCACCTAGATAATCCGATCCTGCTTCAGCGAACGTAAAAAACTCCCCCACCGCCGCTCATAAAAAGGGGTAATATGGGCGGTGAAAAAATGGCCGATATTGTCATTCTCGACCACTTCGCAAATATCTACCGGCTCATCTTCCAGCAGCGTATCGGTCGCTACGCTACCGGCAGCCTGAATAATGGCGTCGATATCGCTGTCAGCTTCAATACCAATCAGTAAATTCGGCTTCTGCTCTGCCGCTTCTTTAATATGCGCAACCCAGGCACGCCGTACCTGTTTATATTTAGCGAACAGCTGCGTTAATGAGGCGATAGTTTGCGCGGGCGGTTCGGCAATTTCCGACAGCAGCAGCGTCGTGCCGCCTTCCAACACCGTCTGCTGGCTGAGCGCATTACCGTTCTCACCCAGCAAATTGCTGATTTCACGCGGGGAAAACTCTTTGCCGACGGGCAACTTTGCATTCAGAAACAGCGTTTCGCCCTGGGTCATGGCAAACAGCGTGCGCACCGGCATCACCAGAAACGGCAGCTCTTCGGTTACCGCCTGCTGTAAAGCCTGCTCAGAGGTAAAGAACGGAATAATGCTGGTTCCGTCGTCCTTCTCCCAGTGCTGCAGCTCGACTTCATCCGTGGCGGAGTGCTCTGCGCTTTTGCCCGGTACCCAGACGCTTGCATCCAGCAGCAAGGCGAAAAATTCCGGACGATGCGCAGGCTCGGTGGCCGCCAGTTGCAAAACCTCTTCCAGGCGTTGATTGGTTTCGTTCATTATTGCATTCCGTCAAGGTGCCGGGCCGCCTGGCCCGGCTACAGATACTATTTCAGCAGCAGATTTGCCACGGTACGTACGCCCAGCCCGGTCGCGCCAGCCGACCACTGATCGACAGCGCCCTTACGATAAGTCGCCGAACAGTCAATGTGCAGCCAGCCCTGCTGATAATTTTTAACAAAGTGCGACAGGAAAGCGGCCGCCGTGCTGGCTCCCGCCGTATGGGAAGGCGCAGCGATATTGTTCAGGTCAGCAAAGCTGGAGGGTAAATAGCCGCGATGGAATTCGGCCAGAGGCAGACGCCAGAAAGGCTCGTTTTCGCTACCGGCACTGGCCAGCAGCGACTGCGCCAGCTCGTCGTCAAAGCTGAACAGCGCGTGATAATCATTCCCCAGCGCGGTTTTGGCCGCGCCGGTCAGCGTGGCGGCGTCAACGATCAGCTCCGCGTTCTGTTCGCTGGCGTCAATCAGGCCGTCGGCCAGCACCAGGCGCCCTTCCGCATCGGTATTCATTACCTCAACGCTTTTGCCGTTGCGATAACGGATAATATCGCCCAGGCGGAAAGCGTTGCCGCTCACCATATTGTCGGCGCAGCAAAGATAGAGTTTGACGCGCTTATCCAGTCCCCGGCTAATGGCCAGCGCCAGCGCACCGGTCAGCGTCGCCGCCCCGCCCATATCGGACTTCATCGAATCCATTGAGCCGCTCGGCTTCAGGCTGTAGCCGCCGGTGTCAAAGGTGATACCCTTGCCGACCAGGCAGGCAAATACCGGCGCGCTGTCGTCACCGGTCGGATTGTAATCCAGCGCCAGCAACGCCGGGCTGCGCGTAGAGCCGCGGCCAACGGTGTGTAACCCCGCGTAGCCTTGCAGACGCAGATCTTCGCCTTTGGTGATACGGTAGCTGGCTTTCTCGCCCGCTACGCCGCAAAGCAGATCGACCGCGCGCTGCGCCAGCTGCTCAGGGCTAAGCTCTTCCGCCGGCAAATTGATGGTGTCGCGTACCCAGTCGATAATTTTCAGTCGGCGATCGAACTCTTTCTGGTCGGCCTCGTTCAGCGCGGCCCACTCTACTTTGCGTTCGCCTTTTGGCCCGCGATAGCCCTGCCAGAATGCCCAGCTCTTTTCCAGATCCCAGTCGCCTTCCAGGCTAACGTGGCGGATCCCCTGTGCATCAATTTTGCGTGCCGCACGCTGGATAGTGGTCAGCGCATCGCCGCCCACCAGGTGAATTGTCATTCCGCTGTCGTTGCTGGTCAGGGTCGCTTTTTCGCCCCAGCGTGCATCTGCCGCTGCCGTTGACAGCGTAATGATCATTGGCGTGGTTGTCATCGCATCGCTCCTTGTTAAAAACGGTCGTTCCGGCCTGAAAAGCCGGACGCGGCAGTCAATGTTGCTGCCTGTTCATTTTCCAGAGTAACAGAATAAATGAAAAACGGGCCGAATCAGCCCGTCAGAATCCTGAAAAATACCGCTCAGCGGCCGCAAGGGTTAGCGGGAGCGCGCTTTGAAAGCCTGCCACTGCGGAGAAACATCGCGCAGGCGGCTAATTGATTTGCGTACCAGCTCAATGGCGTAGTCAATTTCTTCGCCCGTAGTAAAACGCCCCAGCGAGAAACGCAGCGAGCTGTGTGCCAGTTCTTCACTCAGTCCCAGCGCGCGCAGAACGTAAGAAGGCTCCAGGCTGGCGGAAGTACAGGCGGAACCGGAAGAAAGCGCCAGGTCTTTTAACGCCATGATCAGCGACTCGCCGTCGACGTGGGCGAAACTGACGTTCAGAATATTGGGGGCGCTCTGCTCAAGGCTGCCGTTAAGGTAAACCTCTTCGATTTCACTCAGGCCAGCCCACAAAGTTCTGCGCAGCATATTCAGGCGAGCGGTTTCGCTGCTCATCTCTTCTTTAGCGATACGGTAAGCTTCGCCCATGCCGACAATTTGATGCACGGGCAAAGTACCGGAACGCATACCGCGCTCATGTCCGCCGCCGTGAATTTGCGCAGCAATACGAATACGCGGTTTGCGACGGACAAAAAGGCCGCCGATCCCTTTTGGGCCATAGAGTTTATGGGCAGAGAAAGAGGCCAGATCGACGTTCAGCGTGCTGAGATCCAGCGGCAGTTTGCCAACGCTTTGGGTGGCATCAACATGAAAAAGGATATCCCACGAGCGGCACAGTTCGCCGATGGCGGCAATATCCTGCACCACGCCGGTTTCGTTGTTTACATGCATGATAGAAACCAGGATGGTGTCGTCGCGCATCGCATCCTTCAGCTGCTGTAGCGTGATGATGCCGTCGGCCCGGGGTTGCAGATAAGTTACCTCAAACCCTTCCCGCTCCAGCTGAACGCAGGTATCCAGCACCGCTTTGTGCTCGGTCTGGCTGGTAATAATGTGTTTGCCTTTCTCCTGATGGAGTTCGGCAGCGCCTTTAATAGCAAGGTTGTCGGCTTCGGTCGCACCAGAGGTAAAGACGATTTCACGGGGGTCGGCACCGATCAGTTCGGCAACCTGGTTGCGGGCGACGTCAACGGCTTCTTCAGCCTGCCAGCCAAAGCGGTGGGAACGGGAAGCCGGATTACCAAAGGTGCCGTCCATAGTCAGAAACTGCACCATTTTTTCCGCTACGCGAGGATCGGCGGGCGTAGTCGCGGCGTAATCGAGGTAAATCGGGACTTTCATTGCGTTGAACTCCGTACATGTAGTATGTCATTCAACGCGACCGATCTATCGGCGATGCTCGTCTCCGAAACGGTATAACGGGCGGCGCGGGCACCGCCGCTTTAATCAGGCACGCAGATTGACGTTAATAGTTTCAAGCACACGGCCCACCGGCACGCGAGCTTTTTCAGTGTTGTTCTGACGGTCGGCCACGTCCAGGATTTCCTGGTTATTGACCAGCTCGGCCAGCGTAATATTGTTCAGGAAGTCGCTGATGCGCTCGCTCAGATCGCGCCACAGTACGTGGGTCAGACAGCGCTCGCCGCCCTGACAGCCTTCTTTACCCTGACATTTGGTCGCGTCTACGGACTCATCCACGGCGGTAATTACCGCGCCTACTGCGATTGCGCCAGCCTCTTTACCCAGCAGATAGCCGCCACCCGGCCCGCGAACGCTGGCCACCAGGCCATTTTTGCGCAGGCGAGAAAACAGCTGTTCCAGATAGGACAGGGAGATGCCCTGACGCTCTGAAATATCAGCTAAAGGGACGGGCCCCTGGTGTGAGTGAAGTGCAACGTCGAGCATAGCAGTAACGGCATAACGGCCTTTGGATGTCAGTCTCATGGCGTAATCGACCTCGGTTATTCAGAAACATTCGATGGTCGCAAGTCTGCCATTCCCGAGTGATTTGGTCAACTATTTAACCTGGTAAATCACTCAAGTATTTAACCTGGTAATTTACTCAACTATTACCCGCGTTACCGCTGTGCTTTTTCGGTTACTTTTCGCTCTTTGGCTTCTCCAGCGAAGAGAGCATGCCGCGCAGAATATTCAGTTCGTCACGCTCCGGGCGCGCTCGCGTATAAAGGCGGCGCATTTTGCTCATCACCTGGCCAGGATTGCCTTCGCGGATAAAACCGCTTCTGACCATCATCTGCTCCATGTGCTGATAGAAACGTTCCAGATCGTCCACCAGCGGATAAGGCGACTCTTCATATTCCGGCTGGCTGCTTTCCTGCGACTGTAGCCAGGCCATACGAACTTCATAAGCGATGATTTGTACCGCCATCGCCAGGTTTAGCGAGCTGTACTCCGGGTTGGCGGCGATAGCGACGTGGTAGTGGCACTTTTGCAGCTCTTCGTTGGTCAGGCCCACGCGTTCACGGCCAAACACCAGCGCAACCGGTGCCTGCTGGCCTTCCTGCACGCTTTTGATACCGCATTCGCGCGGGTCAAGCATCGGCCACGGCAGCGAACGCGAGCGAGCGCTGGTGCCCACGACCAGGCTACATCCGGCCAGCGCTTCATCAAGCGTGTCGACAATGTGCGCTTCGCCAATGACGTCGCTGGCACCGGCGGCCAGGGCAATCGCCTGCGAGTCAGGTTTTACCAGCGGATTAACCAGATAAAGGTTGGTCAGGCCCATGGTTTTCATCGCGCGAGCGACGGAACCCATATTGCCGGTGTGAGAAGTTTCCACCAGCACGATTCGGATGTTTTGCAGCATAGGGATTCAGGTCTGTGAGATAATTTTGGGATATTAACATATTTTCAGGACTTTTAATGAACCCGCTGTTATAATCCGCGCCGTTTTCCGTTCTTTAACATCCAGTGAGAGAGACCGATGCATCCGATGCTCAACATCGCCGTGCGCGCTGCGCGCAAGGCCGGTAATTTGATTGCCAAAAATTATGAAACTCCGGACGCCGTTGAAGCCAGCCAGAAAGGCAGCAACGACTTCGTTACCAATGTTGACCGCGACGCCGAGCGCCTGATTATTGAGGTGATTCGCAAGTCTTATCCGCAGCACACCATCATTACCGAAGAGAGTGGTGAGTTAGCCGGAACAGACCAGGATGTGCAATGGGTTATCGATCCACTGGATGGCACCACCAACTTCATCAAGCGTCTGCCTCACTTCTCCGTTTCTATCGCCGTGCGCATTAAAGGCCGCACCGAAGTGGCCGTGGTTTACGATCCTATGCGTAACGAACTGTTTAGCGCCGTTCGCGGCCAGGGCACCCAGCTGAACGGCTATCGCCTGCGTGGTTCTACCGCTCGCGATCTGGACGGCACCATTCTGGCTACCGGCTTCCCGTTCAAGCTGAAGCAGCACGCCACGCCTTATATCAATATCGTTGGCAAACTCTTTACCCAGTGTGCGGACTTCCGCCGCTCCGGTTCTGCCGCGCTGGACCTGGCCTATGTGGCCGCGGGTCGCGTGGATGGCTATTTCGAAATCGGTCTGAAGCCGTGGGATTTCGCCGCAGGCGAACTGCTGGTGCGTGAAGCGGGCGGCCTGGTTACCGACTTCGTGGGCGCGCATGGCTATATGCATTCTGGCAACATCGTAGCGGGTAATCCGCGCGTGGTGAAAGCGATGCTGGCCTCTATGCGTGACGAGCTGAGCGAAGCGCTGAAGCGCTAAGTCGCCCCGGTGATAAAAGGCTGAACCTTCGTTCGGCCTTTTTTTATGCTTAAAACATGGGTCGAATACCGCCGGACATCGCCGGTTGCGCGCTCAGCCACAGAATAGTGCCGATTGCCACCAGCAGTAGCCCACCCGTAAATGACAGACAGGCCCACAGAAGTTTTTGCCCGCCCTGCCCTTTTTTATTCTGACTGAGCTTTAGCGCCAGCGCGCGGGAAACCTGTACCAGCAGCGCCATAGCGGTTACCGTGATCGCCGTGCCGACAGCCATCGTCAGCGCCGACAACACGCCCCACCAGTAAACGCCAATCACTTTAGCAAACAGCAGCATCATAATCGCGCCGGAACAGGGACGCAGGCCCATCGACAGCACCACCAGCGCTTTGGTTTTGCCGCTGACCGCTTTGTCGAGCATTCCGCTGTCCGGCACGTGCTGATGGCCGCAGCCGCACTGTTCGTGGTGCTGATGTTTGTGCTGATATTGATGCGGATGCACACCAACCTGCGTAGCGGGCAGCACGTTACGGATAACCATTTTGGGCTTTCTCAACAGATGAACCATCCTGGCGGCCGCGCGCCAGCACAGCCAAAGACCCAGCCCCGCCACCAGCAGGTAGCTGCCCTTTTCCAGCCAGTAGCTGCTGATATGCAGCTGGCGCGAAGAGAGTTGCAGCACCGTCAGCACCATGGTTACCAGCGCAATCGCCGCGCCGCCCTGCAATACGGCGGCGGCCAGCGTCAGCCTGATGCTGGTTTTCATCTTTGTCGGATGCGTTGCCAGAAAAGTGGCGATAACCACTTTGCCGTGGCCAGGCCCCAGCGCGTGCAGAATGCCGTAAACCAGGCTAAAGCCCATCAGCGTTACGCCGACCTGACCCGGCTGGCTTGCAACCTGTTGCAGCAGCGCCGTCATCTCAACGTGCAGATTCCGCTGCCACACCACGCTTTGTAATAAAATTTGCGGCCAGGAGAACCACAACGTGATGCCCGCTGCGGTAAACAGCAAAAGCAAAAGATAAAGCGGCCAGGCCTGAAGCCAGCGGCGGCGCGAAGGCGATAAACAGGAGATTACTGACATAGTAAGGTTACCGTCTGGGCAAACTGGCGGCCTAAATCCATATCGGCTGGCGGCGCGTCAGCCTTATCCAGCGACAGCGCATAGGCCTGCAAGGAGGTATTGGGATCGGGCGTTTTTAAGCTGAAGCGGCACTGCCGGGCCAGCTCCGCAGGAATATGTAACGCTTTTTCAGAATCAAAAGTCATATCAACAAAGTAAGTCGGATCAAAAACGGAAAAGCTGTAGCGTTGTCCGGCCAGCGGCTGCGGCTCGCCCAGCGGTAAAATAAACTCCAGCACGGCTTTATTTCCCTGTTTCAGCAACCGGTATTCCGGCGGTAAATTACCAAATTTTACCGGCTTTCCCTGATGCCAGAACTCGGTAAAATAGTGCTGCCCAAGCACGTTTGCCATGACTTCTGCAGCCAGCTTTTTCCAGATAACGGAATCAGGTTTGGCAGAGCGCGCGTCGTAGAGCAAATCGGCAGAAGTGATTTCATCCATTACCCAGCGCATTTTCAGGCCGGTAAGCTGATTGTCCTGATGCACCAGCGTCGTCTGCATGCTGATAAAACTATGGGGATGGCTCCAGGCCAGCGGTGCCATGGCAAATAGTGCCATGAAAACCAGAGTAATGAAAACGTTATAACGTAACAATACTTACTCCTTTTCTGCTCGGACAGTCAATTCTGTGACCTGCCTTAAAAGCTACAAAAAAATGTTGGGACTGTCGGTTTAGTCAAAGGCAATCACGCTATTCTTAGCGAAGTACTTTTAACAGAGACGGCAGACCATGACAGAATCCTTATCCGGGCCTGCTGCTTTCTCCAGCCCGCAGCGACGCTGCCACCTGCTTTTACTGCTTTATCTTCCGACCAGCGTAACGCTGGATCTCGTCTGCCAGCTCAACGGCGTTGATCCTGCCGTTGCCCGGCAAGATATAGCGGAGGTGGCGGCAGAAATCCAGCGCTATCACAGGCTTGCTGTTGTACAGCCAGCCAGCGAAAGCTTTGCGATCGAAGGTGCGGAACTGGATCGGCAGCTGTGCCTGCTGCACTGGCTCAGACGTGCGCTGCGGCTGACGCCCGATTTTGTTCGCCAGCAATTTTCGCCCGCCATCAAACAGCAGCTGCAACATTTGCAAATGGAAAAATTGCTCTACGACGAGCATAACCTGAGCGCGCTGATCCAACATTGCTCGCAGGGGCTGGCACGGGATTTTACTGACCGTGACCGCCAGTTTTTGCCGCTGTTTATGCAGTACGTACTGTGCTGCCGGGCGGAACTGGCCTTTAACGAATCGCAGCAGGCCTGGCTGTCAGCGCGCGCAGAATTCAGGGTAGCGCAGGAGATAGTTAACCACTGGCAGAAACGTTGTAAAAACGCGCCGGACAGCAGCGTTGCCTGTTTGCTCGCGCTGCTGTTTAGCCAGATTCATGCCCCCGTGGTGGCCGACATTCGTTTCGACTACCAGCGTCAGCTGCATGAAGAAGTGCACTTGCTGATCGAGCGCTTTCAGATGCTTTCGGGCCATTTTTTTAGCAATCCAGACGAGCTTGGCGAACAGCTTTATACCCACCTTGCTCAGGCGCTGGAACGCTGCCTGTTCGGCATCGGCATTGATAACAGCCTGTCGGACGAGGTGGTCCAGCTCTATCCCCGGCTGCTGCGCACCACCAAAGAGGCGATCGTCAACTTCGAGCAGCATTACGGGCTGGCTTTCTCGCAGGAAGAGATGGGTCTGATTGCCATTATCTTTGGTGCCTGGCTGATGCAGGAGAACGTTCTACAGGAAAAACAGGTGCTGTTGCTGACCGGAAAAGATCGCGAGCTGGAAAAGCAGGTCGAACAGCAGCTCAGAGAACTGACGCTGCTGCCGTTGAGCATTAAATATCTGGATGTCATCGAGTATCAGCGCAGCAGCGCGCCGAAAGGCATTGCGCTGGTGATTACGCCTTACGCCACGCCGCTGCCGCTCTATTCTCCGCCGTTAATTCATGCGGAACTGCCGTTGCAGTCTCATCAGCAGGAACGTATCCGGCTGCTGCTTGAATCATAAACCGGCCGCTTTTGGGCGCAGAAAGAGCGCCGGAACGACCAGCAGCGCCATCACCCAAAAAATATTGCCGTGCAGATGCGGGAATAGCAAGCCGCAGACGACCGTCATGACCGCAATGCCGCCGCCCATTGCGACTGCTGAATAAACGGACTGCAGGCGAATCACTTCCGCTCCTTCCCTGGCTGCGATAAAGCGCATGGCAGCAAGATGGCAAATGGTGAAGCTGCCGCAGTGCAGAATTTGCGCTATCACCAGCAGCGGTAAAGCGGTTGTCGAGGCCAGCAGGCTCCAGCGGATCAGCGCGCAAATGCCGGAAAGCAGCAGCAAATCACGCGCCGCCCAGCGGCGAAACAGTTTGCCGCTGGCGGCAAAGACAATGATTTCTGCCACCACGCCCAGCGACCAGAGGTAGCCCACCACGCTGGCGGAATAGCCTGCATCCTGCCACCAGATAGCGCTAAAGCCGTAGTAAGCCGCGTGCGCACCCTGCATCAGCATTACGCACAGCAAAAAGCGCCAGACCGCATTTTCCTTCAGCAGCCGTTGCCAGTCCTGCCAGCTGGCGCGTTCCACCTGCTTTTCGCTGCCCTGCGGCATTACCGCCGGACGAAACAGCATGCCGCCAAGCATGGCCGCCACGCCCGCACAGAGCAGCCATAAAATGGCCTGGTAAGAGAAAGCGTTAACCAGTACGCCCGTCAACGCAGAGCTGATAACAAACGCCAGCGATCCCCATAGCCTGACCGGCCCGTAGGCCATCGCAATCTGCCGTTGCCAGGTGGCGGCCAGCGCGTCGCTGAGCGGCACCAGCGGCGAGAAAAACAGGTTAAAACCAATCATCACCAGCAGCAGCCAGACCCAAAAAGTCCCGATCCAGAAGCCCAGCGCGCACAGCAGCGATAAGCCAGCCAGCAGACGAAGCACGGTAATTAATCGAGAAGGATTGGTGACGCGGGAAGCGATAAGCAGGCTACCGGTAAAGCGGGCAACCATGCCCGCCCCAAGCAGCAGACCGATTTTTTCAGCATCCAGACCGACGCCTTTTAGCCACACGGCCCAGAAAGGTAGCCAGACGCCATAGGCAAAGAAATAGGTGAAGTAACCCAGCGCAAGCCACCAGGCAGAACGAATTGCCATTTTCCCTCCGGCAAAATTCAGGCAAAAAAAACGGGACATCAAGTCCCGTTTTATCGTTAAAGCTAAAATTTTATGCGTATACCGGGAAGCGGGCGCACAGTTCCAGCACCTGCTTTTTCACGCGTTCGATAGTGGCTTCATCGTTGACGTTGTCAAGAATATCGCTGATCCAGCCAGCCAGCTCGCGTACTTCGGCTTCTTTAAAGCCGCGACGGGTTACGGCCGGGGAACCGATACGGATACCGGAAGTCACAAACGGGCTTTTCGGATCGTTCGGCACGCTGTTTTTGTTTACGGTGATGTTGGCACGGCCCAGCGCCGCATCGGCTTCTTTACCGGTCAGGTTTTTTGCCACCAGATCGATCAGGAACAGATGGTTGTGGGTACCACCAGAAACGATGTCGTAACCGCGCTCCAGCAGCACTTCCACCATTGCTTTAGCGTTTTTGGCAACCTGCTGCTGATAGACCTTGAACTCTGGCTCCATAGCTTCTTTCAGCGCTACCGCTTTACCGGCAATTACGTGCATCAGCGGGCCGCCCTGGCCGCCAGGGAAGACGGCAGAGTTCAGTTTCTTATACAGATCTTCGTCGCCGCCTTTCGCCAGGATCAGGCCGCCGCGCGGGCCAGCCAGCGTTTTATGCGTGGTGGTGGTAACGATATGTGCATGAGGAACCGGGTTTGGATAAACGCCTGCGGCGATCAGGCCAGCAACGTGTGCCATATCAACAAACAGGTAAGCGCCAATGCTGTCTGCGATCTCGCGCATTTTTGCCCAGTCGCAGACGCCGGAATAGGCAGAGAAACCGCCAATGATCATTTTCGGCTTGTGCTTCTGCGCCTGTGCAGCCAGATCGTCGTAGTCAATTTTGCCGGTTTCGTCGATGCCGTAAGGCACCACGTTATAAAGCTTACCGGACAGGTTAACCGGTGAACCGTGGGTCAGATGGCCACCGTGCGCCAGGTTCATGCCCAGAATAGTGTCGCCCGGCTGCAGCAGCGCGGTATAAACAGCAAAGTTGGCCTGTGAGCCGGAATGCGGCTGCACGTTGGCATAGTCTGCGCCAAACAGCTCTTTCGCACGGTCGATAGCCAGTTGCTCGATGATATCCACATATTCACAGCCGCCGTAGTAGCGCTTGCCCGGATAGCCTTCGGCATATTTGTTGGTCAGCTGAGATCCCTGCGCCTGCATGACGCGCGGACTGGTGTAGTTTTCCGAAGCAATCAGTTCAATATGCTCTTCCTGACGCACTTTCTCTTGCTCCATTGCCTGCCACAACTCGGCATCATAATCGGCAATATTCATATCACGCTTTAACATCCGCTTCTCCTGACTCAGCTAACAATCTATTCGGCATTGAACGGCCCTTTTGGGCGAAGGCCAACAGTGTAAACCGTTTTGCCCGTTCAGGGATAGCCAGAAAGCGCGGTTTTTACGCAAACGATTGGCTCTACGGCTGGCAAGGGTTAATTAATCGTTTTCTCCACGCGGCGAGCTGGATAATCCCTCATCATGCGAATGCAAATTTTTCATCTTCGCTTGTTTTATGCGGTAATAAATCACCCTGTTTAGTAGAGGGATATTTACAAAACAGGCCGTATCGCTATAAGATGTATTTAAAATGCAACTTATAGAGATCCCCAGGAGCACGCTATGTTAGACGCCCAGACTATCAGCACCATTAAGGCAACCATTCCCGCTTTGCTGGCGACCGGCCCCGCCCTCACCGCTCACTTCTATGAGCGGATGTTCACCCATCATCCCGAGCTGAAAGACATTTTTAATATGAGTAACCAGCGCAATGGCAATCAGCGGGAAGCGCTGTTCAACGCCATCTGCGCCTATGCAGGGAATATTGAAAATCTACCCGCTATTCTGCCTGCGGTAGAAAAAATCGCGCAGAAGCACACCAGCTTTGCAGTGAAGCCGGAACAGTATCAGATTGTCGGCGAGCATCTGCTGGCCACGCTGGATGAAATGCTTAGCCCCGGCCAGGAAGTGCTGGATGCCTGGGGAAAAGCTTACGGCGTGCTGGCTGGCGTATTTATCAAGCGCGAGGAAGAGCTTTATGAAGCCGCAGCGCAAAAGCCGGGCGGCTGGCGGACACCGCGCGCCTTCCGTATTGCAGAGATTACCCAGCAGAGTGAAGTGATTAAAAGTTTCCTGCTGGTTCCCACGGACGGCAAGCCGGTAGCCGACTATCAGGCCGGACAATATCTGGGCGTATGGGTGCGCAACGAAAGCTTTGCCAATCAGGAAATCCGTCAGTATTCATTGACTCGCGCGCCTAACGGCAAAGATTACCGAATTGCCGTGCGTTATGAAGCAGGCGGAACGGTTTCCGGCTGGTTACATCAGCATGCGCGCGTGGGCGACGAAGTACAGCTCGCGGCTCCGGCCGGTGATTTCTTCCTGAACGTGCAGCCGCAAACGCCGGTCACGCTGATTTCCGCAGGCGTTGGCCAGACGCCGATGCTGGCGATGCTTGAGGTACTGGCGGCGGCCGGACATCCGGCACGCGTGCAGTGGTTCCACGCGGCTGATAATGGCAAAACGCATGCTTTTGCCGCTGAGGTTGCCGCCGCTGGCGGCCAGCTTCCACTTTTTTCTCAGTATATCTGGTATAAAGACCCGCAGCCTGAAGACCACAATCGCTATAACGTGCCGGGCCTGATGAATCTGCTGCCGATAAAAAACCAGTTCAGCGATCCGGCTACGCATTACTATCTTTGCGGCCCGATTGGGTTTATGCAGTTTGTTGCTGCACAGCTGGTAAAAATGGGGACAGATACCGATCGGATCCACTACGAAGTGTTTGGTCCGCATAAGGTGATTTAAGCGAGGCGTGGGCTTAAGCCTGTTAAGCAGGACGCCGCCGTGGAGCGGCGTCTGAGCAGATAGCTTTCTGAACAGCTGGCTATTGCGGAGTGGTTTCTGAACAGTAGCCTGATGCAGACTGGCTCTGAGAAGTAGCCCAGGCAGACTGACTCTGAGAAGTAACTCAAGACAGGCTGGCTCTGAGAAGTAGCCCAGGCAGACTGACTCTGAGAAGTAACTCAAGACAGGCTGGCTTTGAGAAGTAACTCAAGACAGGCTGGCTCTGAGAAGTAGCCCAGGCAGACTGGCTCAGAAAAGTAGCCCAGGGCCGATGGCTTTATCGGCCTTTCATCAGCGCTCGAGCGGCTTAAATAGCTTCTTCGTCTTCTTCGCCAGTACGAATACGTACTACGCGAGCCACATCGAATACAAAAATCTTGCCGTCACCGATTTTTCCGGTCTGGGCGGTTTTCATGATCGTTTCCACGCAGGTATCGACAATATCGTCCGCCACCACGATCTCAATCTTCACCTTTGGCAGAAAATCGACCATGTATTCCGCGCCGCGATAGAGTTCGGTATGGCCTTTCTGACGACCAAAACCTTTTACCTCGGTCACGGTCATACCGGTGATCCCTACTTCGGCAAGCGCTTCGCGCACGTCATCCAGCTTGAACGGTTTGATAATTGCATCAATCTTTTTCATGACAGGCCCTTGTTATTCCCTCACCAGCCGGAGGATAAGTGTATTTTAGTGGACGGACAGCGGACAGCCCGTCTCTTTTCCGGGTGGATAACCTATCACATCCCGACCCTGAAGCGGCACAAAAAAACTACTCTTTAAAATCAGAGGGATCCAGCTCGTGACGCGCCAGTAATTTATAAAATTCCGTGCGGTTGCGTCCCGCCAGGCGAGCCGCGTTGGTTACGTTACCCCTGGTCATTTGCAGCAGCTTACGCAGATAGTTCAGCTCAAACTGGTTTCTGGCCTCTACAAAGCCAGGCAGCGCCGTATTTTCGCCTTCCAGCGCCTGTTCAACCAGCGCCTCGCCAATAACCGGCGCGGAGCTTAGCGCCACGCATTGTTCAATAACGTTGACCAGCTGCCGTACGTTACCCGGCCAGCTGGCGGCAATCAGGCGCTTCATCGCGTCGGTAGAAAAACTGCGCACGAAGGGTTTATGCCGCTCGGCCGCCTGTTTTAACAGATGGTTTGCCAACAGCGGAATATCTTCAGCGCGTTCATGCAGTGCCGGAATACGTAGCGCGACCACGTTCAGACGGTAAAAAAGATCCTCGCGAAATTCTTTTTTCTCCATCGCTTTTGGCAAATCGCGATGGGTGGCAGAAATGATGCGCACGTTAATATCCAGATCGCGGTTGCTACCGAGCGGCCGGACTTTACGCTCCTGCAAAACGCGCAGGAGCTTAACCTGTAGCGCCTGCGGCATATCGCCAATTTCGTCAAGAAACAGCGTGCCGCCTTCCGCCGCCTGAAACAGCCCTTCCCGCTGGCTGACCGCGCCGGTAAAGGCACCTTTGGCATGACCGAACAGCTCCGATTCGAGCAGCTGTTCCGGCAGTGCGCCACAGTTAATAGCGATAAAGGCCTTGTTCGCTCGCGGACTGGCCGCATGGATTGCCTGAGCCAACACCTCTTTACCGGTGCCGCTCTGGCCGGAGATCAGCACGCTGACGTCCGACTGCGCGACCATTCTGGCCTGCTCCAGCAGCCGCAGCATCAGCGGGCTACGGGTAACGATGCTTTCACGCCAGGCATCGTCGCTGGCCGGCGCGCGCTGGGCAAGCGCCTGGTCGATAGCGCTATACAGCGCATCACGATCGACAGGTTTAGTCAGGAAGCTGAAAACGCCCTGCTGCGTGGCGGAAACGGCCTCCGGGATAGAGCCGTGCGCGGTCAGGATGATAACCGGCATACCGGGATGGCTTTTTTGCACTTCGCCAAACAGCGCCAGGCCGTTCATCTCGTCCATTCTTAAATCGCTGATCACCAGATCGATGCGCTGGTTTTGCAGCATGCGTAGCGCTTCCGCGCCGCTTTCGGCGGTAAAGACGCTAAAGCCTTCGCTACTCAGGCGCATTCCAAGCAGCTTCAGCAGGCCCGGATCGTCGTCCACCAGCAGCAGATTGGCCGATTTTTTCATTGTCGGGTCTCCTTTTCCACGCCGCTTTTATCGTTGTGATTGTCTGTGCTGTCAGGAGAGTGGCGAGATGAAAGCTGGCGCTCAATGTCCGTTAGCGAGTCAAGCTTGCGGCGCGTGACCTTTAATTCTGCGCTTAAAGCCACCTGCTGCTGGCGCAGCGTATCCAGCTGGGCGTCGCTGGTTTGCTGGAGATGGTGATAGCGCGTGCGCTCTTCTGAAAGCTGGAGCTGCGCCATCTGGTTATCGCGCCACAGCTGCTGTAACGTTCTGACCGGGGCCGGAAAGTCGCGGCCAAATTCGTCAAGATGCAGCATATACTGGCGTCGCTCAATCGGCGTGACGTTACCGTTAGCCATCAGCACCCCTTGTTTAAACGCGGCCTGCCAGCTGTCAGCTATCTGGCGTCTTGCTTCGGCACGGGCATCGGCTGGCGATAGCCTGGCGGCACAGTCCATCGCCCGTAGCCAGTAAAGCGCGTTATCGGTTTTGCTTTCTTCAACATTCCAGATCAGCGCGCAGTCGACTAGTCGATAGTCAATCACGATCGCTTCGGGTTCTTTGGCCTCGTGGAGCCCGGCTATTCTGGCGTCTGGCTTATGGCTTGCGCAGGCCGCCAGCAAGCCGGCCAGCAGCGTGATAGCGGTCAGTTTGCCCGGCTGCGCAAAAAATCCCGCAGCAAAAAAGAGTGAAGATCTCATTATTTATGCTCGACGATAGAATTGAGTTCGATGCGAAAGCAAACGTCCGCCTGTTTGCTGGTCGCCAGCCTGAGATCGCCCTGTAAACGGTTCACGCAATCTTTGGCGATACTGAGTCCCAGACCGCTGCCTTTTACCGCGCCTTTGCGCTGCTGGCTGCCCTGAAAAAACGGCTCAAAGATCATCGCCCGTTCGCTTTCGGGAATTGGCGAGCCGCTGTTAGCGACTTCGATAATGACCTTGCGGCCCTCTGGCCAGCTGCGGATCCAGATAGTACCGGATTCGTCGCCGTAGTGTATCGCATTCGAGTAGAGATTATCGACCGCCCTGGTCAGCAGCGTCTCTTCTGCCCGGCACGTTTTGGCCGCCAGCGCGATGTCCGTCTGCATCATACGTTTGCGCGCCGTCAGATTATGGCTGTCGACGATGCGGTCAATTAGCGGCCCCAGCTCAACGGGTTTCAACACTATCTGCGCTTCCGAAAGCTTACGGTTATAGTCCAGCAGTTGCTCAATCAGCCGCTGCAAATGACGGCTGCTTTCATCAAGAATAGTAACCACATCGCGCTGGTCAGCCGTTAACGGGCCGGCCACTTCATCCGCCAGCAGCGCCGTACCTTCCCGCATGCTGGCCAGCGGCGTTTTCAGTTCGTGCGAGATATGTCGCAAAAACTCGTGCCGCTGCGATTCCAGAAAGACCAGCCGCTCGCTCAGCCACAGGATGCGCTGCCCCAGCGAACGCAGCTCGCGCGGCCCCTTTAAGGCCAGATTATGGCTGGCGGAACGCCCTTCCCCCAGGCGGTTAATCATGCGCTCCACGGCTTTTACCGGCCCAATGATCATGCGGGTAAACAGCAATACCAGGCCAAGGCTCAGCAGAAAAAGGATAAGCGCCTGCCAGCCAAAATACTGGCCGCGCTCGGCTATCTCTCTTTGTAGCTGTAGCCCGCGAGAAAAGGCCGCTTCGCGAGTAAACTGCACCAGCTGGCCGTTAGTGGCGGAAAAGCTTTCCAGATTATCGGAGGCCGCTTTTACCGGGCTGCTGTTTTCACAGCTGATTTTATCCAGGCGGGAAAGCAGCTGCTGTAGCGTCTGAGAAAGCTTCTCGTTCGGCAACGCTGCCGTCTGCTCCGCGAGCATCTGTACATATTTGGTCCGCTGGCTTTGATAAAGATTGGCCAGCATCGGATCGTCCAGCACGCAGTACTGGCGATAGCTTCGCTCCAGCTCAAGGGCGGTACGCGCCATCGCCTCGCTGCGCCGCACGTCGGTCAGGGTCGAGCGGTTGGTATCCGCCGCCTGGTTACTTAAGGCGGAGAGGCTTTCCCATGCCTGCCACGCCAGCACCAGCAGCGGCAGCAGCACCAGAAGAAAGGCCATCAGCACCAGCTGACGTAAGGATTGGGGAAAAAAACGCCATGTTTTCACGCGCAGCTCTCTTTAGACAGTTCAGCCCGATGCTAGCTGAGTGCGACGCCGGAAGAAAGCCCTGCGGTAGAATGAAAAACGGCAGGCTTAAAAGCCTGCCGCTAGAGCGATGTCGGTAATAACCGCCATGCCGAAAAAGGTGGTGCCTAACTCAACGTTGCGCCCGTGGTGTGATAAAGCCATTGCTGGTCTGTTATCGGTCCGGTGGACGGCAGGCACCGTATTGTGCGTCATTCGAGGTTGTTATGAAGCGCTTGACCGCTTGCGCAGGGCTGTCATAACCAGGTGAATGAGCCACTGGGTAAACTATAGCAAAACCCGTGCCAGTTTTAAATTTATTTTTTATTGCATTGATTAATAAGAAGAAAAAAACATGACGGTTTATGCGCAGGCGAGCCGGTTTTCACAGCGCCAGGAAAGTGTCGCCAGAAAGAAACATCTTTAGGATTAACCTTAATAGATAAGCTTAATCAATGGGTTATGTGTCGCTATTTAGCGACACATAATATTGGCCGTGTCGCTGATTTACAACAAACGGGATACAGGATTAAAAAAGGGCAGCCGAAGCTGCCCTTTTATTACGCCTGCCGTATTAACCTAACTGCTTACGCGCGTTACGGAAAATACGCATCCACGGGCTGTCTTCGCCCCACTCCGCCGGATGCCAGGAATTGCTGACGGTGCGGAAAACGCGCTCCGGATGCGGCATCATGATGGTGACGCGACCGCTTTCGTTGGTCACGGCCGTGACGCCGTTTGGTGAACCGTTCGGGTTAGCCGGGTAGCTTTCTGTCACTTTGCCAAAGTTGTCGACAAAGCGCAGCGCTACCAGTCCTTTGTGCTCCAGCGTCGCCAGATGCGCTTCGTCACGCACCTCGACAAAACCTTCACCGTGGGAAACGGCAATCGGCATGCGGGAGCCTGCCATGCCGTCCAGCAGCAGCGACGGGCTGGCCGCTACTTCTACCAGACTAAAGCGGGCTTCGAAACGTTCGGACTGGTTACGCACAAAGCGCGGCCAGGCTTCGCTTCCCGGGATCAGTTCGCGCAGGTTAGACATCATCTGGCAGCCGTTACAGACGCCCAGCGCCAGCGTTTGCGGACGGTGGAAGAAGGTTTCGAACTCGTCGCGCACGCGGCTGTTGAACAGAATAGATTTCGCCCAGCCTTCCCCGGCACCCAGCACGTCACCATATGAGAAACCGCCGCAGGCAACCAGCGTCTGGAACTCTTCCAGGCCACGGCGTCCAGCCAGCAGGTCGCTCATGTGCACGTCAACCGCGTCAAAACCAGCGCGATGGAACGCGGCAGCCATCTCCACATGGGAGTTAACGCCCTGCTCACGCAGCACGGCCACTTTCGGACGAGCGCCCTTAACGATATAAGGAGCGGCGACATCTTCTTCCGGCCGGAATGCCAGCTTCACGTTCAGGCCAGGATCGAGATCGTTTTTCTTCGCTTCGTGTTCCTGATCGGCACACTCTGGGTTATCGCGCAGACGCTGCATCTGCCAGGTGGTTTCCGCCCACCAGGTACGCAGGGTCGTGCGGCTTTCGCTATAGACCGCCGAATCACCGGAAGTGATAACAAAACGATCGCCAGGCAGCGCGTGGCCAAGGAAATGGACGCAGTCGGCAAGGCCGTGATCGGCAAAGATCTGCTCAACGTGTTGGCGATCTTCAGCAGCAACCTGGATCACCGCACCCAGCTCTTCGTTAAACAGCGCCGCCAGAGAATCGCTACCCAGCGCGGCGATATCCGCCTCAATGCCGCAGTGGCCGGTAAAGGCCATTTCTGCCAGCGTGACCAGCAGGCCGCCGTCGGAACGGTCGTGATAGGCCAGCAGCTTCTCTTCAGCCACCAGCGCCTGCATGGCGTTAAAGAAACCGGCCAGCTGTGTAGCGTCGCGCACGTCGGCAGGCTTGTCGCCCAGCTGACGATAAACCTGCGACAGCGCGGTTGCGCCCAGTGCGTTAACGCCACGGCCCAGGTCAATCAGCAGCAGCGCGTTGTCACGGCCTGGTTGCAGCTGTGGCGTAACGGTACGACGTACATCTTCCACGCGGGCAAAAGCGGTGATCACCAGAGAGAGTGGCGAAGTCATTTCGCGCTGCTCGGTGCCGTGCTGCCAGCGGGTTTTCATCGACATTGAATCTTTACCGACCGGAATCGTAATTCCCAGCGCCGGACAGAGTTCTTCGCCTACGGCCTTCACCGCTTCATACAGCCCGGCATCTTCGCCCGGATGGCCTGCTGCTGCCATCCAGTTCGCGGAAAGCTTGATGCGCTTCAGTGAACCAATCTGCGTCGCGGCGATATTGGTGAGCGCCTCGCCCACGGCCAGACGACCGGAAGCAGCGAAATCCAGTAAGGCAACCGGCGCACGTTCGCCCAGCGCCATCGCTTCACCGTAATAGCTGTCCAGGCTGGCAGTGGTCACGGCGCAGTTAGCAACCGGGATCTGCCATGGGCCAACCATCTGATCGCGTGCAACCATACCGGTAACAGTACGGTCGCCTATGGTTATCAGGAAGGTTTTTTCCGCTACGGTCGGCAGATGCAGCACGCGATGCACGGCATCGGCAACCGTTATCGCTTCACGCGCCAGCGGCTCGCCTTTGGCCTTCAGCGTGCTGACGTCGCGCGTCATCTTCGGCGTTTTGCCCAACAGCACGTCCAGCGGCATATCGATTGGCTTGTTGTCGAAATGGCTGTCGTTCAGCGTCAGATGTAGCTCTTCCGTCGCCTCACCGATAACGGCATAAGGCGCGCGTTCACGCTGGCAAAGCGCATCAAACTGCGCCAGTTTTTCTGGCGAAACGGCCAGCACATAACGTTCCTGCGACTCGTTACACCAGACTTCCAGCGGGCTCATGCCTGGCTCATCGCTAAGGATGTCGCGCAGATTAAAACGGCCGCCGCGCTCGCCATCGCTGACCAGTTCCGGCATGGCGTTAGAGAGACCGCCCGCGCCGACGTCGTGGATAAACAGGATCGGGTTTTCTTCGCCCAGCTGCCAGCAGCGGTCGATCACTTCCTGACAGCGGCGTTCCATTTCCGGGTTATCGCGCTGTACGGAAGCGAAGTCGAGATCCGCATCAGACTGGCCGGAAGCCATTGAGGAAGCCGCGCCGCCGCCCAGGCCGATATTCATCGCCGGGCCACCCAGTACGATCAGTTTCGCGCCAACGGTGATTTCACCTTTCTGCACGTGATCGGCACGAATATTACCGATACCGCCAGCCAGCATAATCGGCTTGTGGTAGCCGCGCAGCTCGACGCCGTTGTGGCTGTTAACCTGCTCTTCATAGGTACGGAAGTAGCCGGTCAGCGCCGGACGTCCAAATTCGTTATTAAACGCCGCGCCGCCCAGTGGGCCTTCGGTCATGATATCCAGCGCGGTGACAATACGATCCGGCTTGCCGAAATCCTCTTCCCACGGCTGTTCAAAACCTGGAATGCGCAGGTTAGAAACAGAGAAGCCTGCCAGGCCCGCCTTCGGTTTCGCGCCGCGCCCCGTTGCGCCTTCATCACGAATTTCACCGCCAGAACCGGTAGCGGCGCCAGGCCACGGCGAGATAGCCGTTGGGTGGTTATGCGTTTCCACCTTCATCAGGATGTGTGCTTCTTCCTGATGGAAATCGTACTGGCTGTCGGCATTGGCATAAAAGCGGCCTACCTGAGAACCTTCCATTACCGCCGCGTTGTCTTTATAGGCGGACAAAACGTGGTCTGGCGTTTTCTCAAAGGTATTTTTGATCATTTTGAACAGCGATTTAGGCTGCTGCACGCCGTCGATTACCCAGTCGGCGTTAAAAATTTTGTGACGACAGTGCTCGGAGTTTGCCTGCGCAAACATATAAAGCTCAATGTCGTTCGGGTTGCGCCCGAGTTTTTCAAAAGCCTGCTGCAGGTAGTCGATTTCATCTTCTGCCAGCGCCAGGCCCAGCTTGCGGTTAGCCTGCTCCAGCGCCGCGCGGCCTTCACCCAGCACGTCGACGCTGGTGAGCGGTGCCGGCTGGTGATGGGCAAACAGCTGTTCAGCCTGAGACAGATCGCTCAGCACCACTTCCATCATACGATCGTGCAGCAGCGCGGCAAGCCCGCTCCATTGCGCTTCGGTAAACTGCGGCGCTTTCACATAGAAAGCCAGGCCGCGCTCCAGGCGCAATACCTGTGGCAGATCGCAGTTATGGGCGATATCCGTCGCCTTGGAAGACCAGGGAGAAATGGTTCCCGGACGCGGCGTCACCAGCAGCAGGCGACCTTCGGGAGTGTGTTCGGCGAGAGAAGGACCGTATTTCAGCAGGCGCTGCAAACGGGATTTTTCATCCTCGCTTAAGGGCGCGCTGACATCGGCGAAATGGACGTACTCGGCGTAAATGTCACTCACCGGCAGGTGAGCGTCCTGAAAGCGGGTCAGCAGTTTGTTAATACGAAATGCCGACAGAGCGGGCGAACCACGCAGAATTTCCATCATTAAAGATCTCTCGTCAGAGCGCCAGGCGACGCTTCTTTGGGCGCAACAGGGAAAACGGGCGCTATTATAGAGAATCCCCACCTGTTACGAAACCGTTTGCGCAGAATTTATCGCACAGAGGAATTGCCTGAAAAGCGCACAATTCCGGATGAATTCAGTTGCGCAGGTCGGTGGAGTTGCGCAAAATGCCCCACGCTCAGGGCCATTTCAGACCATAAATACTGCCGTTACAGACAGAATCCTGAGAGACATCGAGAGATAACCATTTGAAACGCCTGAAAATTAATTATCTGTTTGTCGGGCTGGTAACGCTGCTGCTCGCGCTGGCGCTGTGGCCGTCAATCCCGTGGCACAGCAGCGGGCTGGATCGAACAGAACAGATAAAATCGCGGGGTGTTTTGCGCGTCAGCACGCTCAATTCGCCTCTGACTTACTACACAGTGAATAAAGCGCCAGCCGGTATGGATTACGAGCTGGCAAAACGCTTCGCCAGTTATTTGGGAGTAAAACTGCAAATCACGGTGCGTCAAAACCTCAGCGAGCTGTTTGACGACCTGGAAAATAACAAAGCGGACATGCTGGCCGCCGGCCTGATTTATAACAACGATCGCCTTACGCACTTTCGTACCGGGCCAACCTACTATTCTGTTTCTCAGCAGCTGGTTTACCGGATGGGCAAGCCACGCCCGCCAAATCTGGGTGCGCTAAAGGGACGTCTGACGGTGGCTTCTGATTCTGCCTTCGCCTCTACCTTGCGCGATATCAGACAGAATCAGTATCCCGATCTCGACTGGGCAATCTCTACCGATCAAAGCCCGAACGCGCTGCTGGAAGCTGTGGCCGACGGCAAGCTTGACTATACGGTAGGCGATTCGGTGTCGATCGCGCTGCTGCAGCGTATTCATCCGCAGCTGGCGGTGGCTTTTGATATTACCGATGAAGAGCCGGTCACCTGGTATATGCCGCGCGACGATGACGACAGCCTGTATGCCGCAATGCTGGACTATTTTAACCAGATGGCGGAAGAAGGCGCGATGGCCCGGCTGGATGAGAAGTATCTGGGCCACGTCGGGACTTTTGACTATGTCGATACCAGCACGTTTCTGCGCGCTATCGACAGCACCCTGCCCGGCATTCGGCCGCTGTTTGAAAAATATGCCCAGGAGATCGACTGGCGCCTGCTGGCGGCTATTTCCTGGCAGGAATCGCACTGGAATCCGCAGGCTACGTCGCCGACTGGCGTACGCGGCATGATGATGCTGACGCGCAATACGGCCGACAGCGTTGACGTTAGCGACAGAACCGATCCGGAACAGAGCATTCGCGGCGGCAGTGAATATCTGGTGCGGATGATGGCCAAGGTGCCGCCGACCATCCCCGAGGATGAACGCATCTGGTTCGCGCTGGCGGCCTATAATATGGGCTATGCCCACATGCTGGACGCGCGCAGGCTGACCGAAAAGCAGAAAGGCAACCCGGACAGCTGGGCCGACGTTAAGCAGCGGCTGCCAATGCTGAGCCAGAAACGCTATTACAGCCAGACGACCTACGGCTATGCACGCGGCCAGGAAGCCTATAACTATGTGGAGAATATCCGCATCTACCAGCTCAGCCTGGTGGGCTATTTACAGGATCAGGAAAGGAAGCTGGCGCAGCAGGCGGCACTGGAAGCACAGCTTGGTAAAGGCTATCCGGCCGTTGAACCGAAGATAGCGGTAAACTGAAAAAGTTTGGCTGACCGATATCGCCGTTTTCGCGCATAGACGCGCAAAATGCTCCTTTATGGACGGATACACGCCTGTCTGCGTTCCGGCCTGACGTTAATTTATCGGTAACGTCAGGCCCAACAACAAAACATTACTCCGCGTCCTTCTGCGCTTCGGCGCGTAGCTTATCGCGCAACGCTTTTTTCTCTGCACGGCGGTAGCGGAAAAAGTCGCTCAGCATTGCCGCGCACTCTGCGGCCAACACGCCCTCCTCGACTTTAACCTGATGGTTCATGCCCGCATGCCCCAGCACGTCCAGCAATGAGCCCGCCGCCCCGGTTTTTTCATCTCTGGCACCAAACACCAGCCGCCCTACTCTGCCGTGTACCATCGCGCCTGCGCACATCACGCAAGGTTCCAGCGTAACGTATAGCGTGGTATCCAGCAGGCGATAATTTTCCAGCACCTTGCCGCCCTGGCGCAGCGCCATAATTTCCGCATGGGCAGTAGGATCGTGATGGCCGATAGGCCGATTCCAGCCTTCGCCGATGACGCTGTCGTTCTGTACCAGCACGGCACCGACCGGTACTTCGCCCTCTTCCCAGGCACGGCGCGCCAGCGTCAAAGCATAGCGCATCCACTTTTCATCATTAAGGGTATTGCTCACCTGAGCCTCCAGCCAAAAAACGCCGGGCAGTATACCCGTTTACTCAAGCTGTTGCAGTTCCCCTTGCGGCGTCACGCGCCAGCGGTGCTGACAGAAAAACAGCAGCGGATTATCCTGCTTGCTGTCGCTATAGCCGCTGTAAAGCTGCAGAGGCGTGCCGATTTGCTCTTCAAGCCGCGCAACCTTTTCATGCCCCAGACAGCGCATCGCCAGCACTCGCCCGCCGTAAGCGCGCGCCATCTGGCTCGCGATCAGCTTTACCTTCGGCAAAAAAGAGGAGTCGAAATAGACCTGCTCTACCAGCGGCTGTGGTGAACCAGTAATCAGCCAGACGTCCGCATCAGCACTGTTAAGATAGTCCGTAAGCCGCTGCTGCACGACAGGAAAGGCCGTTACCCGCTGACGGAACCACTGCGCAAAAGCTTTCTCTCTGGCAAGCAGCCTTGCTTCGCTGTGCCCAAACGTTATTGACCACAGCAGCAGGCTCATCGGCCAGCGTGCCGCGCGTCCTTTTAACAGCATGCCTGCACCCACTACCGGCAGCAAAGGTATCACCAGCAACAGATTAAGCGGCTGACGCCATAACAGATAGCGCATAAAAGTGCCGAACATATCCTGCTGATGCAGCGTGCCGTCAAGATCGAAAAACACCACGCGTCGTTCCTGGCCAGTAATCAAACCTTTCTCCTCAGGGGGATCCCATAAACCATGCGCTTTCACGCCGCTTGCTAACCAGTAATAATAGTGAACGCTGAGATAACAGTGTCAAAACTTCAGACGCGCACCTTATCGGGATAACAATTTTATGAAGAGTGACCGCTTTCCTGCAGCGCCGCCCGCAAAAAGCCCCGATGTTTGCTAAGCAACGTTTTGGCCCGTACGGCATCAACGCCGCTTAACACCATCAGGATGGCGGGCTTAACTTCATAAGCCGTTTGCTGTAGCGCGCTCTCCGCTTCCGCCCTTTCGCAGCCCGTTGCCTGACAAACCATACGGCAGGCGCGATCGACAAGCTTAACGTTGGTAGCCTGCATATCGACCATCAGATTCTGGTAAACCTTGCCGATTTTGACCATCGCGCCGGTTGAAATCATATTAAGTACCAGCTTTTGGGCCGTACCGGATTTTAAACGTGTCGATCCTGTTAACGCTTCCGGCCCTACAACGGGAGAAATGGCGATCTCCGCCTCCCGCGCTATGGGGGAGTCAGGATTGCAGGAAATTGCCGCCGTTTTACAGCCCAGCTGGCGGGCGAAGCGCAACGCGCCAATAACATAAGGTGTCCGGCCAGAAGCGGCCAGGCCCACTACCATATCCTGCGGCTTCAACGCTATCGCCTGTAAATCGCTTACGCCCAGCTGTTCATTATCTTCCGCACCTTCGACCGCTTTCAGTAACGCTCCCGTCCCGCCAGCAATCAGGCCCACTACCATACCGTGCGGCACGCCAAACGTTGGCGGACATTCGGAAGCATCCAGCACGCCCAGGCGTCCACTGGTGCCTGCGCCCATATAAATTAGTCGCCCCCCCTGCTGAAGCGAGTAAGCTGCGGCCTCGACTGCTTTCGCCACTTCCGGCAGCGTTTGCCGCACGGCGTCAGCCACAGTCGCATCCTGCTCATTAAATTTTGTGACCATCTCCAGCGTGGACAGGCCATCAAGCTCCATTGTCTCAACATTGCGCGTTTCTGAAATCAGTGAGCCTAAATTCATGCTATCCTCTCAGGTGAATTTTTAATTCTTTGTCGGGCTAAATTGCTGAATATTATATTCTCATCTGCCCGCTGACTGCCCGCTGGCCATCAGCGAACCGCTCTGGTCAGGGTAGTTTGCCTGCTGAACCGTGTGCAGACCAGTCTGAAAGGAGTACCAGGATGAGTTCACTGCTACGTATTCGCCAGCTTTATCCCACGCTGGCCCTGAACGAAAGGCGACTGGCTGATTTCCTGCTGTCACAGCCGGATCGGGCGCGTCATCTTAGCTCGCAAAAGCTGGCGGAAGAAGCCGGTATTAGCCAGTCCAGCGTGGTTAAATTTGCGCAAAAGCTCGGTTATAAAGGTTTCCCGGCTTTAAAACTGGCGCTGAGCGAATCGCTGGCGGAAAAGGATGCTATTACCGTCCACAACCTTATTTTAAGCGACGACCCCTTAAAAGTGGTTGGCGAAAAACTGCTGGCGGAGAAGCAGTCGGCGATCCGCGCCACGCTGGATATCAATAGTGAAGAGAAGCTGTTACAGACGCTAAACCTGTTAAAAAATGCAAAGCGAATCGTTCTGGTGGGCATTGGCGCTTCTGGCCTGGTAGCAAAAGATTTTTCGTGGAAGCTAATGAAGATTGGCATTCATGCGGTAGCGGAACAGGATATGCATGCGCTCTTAGCCAGCGTGCAGGCGCTCGGGGTGGATGATGTGCTGCTGGCAATTTCCTATACCGGCGAGCGGCGAGAAATTAACCTGGCCGCACAGGAAGCACGGCGCACGGGTGCCAGCGTGCTGGCATTTACCGGCTTTACGCCAAATACGTTGCAGCAGTGCGCAACCCACTGTCTCTATACGGTGGCTGAGGAGCAAAGCACAAGCAGCGCATCAATTTCCTCTACTTCGGCACAGCTGGCGCTGACCGATCTGCTGTTTATGGCGCTGGTTCAGCACGATCCCGAACGGGCTTCCAGTCATATTCGCCACAGCGAGGCGCTGGTGAAGAAGCTGGTGTGATAAGCCACTGGCAGAAAAAAACGAGGTAAGCATCTGACAGGTAATATGGTTTACGCGCTTTGCCAGACTCTTTTAACGAATGTAAACAAAATCTATGCACAGATGCTGGCTATGTTTTTTTGATTTTCCTATATAAATCAGCTATAAACGAAAACCATTTTTTAAAATAAGATGGCTGGTTTTTCACCAAAAATGCAGGACCTGAGATAATTATCCTGAAGATATGAAAATGCTATATGAACCAGGTGTTATCGGAAGTTTATTCAGGTAGAGTTCACTAAATTAGTAAAACATTCCCTTGTAACAAGGAAAATATCCCGAATGTACGACTCACTTCCTCTTCATGATGGCTGCGCAAGGACCGAAAAAATCACCAGAGTGATATTCAGTCTTTCTTTAATTCTACTTTTACTTATCCTTCCCCTTGGCTTTATCCATGAAAAAGCAGGCCGAATTGCATTCTATAATTGCAGCTATCTTTGTGGCGCAGGGATTTTACTCAATTTTAAAAGTATCCGTTCTACTCTCTTTTCTGCAAAAATAATACTTCCCGGCCTGCTTCTGGCAGCAATGTATTCGACGTGGTCGCTTGTTGTATCATTTAATATCGTTCCCAATGTTGATAATGGCCTTCTGTTTACGCCTGCCAAAAGATGGTTCCTGGCCTCTCTTATTGCCTTATTTACACTATGGGGCGTGAAGAACAAACTGGTTAATAAAGAATTATTATTTAAGCTAACCTGGATTTCATTATCTGCTGCCTTTGTCCTTTCCAGCGTCTATGGTATCTGGCAGCATATAAATGGTGTTGACAGAATTGTTCTTGGTATAAACCGTGCCACGATGACCGCCTATGCTTATAGTGCGATGGCACTTGCTATGATGACGATGCTGAACCAGATAAAATCCTTACCCGTCAGGTTTTCGGCAATCATCTTAACCTGTCTGCTTTCCATCTACATTATACTTCTTACCGAAACGCGTTCGGCAATGCTTATCCATACGCTTCTTTCTATAGCGATTATGCTTAGCGCCTTATGGCGTGGAAAAGTGATTAAACCCTTGCCGCTGGTTGCCATCCTTTTAGCTTTTTTTGTTGTTGCTTTACTAAGCAAAAACATCATTTTATCGCGATTTGAAACGACGCAGCAGGAAATAAGCCTGTTCACCAAAGGCGACGACCATACCTCTTTAGGCTCACGTTTTTCACTCTGGCAATCAGGCATTGTCGCTATAAAGCAGCATCCCTTTGGCGAAACGCAAACCACCAGAAATACAATCCTGCGTAGCTGGCTTGACGTTAATCATCCAAATTCATTCGCGCTTGAATATATTGATGTTCATTTACATAATGAATTTATACAGTACGCTTCTCTTTTTGGCGTATTTGGCGTATTGATCCTTCTCTTCTTCTTTATAAAGTTAATTTTTGATAATGGTACAAAGGGCATTTTTGATAATCCCGTCTCCATTGTGGCATTATCTGCGCTACTCTATGGTATGACGGATGTCGTGCTGACTTCAATAGAATATATAGCCTTACTGAGCACGTTAATTTTACTGGCTAGCGTTAACAGTATTGAAATGAAAAATTTAAGAACATGAATAATATTGAGACTTATTTAATGAATTTATTTTTACCGCCTAAAAAATTTAAGTCTATTTAGCATAAAGTAAATACCATCAATAAAGAGCTCACTATTATTAATAAGTTAAAGAGAGAATAAAGTGAGCTCTCTTTCGCAAAAGGAGGCATTATTCACTCAAGTGAATCAGTTCAAATTTTTATTCAGCTATTTAGCTCCTGCATAAGATGATTATGTTATACTTAAATTTGGCTATTAATTTACAACATAAATTATATTATACGGATTGAACCAATAACACTGATGACACCTTAATAAAAATAACCATAGGTATAGTTAACCCCTACCATTTTATATATTTTATATTAAAAAACCTATCAAATGAGTGAAAAAATGCCATTAGTTTAATATAAAATTAGTAAAAATTTCACAACTATATCTAATAATGGTTACTCATAAAATTCATACTTAAAAATCCTTCTTCCCTGTTGATATTGCCTGACTATAGAAAAAAGTTAAGGGCTTTGGCTTCATGGATATCGAAAAATATTTCAACATTCACTTTCAACCTCCTCACCCTTAAGTAAATAATTGATATCGGGATTTAAAAAACCTTAAAAAATAGACACCTCTAACTATAAGATAAATTTTCAACTAATAACTTTAATAAATTATCTTCTGAAAAACATAGCTACCCCAGATCGATTTCCTGATGAATTTAAAAAAACATTTTCTACTTATTTTTCCTGACTAACAAGAGCACTCATTGTATATTTTTTATCATCACTTCAAGTTAAATTACCCACATCCTTGTGGGCTTTTAATACGTGAGATGTTATATAAATATGCTCTTATTAATTTCCCTATAAAAACCACTTAAAATTTTTATATAGGAATAGAAAAAAATCCACTATTAGATTAAAAAACCGGTTCTTTTGGCCAGGAGACACTCGATGACAGGTTGGCATCTATTCGGCTCAAAATAACGCGGTACCTCTTCCATAGAATTATATTTTCTTTTTCTAAATCTGTCGCCATATCTAAATCAACGGCATCCTGAAGAATTGATACTCTTTCTGACGCTTGCATCATTAGTGCTAATTTCGTCTGGATATTTATTGCCGTCAATTCACTATCTGATGGTTTCTCTGGAACTGGCGCTGTGTATTTCCCATCAACAAATGTTCCACCAATGACCCATGTTTCTTCAGCTTTAACTGATAAAAAACCTTCACCCGGAGTCCAAAGATCATCTTCTCCGTCACGAATAATCATATTAACGATCATCCCACTCCCAGCAACAATTGCGTAATTACTCATTATGAAATCTCCCATATATAAAATACACCCGGCGAGCCAGCACCACCTATCAATCCTGATTTACCCGGACCGGAGCAGGCCCCACCGCCGCCACCGCCATAATTATCTGCCTGAGCACCACTGGCCAGATCAGACGAAGACCTGTATCTACTTATTCCACCACGACTATAATAGGATTCACCTCCCTTACCGCTTATCATGTAGGTCCCAAGGATAAGCCCCGGAGTAGATGCACCGCCGTTAAGGCTTCCAAGAAGAATGCCGCCATTTACAGTAGGGGGTAAAGAATGTGATGTGAACTCGCTTGCCGTGATGCTGTTAGAGGGAAATGAATTGGAAGCTTTGGATAATTTACCGCCCGGACATATAAGCAAACTCCCAAAGGAAGAATCTCCTCCCTGACCACCTTCACCAGCTCCGGTTGATGTTGCCGAAGCCGCACCTGGACTACCTCCAGAACCAATTGTTACAGCGACAGCTCCTGTTGGCGCTGGAAACATCGCGCGTGCCCATGTTCCTCCGGCTCCTCCACCAGCCACTGAATACTGTCCTGATGGTGGTGTGGCCGAACCACCACCCCCACAACCACCTCCGACACCTTCTACAATAATATTTTTAGTGCCACGCGTTGGACTATACGAGCTACTCGCGGTTATAACTATTGGAGCGCTGATAAATCGGCCTGGTGTAAGCTTTATTATCGATGCTTTTAAATTCTCAAGAATAATATTGTCATTACCGTTATCAAGAACATCGACATCTGTTATATCGCAAATAAACTGAGCAAGAACACTGGACATTACTGTCCCTTGCCTCAATGCTTTATTTATTTGCGCAGATGAAGCTTTTCCTGATTGAAATCCAGTTAATAGCTCCGCGAGATTCTCATAATCTTCCTGACTGGAGACATTTGCTCCATAATTAAAAGCAAAAGGTTTGAAGTTATTTATAGACATTAAAGTGATACTCCCCAAGCGCCATTATCAAAACCGGCGATATATTGATTTTCGATATCGAAGCCAAAAAAAACATTGCCTTCAGATGGTGTAAATATTAAAGAACCAGCAACATATACTCCAGCCGCTTTTACAGTCAGATACCCTTGCTTGATTGCAGCGAGCAGCTCCAGAGATACATTATTAATGCCTGTTTCAGGAGATACCCAAATATTTATGGACATATCTTGGTTATCAATGATTTGCATTCTTAGACCTGAGCCAGCAAGTACCGTATCCAGAATATCTGGCAGGCTGTCATTCGTGCCATCCCAATTATTGATAGCAATTTTAGCTTTCAGGATAATTCGGTATGTGTCATCGCTCAGGCTGCTAAAGCCAGAGTCAGGATCGTATGGCCCCTGCCATATCCCTTTGTCATAGCCAAGGCCAGCCATGTCTAATGCAAAATAAACTCCTGATATGGGCTGATTTATAATGCGCGTCCGTCCTACCCATTCACCCAGCATATCAAGTTGAACCCCAGCGGCTTTATCAATATCAAAAGCCCCGATCAATACATTGATTATTAAAGATAAATCTATTAATGGCCTTGTTACAAGATCAATATGGTCAACGAATAATGGCTTCCCGCGATGATAGTTAGTAATAAGATCGGTATATTTACTCATGACGTCACCGTGATAGTAATATTATTTACCTCACAGCTGGCGTATTGGTTGTAGCCAATGGTGATATTAGCTGACGATAATGCCGATTCGCTGCTGCCCGCCTGCAGACCAAGAATGTCATAAAACTGGCTGTCCGTACTGTCGATGCCCGTGGTCAGGTTAGCCGGGGAATACAGTCGACTAATTAACACGCTATTACCAATACCCAGGCTATTAATATAGGCGGCCAGCGTCTTTTTTATCTTCTCTGCGACAGGGCTGGTATAACCCGTCAGCGCCTTCAGCTCCAGCGTCAGATAAATTGGCACCGCGACCGGGCGGGAAAAACTAATTGGCTGTGGTATACCATAGCTGTCGGAAATAGTGATGGTGGTATTACCGTAGGTACCAACGCCCAAAGATTTTTTTTTACGGACCACATCGGCGATTGCTGCCGCATCGCCACCTTTTACCACGGCCGAAATGGTATGCGCAGGCAGGCCGTTTGCGTCCGCGCTGTCGCTATCGTTCTGGTAGAGCTTGTGCTCCGTTACGCCAGCAATATTGGAAATCGCACCGTCCAGCGCATCTGAGGTCGTTAAGGCCGTCAGGGAGACGCTTTTCGCCTGCCTGGCCCGCAGTTCAGCATCTGTTTCGGCTGCGCTTCCCGTCGCGGCAGCGCCGGGGTTGGTGACCGCATTCCAGCCTCGGGTAGGCGTGTTAATTTGATTCACCGACCCTGCCCCCGCTGCTATTGCCCCACTGTCTGCACAGGTGGCGGTCACGGTTACCGAGCCTGTGGTCTCAATCGTCACAGTTGCCGGAAGATTCCAGATAACGTTGTTGCTGTCTCTGACCGAGCCATTAACGATGGTGGTGCCGGTTGTGCCGGTCAGCAACAGATCGACCGTCGAGTTGGTTGCCGGTTTGCGCATGATGCCGTTGATTTTTACATTACGCGTTAGCGCATCGCCCGTTGCCGTTGAAGGAGAAAACGAGTTGTAGCAGGCAATCGCCATGTTGTTAGCGTCGTGAATGGCCAGCGCTACAATCGCTACCATCTGACCGTCCTTGCTGTCCGGCTCCAGATACGCATCCGTACCATAAATTTGCCGAAAATAGCCGGTCAGCGTGCTGAGTATTGTCTGGTAATCGGGCGCGCCGATCCCCTGGGCCGTTATCGTTGCCGATAACCCCAGCCTGTCTGCATTGAGAGCCATTATGCCTCGCTTGTAATTGTCGCCGTACCGTAAAGCGTTTCCACCGTCACGGTGAAAACAGCCTGGCGGGATGATGAAATAAAAGTAGAGCTAAAGGCGAGAATTGACTTAACGCCTTCGGTTGCCAGAATGCGCTGGCGCAGCACCAGTTCCATCGCGGCACTGTTTTGCTTACCGGTTAGCGATTGCAGCCAGGGCGTACCTTCGGTGGTATCCAGAAACCACTGTCCGTACCAAAGCTGTAAACGGGTTTTAATCGCCTGCGCCACGCATTCCGGTGAATTGATCAGAAAAGTATTGTCCCCTTTGCCAAACGCGTAATCGCCGTTTTGGTCTTCTCGTCGATATCTCATTGTGGCCCCTTTGTATAGCTGCTTCCGCTCTGGATGCCGCCGTGGACGTGATCAAGCTGGCTAACGCCTTTTGCGACCTGATCGCCGGTTGAAGCGATCTTCCCGTTGACCTGAAGGTTGCCGTTCACCGTTAACAACGTGCTGGTGATGTTGACCTCACCGCTTTGCCTTAGCTCGATAAAGGCTTGGCCCTCGTCCGTGCGGATTTGCAAAGCTTCCGTACTGATGTTGCTGATTTTTTCTTTCTGTGACTGCGGCCCGACCAGCGCAAACGCGTCGGAAAGGTCGTGCTGGCGCGGATCGACCGGTTCCTGCACGCCGCCGTTTTGCCACCAGAAATCGATACAGCGATCGCTGAATATCACCAGGCACTCATCGCCTTTTTGCACAGGGAAAGTGATAGTGCAGCCGCCGCCGCGTGGGAAAACCACGGGAACGTCAACCAGCAGCGGTAAGCTGAGTGAAACCGGCTGGTCGCTGGCGTCGCGCCTGCTGCCCTTAATGGCTGGTTGCACAACGCAGGTGACGGTGTCGGGATCGAAAGACTGAATAATGCCGGGTAAAGCGACGCGTAGGGTTGAGGACACAGAGTCCGCTAAAGCCCGATACGCCTGCGCCTCCCCGCCGATAACTGACTGGATAGAAACTGGCATAAAAACTCCAGAGCCCGCTGGGGCAGAATGTTACGAATGCGTGGTGCTTTCCAGCGGCGTCTGCTTATCGCGCACCACGCAGGTTAAGGTCATATACCAGTTTGTCCCTCTGGTATCGCCCAGATAGCTGATGCCTTTGACGATATAGACGCCGTCCGCAGAAATATCCGCAGGCAACTTGCCTTGCTCATCCCCGGCTTTATTAGCCTGATGCTGTTTCTCGTCTCCCTTTGCGGCCGCTTTATTTACCGACTCCATCGAATAATACGTCTGGCTAAGCATGGCCTGATTAACCTGCACCAGGCTATGCAGGCTGATAGTGGGATTAATCAGGCATTTAAGCGTGATGCCTTCCGCAGTTAACGTGGGTGATGCCACCATCCCGGTCTGGCTGTTGAGCACGGTAATGCGGTTAACGTAATTCTCTTCCGGCACCATTTGCAGCTTGCCGTCAACAAACTGCCAGCTTGCCCGACACTGAGCGGCAACGTTATCCATCGCCTGAGCGGTGGTTTGATAAAACACCCGACCACGCGGAAAGCGGGTTGTCGGCATTTTTCCCGTCGCGCCAGCGGTCACGCCATAAGGGTTAAAACTACGCATCATTAACGTATGCAGCGTGGCGGGCTCGTAGCCAGCGGCTACGGTAGTGTTTAGCGAGGCCTCCATCACCGCTTTGTGGCCGTCAATGGCCTGAATTTTTAATACGCGATCGACGCCGTTAGCGGTGCCCGTTCCGCTTTTATCGAGCCAGGCATAGCGAATTTCGCCGCTAAAAATCTCGCCGTAGTGTTGTTCTTCGGCCTGAACGGGCGGATTCTCCTGCACCTTACCCACCATCCAGGCAGGCACCACCGGGATGGTTTCCTGGTCACTGCTGTTGGCTTCGGGCGTCACCCCGCTGTAGCCAGCGCTCACGCGCAGCTTTTTATATTCTCCGCGCATGATGGCGTTACTGGTTGCCTGGCTCAGGTTATAAACGGTAATTACCGCGCTGCTGCCGCTGCTTGCCACATCCGTGTCAATTTTAAACTCAACTTTTAAATCGCTAAGCCTGACGGACTCTTTGTTATCTTCCAGCAGGATTTCAAAATAGCGCATCCAGTTAATGCTCATAGCGCCTCCGTAACGAGGCAAAGATGGGCGGAATAACCGAGTTCGTACTCGCCTGGCGCGTCATTTAACGTGGTGTCGGATAATACCCACAGGCCGAAACCCAGCTGCAAATAGGCATATTGCGCTAATAAATCTGCACCCGTGATTAAGGGGATGCCGGTAATGATGGCCGCTCCGTTGCCGTCATTGAGATCGAGAAACCAGCTATTTTCCCGCCAGAGGATCCGCATCTGATAGTTGATGTTATTAATCGAGATATCAAACTGTTGATTATCGGGCGTCAGGGGTATTTCAGTAATTTTCATTAGCTGCCCCCTCTTATCAGCGAAACGTTCGTCGGACCTGGCTTAGTCACTTTCTTGCCGTTATGTTGCACGGCAGACGTCGCTGCGCCCTGGGTCATATTTTCTTTTTCTGCACTGTCCGTTGTGCGGGTTTTGGTTATTAAAACTTCGGTTAACACCAGCGAAGCAAAAAGCACATTTTCACTTTTTGTATCCGTGGTGACGGTTAGCTGGTTAATTAACATGTTGTTATATAATCGCTTACCCGTTACCACGCTCAACGGCTGCCTGTTGCTTTGTAGATCCCGCAATTTTTGATAGCTTTCCGCTGGGCTTAAATAAGCCTGAAGGCCAAAAGCGGTGGTATCCATAAAATCGACCAGTGAACCGCCGCCGGAAAAGCCAACCTCCATAATTAACGTCGCCGGCTCCATACAGGCGTGATCGGTAATATTCGCGCCGGACTCCACCGGATGCGAGGTCAGGGTCAGTTTATCCGTGTGGGTTTCTTTGATGACCACATCAGGAATAAGCAGGCCGATCTTGCGTTTTTTCTGCATAAAAAGCGTGGGGGAAAAGTCCATCATACGGGCACCCTTCTTAATTTCTGTACCAGAAGCGAATTAACGTCGAACTGACCGTCAGCCACTTTTCTGGCCGCCAGGTGCGGGTCACTAACGCCCTGCACATAGATATTGGTTTCCTGCTGCACGCCCACAGAATTATCCATCGTTGCTGACCCTGTTTCATTTTGCCAGGGCGCACGACCGGTTCTGCCTGACGGCATCATGCCCATCATATTGTCGAGGGTGGAAAGGCCCATAACGTTGTTCAGAATGCGAACGTGCTGCTCGCTCAGTGGATTTGCCGCTGCCTGTGAGATCGTAAAAGGATGTGACGCGTTGAGCATGTCCTGAGTATCTTTGTCCGATATAATCCGCAGTTTGCGGAGCAGGCTCCAGACGGGACTGTTCGCCACTTTATTCGCGATATCCGTAAAAAAGCCGTTAAAATATTCCTTGACGCGATCTACCGCGCCGGTCATGGCCGGTGACCAGTTTCCGGACATAAAAGCGGCCAGCGTTTGCAGACCGTTTTTCCAGTCAAGCGTGCCGTCCTTCAGCTTAGTGAATTTGTCCAGCAGCCAGCTCAGCGCATCTTTAGCCGCATTAATGCCTGGTGCCCAGGCCCCCCAATCGATAAATGTCTTTCCGCCCTCCTGCCAGGTCTTGTAGCTGTCATAGAGAGCAAAAAGCCCGGCTGCCAGCGCTATCACAATGCCAATCGGCGACATTAAAAAAGCGCTGTTCAGTACCAGCCATGCGGCGGCTACTGCGCCCAGCGCGCCAATCAGCCCCTGCGTAGTGTCATCCAGAGAGCCCCACCAGCTGCTTAGATCGGCTATGGCCTGAATAAGGCGAATGGCTACATGCTCGCCTGTTTCGGCCAGCCACAGCAGTAAGGTGACCGCGCCATCCAGCACGCGCTGTACGTCCGGAGCATTATCCAGCAGCTGTTTGCTCAGGTTATCGAAAATATCGCCCAGCCCATTCGTCAGTCGCCCGCTGCTTTTGGTTTGCAGCAGCTCCACCACCTCGTCAAATTTACGCTGAGCCGTCATAAAATGGTCGGAACCGGAAACGGCAGTAGCCATGTTGACGCCGACGGAAGCGGAAAGCTGGTTATAGTCGCCGATAAACTTCCCAAGCCCGTTTTGCATGGCAACCAGCACATCGGGTTCCAGTCCCAGCTGCTTAGCCGTTTCCAGTGCCTGAGACTGCGGCAGTGCGCCAAGCGTGTTGCTGGCGTCACTGAAAATCTCGCTGCTCGCTTTCATCTGCCCACTGGCGTCGCGCGTGTTTACGCCTAATTTATTCAGGCGCGCCTCCGCACCTGGCGTGGTCAGCATCGCTGAGGCTTTAGCGATAGCCTCATTACTCAAGCCGGTTTGTCCGGCACCATACTCAAGCGCTTTCAAATCGCCGGCATCCATTCCGGCATTTTTCGCCCTGGTGCCGAGCTGCTCCAGGCGACTGGCAAACCGGTTGATGTATTCCACCAGCGCTTTGCCTGCATGTTCGACCGTCTGTTTGATTTTCTGCAAATCGAGCGCTTTTGCCGTCTGGTCGTTGCTTTGAAAGTCAGGCTGCTGGATCAGCTGCCTGACTTTCTGCCAGCCGGTGGCCTCCGCCGCCAGCTGATTTTCCAGCACCATCAGAAAATTTTTTGTATTTTCAGCGTTCATTGGCCTGTTTCCATTGCTCAATGCGGTGTTGATTATCCGCTTTCAGATCCAGCCAGTCGTTCAGGCGGCCAATATCCGCCAGATCCACTGAGCCATCCTTGAGCGCGGTGTAGCTGATAAGCCCGGCCTCTACCGGGCGCATCAGAAAATCTTCCCCGTCAGGAAGCGTTTCCAGCATCAGGCCGCTGTCGGGTCGGCAGTCTTGTTGACGGGGAGTTCGGGCAAAAAATCACCCAGCGAATCCTCCACTACCCGCAATACCAGCCTGAGCATGGTGGGCAAATCCAGATCGTCGAACATCAACACGCCCTGAGAGAAGATCGGCACCCAGCCTTTTCCCTGCTGCCGGGAGACCACGGCAAGGCAAGGATGCAGAATCGCATTGGTATCTTCCTCGCTCATATTCGCCAGCGACTGGGCAATGGCCGGCAGGGCTTTTTCCAGCACCTGGAAATAGTCGCCCGCTGCCGCCGCAGATTTCACCGTATTGATGTCCGCCAGCAGGCCAGCCAGCAGCGGCAGAAGTTTTCGTGAAACCTTGAGCTGCTGAAACACATCCAGTTTTGCAATGCGGAAAGGGATTTCGTTAAGCGTAAACTCCATCGATTAATACTCCCCGATAACCATATCGACTTTGATGCAGTCGAAAACCCAGGCGGTGGTGCCGCCCTCTTTGGCAAATTTACGATCGGGCAGCTTCTGAAAGGCGACGCCGCGCGCGGTAATAATTTCGCCGGAAGAACTATTGCGAATAACGATAATATTTTTCCCCCAGGTTGAAGAAAGCTGGCTCTGCGCGTTATAGGCCAGGGAGAGCTTTTTGTTTACCGGCGAAGTTTGCAGTAAATTAATGGTGATTTGACCGGACTTGCCCGGCAGTAAAGAGTTCATCCCTTCGCCATCAATACCCAGCGTCATGCTGTTCTTACTTTCCTTCATGGTCACGACGATACCTTCCTCTGAGGTTCCAGAGCCGCTGCCCAGATCGAACGCTACGCCAGGGCCGGTAAAAGATGCGGTGACATCCATAAATGAGTATGCAGACATAATTATTTTTCCTTATCGAACAACATTGATTTGAACATCGGCGTAGTGCACGGCACCGGCCAGTTTGCAGGCAACCTGAATCAGCGGCGCTTTACGCGCTTCGCGATCGGCCTGCGCCTGCAGCGCCAGCGGCTGCGCATACGCGTAATAACCTTTAGTCAGCGTGTCGCCAGCGGCCAGTTGCCCAATCGCGCCGCCGTTCCAGACGCCTGGCGCAATCAACCCGTTAGTCACGGCCTGGTCCATAGAGGCTTCCACGTTGCTTAACAGCCTGGTGATGCCCGCTTCGGTCTGCGGGATCTTGCTGGTTGAGGTATAAAGCAGGTTGTAGAGATTGGTCTGCACGTAGTTTTGCAGCCAGTCCAGCCCGTGGCGCTCATCGAAGAAGTCGCCGTTAGCCATCACGCCCTGTTGCAAAATGGCGCTGTCATTGGCAAACAGCACATAGGCATTGGCCCGTTTGCTTTCAAGCACGGCGGCCTGGCTGGCGCTTAGCGTTTCGTAAGTGACGCCCGGCTCCGTTTTGAATTTCAGCGTCAGCGTGGTGTTGCTGCCGCTAAAGTTGACGGTAAAGGCGCGCGCAAATGCCGAAACGGCGGCAAAGCGACTGTGGGTGGAATACTGCACGAAAGTGCGCGCATAGCCCGCTGCCTTAAGCCGTGCCGCCAGATCGGTGGTTGAGGTGGCGCTGAGCGTGGCTTCGCTGGCGGTAGTGACGGCGAAAACGCGGCTCTGGCCAGCGGCTTCAATGGCCGCCGCAACGGCCAGGATATCCTCATCGCTGACCACATCATCTGCTGCGGTCGCTACGGCAAGCCCGTACCAGCTGGCGTATTCAAGCGCGGCGTTCACGGCCTCGGCTAGCGTTTCCGTTTTGCCTTCTTCGCCAGAAGCCAGCGTTTTCGCCCAGCGGCCAATGTAGAGCTGCTGCGGCTGCGGCGACTGGGAAAAATAGAGGGAAGCGGCCTGATATTCGGCGGAATCCAGGCCGAAATCCGTGCCGATATCGGCGGCACTGGTATACAGGCGCAGGCGTTCAGTCAGCGGAATAACGGTCGACGTTCCCATAATCAACATGGCGCCAAAATTACGGCCTGCTGTCGCAGCGGGTGACATAATAATGTCGACGTTGACGATTCCGGATAAAGGTAGTCCTTGAGGCATGTTTTATTCTCCAAAAATAGTTACCGGCGTTGCCACCAGCGAATGAATTCCGTATTCACGGACAATTTTGCGAACCAGAGTGACGGTCATTTCGTAACGCCGTTTCCGGGTGTCATTAATAAGCTCGGATGCGGTCGTCAATGGGCTGCACTCCCTGATACCGAGCGATAACTGCTGTAATTGCGCATGATTTTGCGACAGCTGGCTGCCGTCCCGAAAACGGGCGGCGTAGCGTTGTGCGGCAGAACCATAAAAATGCAGCAGGCATTCAATAATTTCGTTTTGATAAAGCTCTGCCTTTTCCTCCTGTTGATTAACCAGCGCAGCATCGCCTTCGGTGGAAATTTTATTAAGCGTAAAAGCGCAGCTGTTTTCGCTTGCTGTAATAACAGAAGAGAAATTCGCACTATCTACGGAAATAATATAATTCTCATCAAGACCGCAAATGCCCTGAACCAGTCCTTTAATATATTCTTCCAGAGTATTGTCATAAGCGGGATCGTCGCTAACGGGCGTCAGCCATCCCGCAGTTTCACTGCTGTTATTATTCAAACCACCTCCTTTTTATTTCAGGCACTGCTGACGGATATATTCCTGCAGGCCCGCAATCTGTATTTGCGCGGTATTTATTTTTTCCCTGAGAGTGAAATAATGCCGTTTAACGGCGTCATCAGGTCCGGGGCTGGCTGCATCAGCCATGCCGGTGGTGCCGGGCGCGGCGCTGCTGTGACAACCGGCGGCGAACTGCAGCCTGCGCTGGCCAGAAGCCACATCGCGCTCAAGCTGGCGGATATTTTCTTTAGCCTGCTGCGTTTGCAAAACATATTTTTTATCCAGGGCGGCGTTTTCATTAACCCGCTGCCGTAAGTTCTCCAGCTGCTGCTGCTGTTGGCCGAGTTGATTACGCGTCTCTTTATAATGAACGTAGTAATAATGCGCCGTTTGCGCAGCGGCCATTGCAGCAACAAAAAGAACGACAAGAGCTATTGTTTTAGCGTTCATTTATTTCATTACTGAACTTATTCGCTTATCAGAAATAAGCCAGCTTCCTGTTAACGCCGTTAATTTTAACCGTGATATAGCCTGCTGGCGTTGCGGTCGAGGCTGGCGCATCGGCAACCGCCGTTGCCAGCGTGACGACGCTGCTGTCAAAACCATAACCGGCTGAGCCGTTGTGAAAGTTCATTACCGTGGACAGCTTGACGCGGTTATCGGTGTCCAGATCGGTGACTTCCGAGAAGTCAGCGCTGAACAGCGAGCATTCCCCGGCTTCGAACCGCGATGGCCCGGTCGTTTTCAGATTGACGACTACGTCTCCACACTGCGCTTTGAGCTTAATCCAGACTTCACCATACAGGCCTTTGCTGTCGCTGGTGCGCACAATGCAGTCCGTCACGCCCGCATCGCCTTCATAATGCAGGTTGCCGCCAACCGAGCTGGCGCCGCGATAAAGATTTAAATAAGCCTTACCGCAAACGTTGGTCAATAAAGGCGCGTCCGTAGGCAAGGTAACGGTATCCCGCAGCGTTTTACCGTGCATTTCCAGATGCCAGTGCTGGTTGGCGTGTGGGAAGAAGAATTTGCCGACGCGGAACCATTTATCAGCATCGGTGCTGTTGCTGACCCGATAGCCGGAATACCATCCCGCCTTCAGCGAGCCGGTCATTTCCGTGCCGAAGTTTTCATCACGACGCCAGCCATATTCATAGCCGGAGAGCCAGGAAGTACCTGCCTTAGTTAAATCCACTTTCCCGCCCGACTGTAGACTCAACCCGCGGATCGTCGCTCTGGTGTAGTTGAGCTTCAGGGGATTATCTGAAGATTCAATGCTTAGCGCGTCAATAATCCACTGGCCGTTGCTCAAATCGCCCGGATAGCGGGTATGCTCAATCCAGACGTTGTGGATCAGGCCCTGGGTAACGCGCGGCATATAGAGCGTGGCGTCGGCATAGCCTTTCTGGAAATTACAGTTTGATAGCTCTACCGCCGTAGAGTGATCCCATTTGCCCACCAGGGAGTCAGACCACTGAATGTCAAAGACGCGGGCATAGGTAGTACTGCTGTAAATCTGATCCAGGCGCGTATCCAGCGTGTCCAGAAGCTTGAACGCGGAGCCGCCAATCTTTTCAATACGGCAGCAGGTAATATTGACGTATTCCCCTTCGATAACGGTATTTTCAAAAAACGGCTGGGTGTTGCTGACCATAGCCGCAGTGATAACATCCGTATTGGTGGTAGTGTCCGCCTCGGCCTGGCCATCCCAGAAGATCCCGCGAATGGCCGTACGGCGTGCCGCAACCTTGAATACCGTCGCGGCCGATTTATCAGAGATAATAATCGTGCGTGGCGAAATGCCGTATTCGCCGTCGTCGCCGTACAGGCTGAAATAGTTGATTTCACCTTCGCCGGTAAGATCGACCGGGTTAACCAGGAACTTGCCGGCAGGAAAACGAATGCCTACGCCATGCACGGGATTTTTTGTGGTATCGCTTACCGGCGAGGAGAAAGCCTGGCCCCACTTATACATATTTACGCAGGCGTCGTGGTTAACCGTACCGTTATCCGCATCAAAGCTGCTGTCTCCACGCAGCCGCTTGCCGCCGAAATGATAGATATTAATATCCTCGACGTTATCGATAATACGCTTCCAGTAATAACCGCCGCTGGTTGCCACTGCCATAGAGCCGCCGTCATCCGCCGATGCCGCTACTTTATTATCAAGAAAGCCAACAAAGCGACCGCCGCCCTGAAAAGTGGAGTCCTTATCGTAATAACGTTTCAGCATGGCAATTTCACCAGAAGCGGAAGGCTGCGTGGTACGGAGTTCTGCAAATGAATTAACTTCAATCATCTTGATTTCCTTTATTAAATAAATTATAGAAAATAGTTGTCATAGCGAGCTGTAAACTACAGTCCGCTGTTAGTTAGCGCGATGGTTTATGATAAAAAAAGCCTGGCTTCACGCTGCCTGCGCGCGAGAAGAAGATCTGAATGATTACCCGCTCTTTTCCACAGCAGCATTGCTGCGGCACCTGCCTGATAGTCTCCTTCGTTTATTTTTTTCAGCACGGTTGATTGAGAAAAAGCATGAGTACCGATATTAAAAACCAGGCTACATAAAGCGTCATACTGATTCTGCGTCAGGCTGATCTTTACCTGTTCGTTTATGACTTTTTCAGTTTGCGCAATATCGGCCAGCAGTAATTCGAGCGATTGCTCAACGGTAATACTCATTCCATCGATAATGGGCTGGTTATTAATCAGTCCCGTATGGCCTACACCGATGGTTAATATGCCGCGGCTGTCACGGTAGGCGATAAGCCGCTCCCCCTCTTCCTGTTTAATAAACCGGATGCCGTTACGGCTGATTTTCATTTAGTCCTCCCGTTTTGCGATTTATCCACCCCTTTATTTTATCGCTGATATAATCATTGCCGACATAGCCAATATAAACAGCAAAAACCTGTGCGGCGGCATCAGGCAGCGTCCAGTTAAGCAGTGCGCCAACAACCTGAAGCGTTGGCGCGGCGAAAAAAGCCAGCGCGCTACATGACACCGCGTCAAGTACGCGCTTGCTCCAGGATGCTCTGGCATAAGCGCTGCGTAAAAGTGAAAACATTGCGGCAATACCGGCATATCCCCACTCCGTTTTATGGCTGTAAAGCCAAAGGCACAAAGTAGCCCAAAAGCCTGGCTCCTGTGGAAACATGCTTTAAATATGGTCTCCTGTTTAGTCAGAGCGACGAAGAATATATTTGATGGCTTTTATTATGGTTTTTTATTAATCCATTTATTACGGCGAGATGGAACAACAGCTCTTTTCGTATTTCCATGCTGCTACACTACGGCACAGAATTCGTTACGAAAACCTTTATTTTAAATTTTCACGAAAAAAAAAGACTTCATCAAATAACACTAATCGTCGTATCTGACAGCCTGCCTTCGTCAGTAAGCAAAAGTTCATGCTATTACTTTACGACATGAATTTCGTTACGAAAACCCTATTTAAAAAATAATCATAATCTACAGACATAAAAAAAGCGCCCCCCTTTACCAGAACGGTATCGGCCTGAGCGCATTGTTATAAAATAGCAGGTCTGAAGAAATCTAAAAATCCATGTTGCTAATTTACCTGCGATAATTCGTTACGAAAAGCATTATAGAAATTTTTTTGCTGTTTATTAAATCCGGTTTAAAAAAGCGAAAGGGAACCGGGCCGATTTTACTCAGCTATTATAATAGGTATGCTTTATTACCGTTTTGTAAATAACGGGATTTTACCAGGCGTCCATTTCCAGCTCCGCCTCACTCATAATGATACAAGCATCGATAAAGGTTTCCGCAATCATAAGCTGATTCCTTATTTTCCCTTCCGAGCATTTCTTCTGCCGGGCAATCGCCGATTTTGAAATATTATAGATATAGTGCAACTGCAGCAGTTCGACCTCTTCCTGCCGTCCTACCTTATGCAGTTTGGCTATTGCTGCATCAACGATTAACCCATCGCTGTCGCTGCACGAAGGCCGCGATCTTTTGTCGTCCGGCAACAAAGCCTTAAAACCCGCCGCAATTCGCGACCAGTCCAGCTGGCTTCCTTCTGCCGCCGCCCAACCCCCCCAACGCTCCAGTACTTTTTGAATATCACGCATTAACCGACCTCCTTTTCTTCTCTCATTTTCGGAACCTGCCCGTACAGCAGGATGACTTCAGCAGCGGGCTATACTAAAATGCATAGCATCAAACCAAATCCGCTTTGATACAGCTTATTTTAATGCAAAAACGCATAAATGCAATGCCATTGCTAAACAAAAAGGAAGGAGAGATGGTTTTCGACATCGAGGTATTCAATAACAACATCAAGTATTTAATGGAAAAAGAGGGGATCGGCAGCGTCACTGAACTCTCCAAGAAGGTTAATCTACAGCAGTCGACGCTACATCGGTTGCTGACGGGAGAAGTTAAAGATCCTAAGTACACCACGCTTAAGCATCTTGCAGATTACTTTCAGGTTTCGCCTACGGATCTGATCGAGCAGGATCTCCAGTCGGCCAAACACAGCAACATAGCAGAAGTAGCCGGGAACCTGCACTCGCTGGTGCTGCATAAGGTGCCCGTTTTAGGTAATACCCAACTTGGCCACGGCGGCTACTGGAGCGATATGCAATATCCTGTCGGCAACGGTGATGGTTTTTTGCGCTGGCCATCCTGCGATCGCGATGTTTATGCGCTAAAGTGCGTCGGTGATTCGATGATGCCAAGGATTAAGGAAGGCGAGTTTGTGATTGTCGAACCCAATCAGAACTTTCATCCGGGTGATGAGGTACTGGTGGTGACCAGCAATGGTGAAGTGATGGTAAAAACCTTTCTGTTTAAGCGGGACGGCTACTATCACCTGCTGCCGGTTAATGAGGATCATGCGCCAATTCGGCTGCCGGTGGAGGAAGTCACGCAGATGCAGTATGTCGCGGGTATTGCCAAATCTTCGCTCTGGCATCCCTGAAGACGTTTAAACAGTTTTAACCTGCGGATGAACGGGCGTGGGAAACCGCGGCCCGGTGTGTTAAATTACGCCCCTTCTCCGACTATGGGTATTAGCGTCATGGCTTTATTAATCACCAAGCGCTGTATCAATTGCGATATGTGCGAACCTGAGTGCCCAAACCAGGCAATCTCAATGGGCGAGGCTATTTATCAGATTGATGTCAATCGCTGTACCGAATGCGTCGGCCATTATGATACGCCAACCTGCCAGCAGGTTTGCCCGATTGATAACACGATTATTACCGATCCGGACTGCGTGGAAAGCAGCGACAGCCTGTGGGATAAGTTTGTGTTGCTGCATCACGCCGCGTCCTGAAGGAAATACGTAGGCCGCACCATGAATGGCGCGGCCCGAATGCCTGACGACAATGCTTTTGCAACCGCTATCGACGCTTGCCGGTTAGCAGAGCAAGACGTTTTTAGCTTTCAATAATCACGGTGGCGCAGGCGTAGTGGCGTTCGTCCGCCAGCGTAACGTGAACGTGCGCCACGCCCAGCTTTTTTGCCACCTCGTCCGCCTGCTGAAAAAAGCGCAGCCCCGGCTTGCCCAGCTCGTCGTTATAAACTTCAAACTGATTAAAGGCCAGGCCACCGCGGATCCCGGTACCAAAGGCTTTTGCGGCAGCTTCCTTCACGGCAAAACGCTTGGCGAGAAAACGTACCGGCTGCTGATGCGCCTGATACTGTCGCCACTCGTTTTCACTCAGCACGCGCTTTGCCAGCCTGTCGCCCGAACGGGAGATGACGCCCTCAATGCGGTCGATTTCGACAATATCCGTGCCAAGCCCGAGAATAGCCATTAGCGACGCGCTTCCCGCATCAGGGTTTTCATCTCGCTGACCGCATCGGCCAGACCGCTCATGACGGCTCTTCCGATAATCGCGTGGCCAATGTTTAGCTCATGCATCTGCGGCAGCGCGGCGATGGGCTGCACGTTGTGATAAGTCAGACCGTGACCGGCATTGACCTTCAGGCCTTTATCAGCCGCATAGGCTGCCGCATCTTTGATACGACGGAATTCTGCATCACGCACGGCGCCTTCTGCCGCTTCGGCATAGGCACCGGTGTGAATTTCGATGTAAGGCGCGCCGGAAGCCATTGCGGCATCAATCTGCTGATGATCGGGATCGATAAAAAGCGAAACCTGAATGTGGGCTTCCTGCAGGCGTGCAACGGCAAGCGTGATTTTTTCCAGCTGACCAACCACGTCCAGGCCGCCCTCCGTGGTGACTTCTTCACGTTTTTCCGGTACCAGGCAGCAAAAATGCGGCTTAATCTCGCAGGCGATATCGACCATTTCGTCGGTGACGGCCATTTCAAGATTCATGCGGGTTTGAATAGTCTGACGCAGGATTTTAACGTCGCGGTCGGTAATATGGCGGCGATCTTCGCGCAGATGGACGGTGATGCCGTCGGCACCAGCCTGTTCGGCAACAAACGCCGCCTGAACCGGATCGGGATAGTTGGTGCCGCGAGCGTTACGCACGGTGGCAACATGATCGATATTGACGCCTAACAGGAGTTCAGCCATGACAAACCTCGAAATGATGTACGATTTCTACAGTGTACATCGTTCGCGCCGTCTTCCGGTACAGCCAGGCGACGTTACTGCGGCGCGTCCGCGCGTTTTTTCGGCACAAACTGGCGAAAAAGCTCCTGACTCTTCAGCGGCTTGCCGCCCAGATAGGGTTTGAGCGCCATCCGCGTGAAGCGCTTGGCCGCCCTGAGCGCGTCCATATCCGGGAAGCTACGTTCCGCCAGCGCTCGCAGCTCTCGTCCGGTAAAGCTTTTATGGCCTTTTACCAGGCTGGCGATAAAGCCTTTCTCTTCACGGTAGATATAGGTCATTTCATCCGTCACCTCTTCTCCGCTTCCCGCGCAGTGCAGAAAATCTACGCCGTAGCCAAGATGGCCTAACATGGCCAGCTCAAAGCGGCGCAGCGCCGGTTCCGGCGATCCTGTGCCCGCGGCCAGCTCCTGAATACAGTGCAGATAATCGAAAAAAAGCTCGGTAAAAGCGGTCTCCTGCTCCAGCACGCGCGAAACCAGTTCGTTAACGTACAGGCCACAGTAGAGAGAGATGCCGGAAAGAGGAAGAGCCAGCGAGATAGGTTCTGCGCCGCGCAGCGTTTTGACTTCGCCGCGACCGCCCCAGCGAACCAGCAGCGGCGTAAAGGGCTGCAAAGCGCCCTTCAGGCTGGAACGTTTACCGCGTGCGCCTTTGGCAAGCACGCGGATACGGCCATAGTTTTCTGAAAAGAGGTCGAGCAGAAGGCTGGTTTCGCTATAGGGGCGTCCATGCAGAACAAATGCGCGCTGCCAGCCTTCCATTTATTTCAGATCGTCTACGTAACCCAGGCTGCGCAGCGCACGCTCGTCGTCTGCCCAACCGGACTTGACCTTCACCCACAGCTCAAGGTGCACTTTCGCTTCGAACATCTCTTCCATGTCCTTGCGTGCCTCAATACCGATGGTTTTGATCTTCGCGCCCTTGTTACCGATAACCATTTTTTTCTGGCCTTCGCGCTCAACCAGGATCAGGCCGTGAATGTCATAGCCGCCGCGTTCGTTAGTGACAAACTGCTCAATTTCCACGGTTACGGAGTAAGGCAGCTCGGCACCCAGGAAACGCATCAGCTTCTCGCGGATCATTTCTGACGCCATAAAACGCTGCGAACGGTCGGTGATGTACTCTTCCGGGAAGTGGTGCTCCGCTTCCGGCAGACGCTTACGCACGATACTGGCGATTGTGTCGACGTTTTTGCCCGTTTCCGCAGAGATCGGCACGATATCCATAAAGTTCATCTGCTGACCAAGGAACTGCATATGCGGCAGCAGGATAGTTTTATCGGTGACGTTATCAACTTTATTGATTGCCAGCAGTACGGGTACTTTGCCGTCTTTCAGCTTGTTCAGCACCATGTCGTCGTCATCGGTCCATTTGGTGCCTTCGACAACAAAAATAACCAGCTCAACGTCGCCGATTGAGCTGCTGGCCGCGCGGTTCATCAGGCGGTTGATGGCGCGCTTTTCTTCCATATGCAGGCCCGGCGTATCCACGTAGATGGCCTGATAGCCATCTTCAGTATGAATACCGGTAATGCGGTGACGCGTAGTTTGCGGCTTACGCGAGGTGATAGAAATCTTCTGCCCCAGTAACTGGTTCAGCAGCGTCGATTTTCCGACGTTCGGGCGGCCTACGATAGCAATAAAGCCGCAATGGGTGGTTTGTTCGCTCATTCAAGTCCCAGCTTAATCAGCGCCTGTTCGGCCGCTGCCTGCTCAGCTTTGCGACGACTGGAGCCGGTTCCCACAACCGGATCCGTCATGCCGCTCACCTGGCAGTGGATAGTAAATTCCTGGTCATGCGCTTCGCCACGCACCTGCACCACCAGATAGGAGGGCAGCGGCAGATGGCGACCCTGCAGATACTCCTGCAGACGCGTTTTTGGATCTTTTTGTTTGTCGCCCGGGCTAATCTGATCGAGGCGGCTGGCGTACCAGTTCAGGATCAGCTGTTCTACCGTCTGGATATCGCTGTCCAGGAAAACGCCGCCGATCAGCGCTTCTACGGTATCGGCCAGAATCGACTCGCGGCGATAGCCGCCGCTTTTCAGTTCGCCTGGTCCCAGGCGCAGGCATTCACCCAGATCGAATTCACGGGCCATCTCCGCCAGCGTGTTACCGCGCACCAGCGTGGCGCGCATACGGCTCATATCACCTTCGTCCACGCGGGGAAAACGGTGGTAAAGAGCGTTGGCTATAACATAGCTGAGAATAGAATCGCCCAGGAATTCCAGTCTTTCATTGTGTTTACTGCTGGCGCTGCGATGGGTCAACGCCTGCTGCAACAGTTCCTGATGGGTAAAAGTGTAGCCCAACTTCCGCTGGAGCCTGTTAATTACGATGGGGTTCATGCGTTACCAATATCTTAATGCGAAAATTTTCCTGCACAGGGAACAGGGCTGGACACGCCAACACGAGACTGTTTCGTGTGCAGTGGCTCCCCGCAGGGAGCCACCCGTTTAGCTGTTGCGCTAATGAATACCGCCGATGCGGCTAAGGCGAACGCCGGTTGGCCATTGCCCTTCCTGCTTTTCAAAGCTCATCCAGATGGCGGTGGCTTTGCCGACCAGATTCTTCTCTGGTACAAAGCCCCAGTAACGACTGTCGGCGCTGTTATCGCGGTTGTCGCCCATCATGAAATACATGCCGGCAGGCACGACCCAGCTTGCCTGCGGCTGGCCCGGCTGCTGATAGTAAGAGCTTGCCTGGCTTTGCGCCTGCGTCACCAGCAGAATGCGGTGAGTGACGTTGCCCAACGTTTCGTTACACGTCGCCAGGCGCAGGCCGCCCTGAATGGTTTCACCCTGCGGTTTCTGCCAGAAGCCGTTGCCAACTTCGTTACCGTCAAAGCCGCTGAAGGTCTGGATAAAGTCGCTTGGCTGCACGTCGGAATAGGTGATCGGCAGCGCCGTATCACAGGTTTTTCCTGGCGCGCAGGCTGGATTGATCGTCACGGTTTTGCTCTGCGGATCGTAACTGACATGGTCGCCAGGCAGGCCCACAACGCGTTTAATATAGTCCATGCTCGGATCTTTCGGATATTTAAATACCGCGATGTCGCCGCGCTCAGGATGACCGGTTGGGATCAGCGTCGTCTGGGTGATGGGATCTTTAATGCCGTAGGCAAATTTTTCCACCAGAATAAAATCGCCGATCAGCAGCGTTGGCATCATCGAACCCGACGGGATCTGGAACGGCTCATAAATAAAAGAGCGCACCACAAAGACCAGCAGCAGCACCGGAAAAACGGAAGCGGCCGTTTCCACCCAGCCCGGCTGCTTTACCGTTTTTTTCTGGCCGGCATTCTCTGCCGCCGCGTCGGCCAGCGCCTGGCTCGCACGACGAGCCGGTGCCCATTTGAATCGGTCAACGCACCAGATAATACCGGTTACGAGCGTTGCTATCGCCAGGATCAGGGCGAACATATTAGCCATTCCAGTTCCCTCGTAGTGTTAGGCTTTATTTACTGTCTTTACCCACGTGCAGGATTGCCAGGAAAGCTTCCTGCGGCAGCTCGACGTTGCCGACCTGCTTCATGCGCTTCTTACCGTCTTTCTGCTTCTGCAGCAGCTTTTTCTTACGGCTGACGTCGCCGCCGTAGCATTTCGCCAGGACGTTTTTACGCAGCTGTTTAACGGTGGAACGGGCAATAATGTGGTTGCCGATGGCGGCCTGAATCGCAATATCAAACTGCTGGCGCGGGATCAGATCTTTCATCTTCTCAACCAGCTCGCGGCCACGGTACGGTGCATTATCGTTGTGGGTAATCAGCGCCAGCGCATCGACGCGCTCGGAGTTGATCAACACATCGACGCGTACCATGTTGGAAGCCTGGAAGCGTTTGAAGTTGTAATCCAGTGACGCATAGCCGCGCGAGGTGGATTTCAGACGGTCGAAGAAGTCGAGCACCACTTCCGCCATTGGGATTTCATAGGTCAGCGCAACCTGGTTACCGTGGTAAACCATGTTGGTCTGCACGCCACGCTTTTCGATACAGAGCGTAATGACGTTACCCAGGAATTCCTGCGGCAGCAGCATGTGACACTCGGCAATCGGCTCACGCAGCTCTTCAATGTTATTCAGCGGCGGCAGCTTGCCCGGGCTATCCACGTAAATGGTATCGCCTGAGGTGGTAAACACTTCATAGACTACGGTAGGCGCTGTGGTGATCAGCTCCAGATCGTATTCACGCTCCAGACGTTCCTGAATGATCTCCATGTGGAGCAGCCCCAGGAAGCCGCAGCGGAAACCAAAGCCCAGCGCGGTGGAGCTTTCTGGCTCGTAGAACAACGAGGCGTCGTTCAGGCTTAGCTTGCCCAGCGCGTCGCGGAAGGCTTCATAATCGTCCGAGCTGATTGGAAACAGACCGGCGTAAACCTGCGGCTTCACTTTCTTAAAGCCCGGCAGTGCCTTTTCCGCTGGATTGCGTGACAGCGTCAGCGTATCGCCAACCGGCGCGCCCAGAATGTCTTTGATGGCGCAGACCAGCCAGCCTACTTCGCCGCAGTTCAGCACGTCGCGATCGACGCGTTTTGGCGTGAAAATACCCAGGCGGTCTGCGTTATAGACCTGTCCGGTACTCATCACCTTGATTTTTTCGCCTTTGCGCAGCGTGCCGTTTTTGATACGTACCAGCGACACCACGCCCAGGTAGTTATCGAACCAGGAGTCGATAATCAGCGCCTGCAGCGGGCCTTCCGGATCGCCTTCCGGCGGTGGAATGTCACGCACCAGACGTTCAAGCACGTCCGGCACGCCAAGGCCGGTTTTAGCCGAGCAGCGCACCGCATCGGTCGCGTCGATACCGACAATATCTTCAATTTCCTGCGATACACGATCGGGATCAGCAGCCGGCAAATCGATTTTATTCAGTACCGGTACTACTTCCAGATCCATTTCCATCGCGGTGTAGCAGTTCGCCAGGGTCTGGGCTTCTACACCCTGTCCGGCGTCAACCACCAACAGTGCGCCTTCACAAGCCGCCAGCGAGCGCGACACTTCATAGGAGAAGTCCACGTGTCCCGGCGTGTCGATAAAATTGAGCTGGTAAGTTTCACCGTCCGGCGCGTGGTAGTCGAGCGTGACGCTCTGCGCCTTAATGGTAATGCCGCGTTCACGTTCCAGATCCATTGAGTCCAGGACCTGGGCGGCCATTTCACGTTCGGTCAGGCCACCGCAAATTTGAATCAAACGGTCAGAGAGCGTCGATTTGCCGTGGTCGATGTGAGCGATGACAGAAAAGTTTCTTATATGCTTCATTTATATGAATATTTTCGCTTAAACGTTCGGTTTAGTTCTTACGGTGGACAGCGTCGTTCAGGCCGACTGCAATGTACCCGCCATCAATGAGCACGCATCTTACACTGTTAGCCCCCGCCACGAAAGAATTCACACGCATAGCGCATGATTTCGCTCGGGACGCGCTTTTTTGGCTGCCACTCTTACTGTAGCGCCATTTGCAGGAAAGCACGTTCTGGAAACAGTCAGAAATAATCCGCCGTATAACCATAGGGCATAAACAGCGGATCGGAATACGGATACCCAACAGCGCGACGGACGGCTGTGCGGGTTTTCAGGGGATTAATCAGTTTCAACACGCAGCGCGTCTGGCGGTAACGCCACGCTTAAAATTACTGGATGGAACGAAGCGGATTTACCCAGATAGCTGGAAATACCTTTAGCCACGATAAACCCGCCGATGCCGCCCAGTAGCGCGCCAGCGGCGGCGGCCAAATCGCTGTGGAACAGCATCTGGAACAAACCGGCCAGCAGAAACAATCCCACCAGCGGCGTCATGTAAACCAGCAGCGCCGAACTGAGCAGGCTTTTCTCTGCAATACCCAACTCGATGCGCTGGCCGGGCTTAAGCGGCTCGGCGCTGGCGATTTTCATCACGTGAGCATCTTTCGGCCCAAGCTTGTTGAGCATCTGGCTGCCGCACCCCTTGCGGGCAGAACAGCTGCTGCACGAGGTTTTCAGTTCTGAATGCAGCGTGGCTACGCCGTTTTGCCAGGAAACCACAGTGGCCCATTCTCTCATCATTTTGCGACACCTATGCTGTCAACGATACGCCTGGCGGTTGATGGCGGAAGCTCACCGACTACCGTAATTTCCTTATTATTGCGTATTTCGCTCTGCACCGTACGACGTCCTGTGCGCAATAGCTGGCTGACGCTGTCTTTATCGGCTGCGCTGACGTTGATTGAGAAGCTGAACAGCCCATCAGAGTAAAGCCGTGACTCCACGGGTTTGTTCACCGAAGGGATCTGCCTGCGGCTCTGGGTCACTTCTTTCATCCCGGCAGGTAGCCAGCTCGGTTTCCAGCTAAACGTGGTCTTATCGCTGACCGGCACGGAAAGCGAAGGCGGCAGGCTGGCTTTTTCCAGGCTCTGCATCATTTTCCGCACGCCGTCGTCAACGGCAAAGCTGACGACGCGATACTGCTCCAGCGTTTCGCCATCCCGATCCAGCAAATCTACCCGCAGCGGCAGCCTTGTATCGCTGTCCAGCCAGACGACATAGCTGTATCGCGTGCCGTCACGGGCAACGATACGAATAACCTCACACAGCTGGTCAGCGATGCGGGTGCGCCCTACCGGCACGAAGTCATAGTATTCTGAAAGCTTCTGGAAATTGGCAAAGACCAGCGAGGGCAAAGAGTCAACGATATGTTGACCTGCCAGGGTAAAAGGCTCCAGGCCCGGCTCAAAATAGCTGATTTCATTGCCGCGCTGAATAATTTCACGGCGCGGCCCGTCCATCTGCAGCATCTGAGCATAGACCTTGTTATCCAGTACGGCATGGCGATAGCGTAAAGACTCAATCCCAAGCCGCGAGACGTTAATATAAGCAAGTTCGTAACTGAGAGACTGGCTGGCCTGCTCCATCTGTTGCAACAGCGCCCCGGACGTGGTTTGCGCCGGGGCACAGAAGGAAATCAGGCTGCCAGCCATAAGGCTGACGGCGCACCAAAGCTGCTTCATTACTGCTGCTGAATTCCTAACGACTGGTTACCCGGAACCTGAACGGCGGCCTGCTGTCCAGGGGTCTGCTCAAACTGCAGGCTGTCAGAATGCAGACGGCGCTGCAGTTCGTAGTCCTGCAGCATAGCGTTAACGCGACGACGCTGATCCTGTACCTGCTGCGGCGCATTGCTGCTCGATTCAGAAGGCACGCCCAGGCTAACCGGAGAAGCCTGGCCCATCATCGGCAGCGTGTTAAACACCGGTGCTTCCGACTGGGACTGCCCTTCCTGCGGCTGATTATAGTGCTGCACGCCGACAATCACCGCCAGCGACACGCAGGCGGCTACGCCAACCTGGGTAATCTGTGCCGCCCACGGGCGGACCTTGTGCCAGAACGGCATTTTGCCATAGTGCTCTGGCGTTGGCTGCGCTTCTGGAATGAGCGGCGTGCTGCTGTTTTTAACGGGTTCGTTTTCGATAGCGGCAGCAACACGCGCAGCGATATCGAAATGCATAACCGGCGCAACATCGCCCCGCAGGGTATCGCGGATAAGATGATAGCTTTCCCATTGTTTTTGCAGCGCGGCGTCTTCAGACAATGCGGACAAAACTTCACTGTCTAACGTTTCGCCGTCCATTAAAGCGGAAAGTTGTTCTTTCTGCATGCCTCAGTACCCTTCCTGTATCCGCTCACGTCAACGTTGGATAAGCGGTTGAATTTTATTATCAATGGCTTCGCGCGCGCGAAATATGCGCGAGCGAACCGTCCCCACCGGACACGCCATGATGACGGCTATCTCTTCATAGCTCAGCCCATCCAGCTCGCGCAGCGTAATCGCCATGCGAAGATCTTCAGGCAGCGTCTCGATGGTGCGAAAAACCATCTGTTTCAATTCTTCCGACAACATTAAGTTCTCAGGGTTCGATATTTCTTTTAACGCGCCAGCACTTTCGAAGTTTTCCGCATCAATAGCGTCCACATCGCTGGCCGGCGGTCGACGCCCCTGAGCAACCAGATAATTTTTTGCCGTATTGACGGCGATTCGATAGAGCCAGGTATAAAAAGCGCTATCCCCGCGAAATGACTCCAGCGCGCGATAGGCTTTAATAAATGATTCCTGCACTACATCAGGTACGTCTCCTGAGGGCACATAGCGGGACACCAGGCTCGCCACTTTATGCTGATAGCGCACTACCAGTAAATTGAATGACCGCTGATCTCCTTTCTGAACTCGCTCTACGAGAACCTGATCCGTTAACTGCTCGCTCATCCGAGGTAATGTCTCCCCAAATCTTTTTCCACGCCTGTACGAACTACCCGTAACTCATAATTGAGCAAGCATGCGCTTAGAGTGATGGTCATGAGTAAAGTTCCGTTGCGCCGTTATATTTGCGGTGTCATGTATGACATCGCCGCAGAGTACTCTATGAAGGGCGCTTTTTCACGTTAAAATCTTGCGCGTTCATCATAATAAACCGCTACAAAATTAAATACAGAACCCCGCGCTTTTTTCGGGCCAGTCTGAACCGCGCTACGTCCGCTTATTTTCCGATTGTCTGGAAAAAAACCTTTTTACCCGCGGCGATCGGCGCTATGCTCAACAAACAACCTGTTTAGTAAATTAAACACTATGAGCTTATCTTCTGAGTATAGTTGTGACGTGTTGGTTATTGGCAGCGGCGCGGCCGGTCTTTCACTGGCGCTGCGCCTTGCAGAAAAGCATCAGGTCATTGTTTTAAGTAAAGGGCCGGTCAGCGAAGGATCTACTTTTTACGCCCAGGGCGGCATCGCGGCCGTGTTTGATGAAACCGACAGTATCGAATCACATGTTGAAGACACGCTGATTGCCGGTGATGGGCTTTGCGACCGTGAAGCGGTTTCCTTTATCGCCAGCAACGCCCGCCACTGCGTACAGTGGTTGATTGATAATGGCGTGCTGTTCGATAAAGAAAACTCGCAGGATACCTACCACCTGACGCGCGAAGGCGGTCACAGCCATCGGCGCATTCTGCACAGCGCGGATGCCACCGGTCGCGCTGTAGAAACCACGCTGGTCAGCCAGGCGCTTAGTCATCCTTCAATTCACATTATCGAGCGCAGTAACGCTGTGGATTTGATTGCTTCCGATAAGCCAGGTTTTCCAGGCGAACGCCGCGTGGTGGGCGCTTATATCTGGAACCGAAAACGCGAAAAAGTAGAAACCTGCCGCGCTCGCGTCGTGGTGCTGGCGACGGGCGGAGCCGCCAAGGTTTACCAGTACACCACTAACCCGGACGTGGCCTCCGGCGACGGCATTGCAATGGCCTGGCGTGCAGGCTGTCGCGTAGCCAATCTGGAGTTTAACCAGTTCCATCCAACCTGCCTGTTTCATCCGGAAGCCAGAAATTTTCTGCTGACGGAGGCGCTACGTGGTGAAGGCGCCCTCTTAAAACGCCCCGACGGCACGCGCTTTATGCCCGACTTCGATCCGCGCGCCGAGCTGGCCCCACGCGATATCGTTGCCCGCGCCATCGACCATGAAATGAAACGGCTGGGCGCAGACTGCATGTATCTGGACATCAGCCATAAACCGGCTGATTTTATTCTGGCGCACTTTCCAACCATCGCAGAAAAGCTAAGCACGCTGGGTTTTGATTTGACGAAAGAACCCATTCCGATTGTGCCTGCGGCTCACTATACCTGTGGCGGCGTGATGGTCGATCATCACGGGCGCACCGATCTCAGCGGGCTGTACGCTATTGGCGAAGTCAGCTACACCGGCCTGCATGGCGCAAACCGGCTGGCTTCCAATTCGCTGCTTGAATGCCTGGTTTACGGCTGGTCGGCGGCAGAAGATATTGCTGAATATCTTAAGCAGGTGCCCACCGTTGAAGATTTGCCAGCCTGGGATGAAAGCCGCGTCGATGATTCAGATGAGCGCGTTATCATCCAGCACAACTGGCACGAGCTGCGGCTATTTATGTGGGACTATGTAGGGATAGTGCGCACCACCAGGCGACTGGAGCGGGCATTGCGCCGCATTAACCTGCTCCAGCAGGAGATTGAAGAGTATTACGCTCACTTCCGCATCTCCAATAACCTGCTGGAGTTACGAAATCTGGTGCTGGTGGCGGAACTGATGGTGCGCTGCGCGATGGAACGAAAAGAGAGCCGCGGCCTGCACTATACGCTGGATTATCCGCAGCAGCTGCCGGAAGCCAGGCCGACGATCCTGACGCCCTGATTAGCGAAAAAGATAAAAATCGCGGGTCAGGCTACAGTGCGCCTCTGAATAATGCTGATCCGGCCCGCGTATCGTCATCCGGTCCAGAAACGGCTCGCCGGACGCAGGCGAAAGCGCCAGCAGGACGCGGTTTGGCGGCCGGTTATCGTTATCGGCAATATCTGTCCGGTAGCGCAAATGCCAGCCGTGCTGTTGCGCCAGCTCCACCAGCCTGTCGCCCGCCGCTGTCGGCAGCACTACGCAGAAAAAGCCCTCTTCCGTAATGAGATCTTCAGCGCAGGAGAGCAAGACGTCGTGAGTCAGGTCCGTGGTGTAGCGGGCAGAAGCGCGTTCAGGCGTGGCGCACTCGCTGCCGGGAATAAAATAAGGCGGATTACTGACGATTAGCGAGTAGCGACGCTCGCACCCTTTGGTCCAGTGGCGAATGTCATCCTGGTAAATCCGTATGCGGCTGGCCCAGGGCGACGACAGCGCATTCTCCTGCGCCTGGCTGGCCGCCTGCTCATCCAGCTCTACGGCGTCGATGGCGACGTTTTCGCCCGTACGCTGTGCCAGCATCAGCGCAATCAGACCGCTGCCCGTACCGATATCCAGTACGCTTATCGCGCCCGCAATGGGTGCCCATGCGCCCAGCAGTACGCCGTCGGTGCCGACTTTCATGGCGCAGCGATCGTGAGCGACAAAAAATTGTTTGAAGGTAAAGCCGTTAGCGCGCAATACCGCTTTCTGTTGAGACATTTGACCGACCTGAAAGGGAAACGGCGCTAGCATAGGACAATTGAGATGTAAGGAAAAGTCATTCATTCTACACAAACAGATGAAGATCGTGCGCAATCTGTCTATAATCAGCGCCCCAAACTGAGGTAGACCATGACTGTAACCACTTTTTCCGAACTCGAACTTGATGAAAGCCTGCTGGGTGCCCTGCAGGAAAAGGGCTTCACGCGCCCCACGGCAATCCAGGCCGCTGCGATCCCGCCTGCACTGGAGGGTCGCGACGTTCTGGGTTCGGCACCAACAGGTACAGGCAAAACCGCGGCTTATCTACTGCCCGTGCTCCAGCATCTGCTGGACTTCCCGCGCAAAAAATCTGGCCCGCCGCGTATCCTGATCCTGACGCCAACGCGTGAACTGGCAATGCAGGTTGCCGATCAGGCACGCGAGCTGGCAAAAAATACCCATCTGGATATCGCAACGATCACTGGCGGCGTGGCCTATATGAACCATGCGGAAGTATTCAGCGAAAACCAGGACGTGGTAGTAGCGACCACCGGCCGCCTGCTGCAGTACATCAAAGAAGAAAACTTTGACTGCCGCGCGGTGGAAACGCTGATTCTGGATGAAGCCGACCGCATGCTCGATATGGGCTTTGCCCAGGATATCGAAACCATTGCTGCAGAAACCCGCTGGCGCAAGCAGACGCTGCTGTTTTCCGCCACGCTGGAAGGTGATGCGATTAAAGACTTCTCCGAGCGTCTGCTGAACGATCCGGTAGAAATCGAAGCGGATCCGGCGCGGCGCGAGCGTAAAAAAATCCAGCAGTGGTATTACCGTGCTGACGATGTGAAGCATAAAACCGCGCTGCTGCTGCACCTGTTACAGCAGCCGGAAGTTACCCGTTCCGTGATCTTTGTTCGTAAGCGCGAGCGCGTGCATGAGCTGTGCGGCTGGCTGCGCGAGGCCGGTATCAACACCAGCTATCTGGAAGGCGAGCTGGAGCAGTTCAAGCGTAACGAAGCGATCAAGCGCGTTGTTGACGGCCGTGTAAACGTGCTGGTGGCAACCGACGTGGCCGCGCGCGGTATTGATATTGATGACGTCAGCCACGTTTTTAACTTTGACCTGCCGCGCACCGCCGACACTTATCTGCACCGTATCGGCCGTACCGGTCGCGCAGGTAAAAAAGGCGTGGCTATCTCTTTGGTTGAGGCGCATGACCACCTGCTGCTGGGTAAAATCAGCCGCTATATCAATGAGCCGCTGAAAGCGCGCACCATTGACGAACTGCGTCCGACCACGCGTACACCAAGCGAGAAGCTGAACGGCAAGCCGTCCAAGAAAGTGCTGGCGAAGCGTAAAGAAGAGAAAGAAAAGAAACAGAGCGACGACAAGCCGCGCGTGAAGAAACGCCATCGCGATGCTAAAAATATCGGCAAGCGTCGTAAGCCAAGCGCCGCACCAAAAACCGACAGCGCTGAATAAGTAAACCGCACCACAAAAAAACCGCCTTTATCAGGCGGTTTTTTTATTACATAACTGAAACTTTTTGTGCGTTAAGTTCAGCTTTTCCTTCAAACAGCTGTTTAAACGTCAACAGCCTTTCTTGTTTTATAAACAACCGTTATTTTTCAATAAATAACGCTTTTTCTTCCCTGATGTTATTTACACCGCCAGGCAAGTTATCCCGGCGCTGCTGGCACAATCCTTCGCGTTTATTACAAACTTTCGGTAAAGGTGCGGGCAATAACGTCGCGCTGCTGCTCTGGCGTCAAAGAGTTAAAGCGCACCGCATAGCCAGAAACGCGAATGGTCAGCTGCGGATACTTTTCCGGATGCTTAACGGCCTCTTCCAGCGTTTCACGACGCAGCACGTTTACATTCAGATGCTGACCGCCTTCTACCCGTACCTGAGGCTGCACGTCCAGCGGAACATCGCGGTATTCGATCTGGCCAAGGTCGCTGACCGCAACAATCTGGTCTTCCTGATAATCAGCTTTAGCGCAGACGCAGCGGGCTTCTGCGCGCTCATCATCAAGCAGCCAGAAAGAGTTCAGCAGAGCAGGATTATTCGCTTTGGTAATCTGGATTCCGGAAATCATTATTGCCTCCCAGGCTATTTTTACTGACGAAGCGTCAGCAAATAGAAATTGATCTACGGTCACTTATATAACAGTCCCTCACCGCAACCATTTTGACCAAAATCAAAAATGACCCTGTTCTTATTTGTCCTGGGTCATCAACCCGATGATTTATCACGCATTGATCACAAAACTATTTTGTAAATTTAAAATTTATTTTAAGTTTGTCACGGTGGCGATCCGCGTTAAGCTACCCGCTGATTACTCTAAAGGAGGCGGAGATGGGCAACGCATTGACCTGGCACGACGTGCTGGCCGAGGAAAAAGAAAAACCTTACTTCATTGAAACGCTGTCGATGGTGGCGAACGAACGCGCGGCGGGCAAAACCGTCTATCCCCCACAGAAAGACGTGTTTAATGCTTTTCGCCTGACGGAGCTGGGCGATGTCAAAGTGGTGATTCTGGGTCAGGATCCTTATCACGGGCCGAATCAGGCTCACGGGCTGGCGTTTTCCGTGTTGCCTGGCGTGGCCGTACCGCCTTCGCTGGTTAATATGTATAAAGAACTGGTAACCGATATTCCGGGATTCCAGCGCCCAAACCACGGCTTTCTGGAAAGCTGGGCGCGCCAGGGCGTGCTGCTGTTGAATACGGTGTTAACGGTAGAGGCGGGACAGGCGCATTCGCACGCTCGCTTTGGCTGGGAAACTTTTACCGATCGCGTTATTGCCGCTATTAATGAAAATCGCGAGAACGTGGTGTTTTTGCTGTGGGGTTCGCACGCGCAGAAAAAAGGCAGCATTATCGATCGCGAGCGCCATCACGTATTGCAGGCACCCCATCCTTCTCCCCTTTCTGCCCACCGTGGCTTCTTTGGCTGCGCGCATTTCTCTCAGACCAACGAATGGCTGGAGCAGCACGGCGAAAAGCCGATCGACTGGACGCCGGTTTTACCTGAGTAAGACCCGGCTTTCGGCATTAAAAAACTGCACCTTACTCAGTTGGCCAGCCAACTTTTGGGGTGCAGTTTATTATTCAGGCTTTGAGACGTTAACCGTCGTCAGTGATGACCGGTTTTAGCCTTTGGCTTTAGAAACGGCGACCATCGCCGGACGCAGCAGGCGACCGTTCAGCGTATAGCCACGCTGCATAACCATCAGCACGTGATTTGGCGCCACGTCTTCGGATTCCATCATCGACATCGCCTGATGAAGTTCCGGGTTAAACGGCACGTTAACGTCGCCGATAACTTCTACGCCGAACTTACGCACCGCACCAAGCAGTGATTTCAGCGTCAGATCGATACCTTCGATCATCGCAGCCAGTTCCGGCTTTTCTTTGTCGGCAACTTCCAGCGCGCGCTCCAGGCTATCGATTACCGGCAGCAGCTCGTTGGCGAACTTTTCCAGCGCAAATTTATGCGCTTTTTCTACGTCCAGTTCGGTACGGCGACGAATATTTTCGATTTCCGCCTGAGCACGCAGCTGCGCTTCACGCACGCCACCCTGCGCCTGCGCCAGCTGGGCTTCCAGTTCGGCAATGCGTTCGTCGCGCGGATCCACCACTTCTGCCGTCTCTGCGTCCTGGGTGGCCTGTTCCATCTCAATATCGTCTGAGACTTGCTCGTTTGGTGTGTTCTGTTCTTTACTACTCATGAATTTCTCCGCGTTTGTGCACATTCATCTCGCTGGTTCGCTTATTATGGGGATCAGAATTGCGGTTTCAAGGGAACCCGTCACATTGTCTGAGGTAGTTTACCTCATGAGGAATGCCAGCATCATGAACAACCATTTTAACTGCATCGGTATCGTGGGCCATCCGCGCCATCCTACCGCGCTGACCACACACGAAATGCTTTATCGCTGGCTGACGGCAAAGGGCTATCAGGTGATCATCGAGCAGCAGATTGCCCGTGAACTGAAGCTTGCCGATGTGGAAACCGGCTCGCTGTCGGACATTGGACAAAAGGCCGATCTGGCCGTGGTAGTGGGTGGCGACGGCAATATGTTAGGCGCGGCGCGGGTGCTGGCGCGCTACGACATTAAGGTGATCGGTATTAACCGCGGCAATCTGGGTTTCTTAACCGATCTCGATCCCGATAATGCGCAACAGCAGCTGGCCGACGTGCTGGAAGGGAAATACATTACGGAGAGCCGCTTTCTGCTGGAAGCGCAGGTCTGCCGCCAGGGGCGTGAGCCACGTATCGGTACGGCTATCAATGAGGTTGTTTTGCACCCTGGCAAAGTCGCCCACATGATCGAATTCGAAGTGTATATTGACGAGACGTTCGCCTTTTCCCAGCGTTCTGACGGCCTGATTATCTCTACGCCAACCGGCTCTACCGCCTATTCGCTTTCGGCAGGCGGCCCGATTCTGACGCCTTCACTGGACGCTATCGCCATTGTACCGATGTTCCCACATACGCTGTCTGCAAGACCGCTGGTCATTAACAGCAACAGCACTATTCGCCTGAAGTTTTCGCACATGCGTGGCGATTTAGAAGTGAGCTGCGACAGCCAGATAGCCTTGCCTATTCAGGAAGGGGAAGACGTGCTGATCCGCCGTAATGAGGATCATCTGAATTTGATACATCCGCAAAATTATAATTACTTCAACACGTTAAGCTCGAAGCTTGGCTGGTCGAAAAAATTGTTTTAAAATCCGCTGCCAGCTACTTTACTGGTTATAGAACCAGTATATACTGTATGAAAAACCATATCTGTGTTTTCATACAGGAACGCTTCTATGCTGGCACAACTGACCATCAGTAATTTTGCGATTGTTCGTGAACTTGAGATCGATTTTCAGCGTGGCATGACCGCGATTACCGGCGAGACCGGCGCGGGTAAATCTATTGCTATCGACGCGCTCGGCCTCTGCCTGGGCGGTCGCGCTGAAGCCGATATGGTGCGTCAGGGCGCAACCCGCGCCGACCTCTGTGCCCGCTTTTCGCTAAAAGATACCCCTTCTGCGCTTGCCTGGCTGGTGGAAAACCAGCTGGATGAGGGCAATGAGTGTTTGCTGCGCCGCGTGATCAGCAGCGACGGTCGTTCTCGCGGCTTTATTAACGGCACCTCTGTCCCGCTTTCCCAACTGCGCGATCTCGGTCAGCTACTGATTCAGATTCACGGCCAGCACGCGCATCAGCTGCTGCTGAAGCCGGAGCATCAGAAAACCCTGCTTGACGGCTATGCGGGCGAAAATGGCCTGATGCAGGAGATGGCACAGAGCTACCGCCTGTGGAACCAGAGCTGTCGCATTCTGGCGCAGCATCAGCAGCTGTCGCAGGAGCGTGAAGCGCGCCGCGAGCTGTTGCAGTATCAGCTGAAAGAGCTGAACGAGTTCGCTCCGGTGGCCGGCGAGTATGAAGCTATCGATGAAGAATATAAGCGCCTGGCTAACAGCGGCCAGCTGCTGTCAACCAGCCAGCAGGCGCTGATGATGCTGGCCGACGGCGAGCATGCCACCTTACAGAACCAGCTTTATACCGTGCAGCAGCTGCTGGGCGAGCTGGTCGCGCTTGATGAAAAGCTGAACGGCGTTTGCGTGATGCTGGATGAAGCCGCCATTCAGGTTAGCGAAGCCAGCGACGAGCTGCGTCACTACTGCGAGCGTCTGGATCTGGATCCTAACCGTCTTTACGAGCTGGAGCAGCGCCTGTCGCGCTATATCTCGCTGGCACGCAAGCACCGTATCTCTGCGGAAGAGCTGGCGGGCTTTCATCAGCAGCTGCTGGATGAACAGGCACAGCTTGACCAGCAGGAAAGCAATCAGGAAGAGCTGGCGCTGGCCGTGGCGAAGCACCATCAAACCGCTATGGGCTGCGCGGAAAGGCTGCATCAGCGCCGTATGCACTACGCACAGGAGCTGAGCCAGCTGATTGGCGAAAGCATGCACGCGCTCTCGATGCCGCACGGCCAGCTGGCTATCGAGGTACAGTTTAATCCTGACCATCTGACCTTAGAGGGTGCTGACCGCATCGAATTCCGCGTAACCACTAACCCGGGTCAGCCACTTCAGCCGCTGTCTAAAGTTGCTTCAGGCGGTGAGCTGTCGCGTATCGCGCTGGCAATTCAGGTTATCACCGCACGTAAAATGGATACGCCTGCGCTGATTTTCGATGAAGTCGACGTCGGTATCAGCGGCCCAACCGCAGCGGTTGTGGGCAAAATGCTGCGTCAGCTTGGTGAATCTACCCAGGTTATGTGCGTCACCCACCTTCCGCAGGTTGCTGGCTGCGGCCATCAGCATTTTTTCGTCAGCAAAGAAACGGATGGCGCCATGACCGAAACGCATATGCAGCCGCTGGACAAGCGCGCCCGCCTGCAGGAACTGGCACGCCTGCTGGGCGGCAGCGAGGTCACCCGCAACACGCTGGCTAACGCAAAAGAGCTTTTAGCGGCCTGAAACCGCACTTTTTTGGCATCCCGAGGTCATAACCATGCTCCGTAGAGGTTTCCAACTGCGGAAAGGTTTATTATCATCGACGTCTGACGCTGTTATCGAAGCGATAAACCGATACTGAAAATAAATAGCCTGATGCCCAAGGTGTTGGCCCGAAAAGGAATAAAGATACTTATGCGCTGTAAAACGCTGACTGCTGCGGCGGTGGTTCTGCTGATGACGACCGCTGGATGTTCCACTCTGGAGCGAGTGGTTTACCGGCCAGACATCAACCAGGGCAACTACCTGGTTGCAAATGACGTCTCTAAAATCCATACCGGCATGACCCAACAGCAGGTGGCATACACCCTGGGTACGCCGATGATGCGCGATCCTTTTGGCAGCAACGTCTGGTATTACGTCTTCCGTCAGGAGCCGGGCCACGAGCCGGTAACGCAGCAGACGCTGACGTTGACCTTTGACAGCAATGGCGTGCTGACCAACATCGACAACAAGCCTCAGCTTAGCTCTAAAGGCTAAGTATTCAGAAGGCTGTGATGTAGAGCAAATCAGGATGCCTGGCGGTAAAGCCAGACCTGGTGGTTTAAAACATCATAAGAAGAGATAAGGCGCTGACGGCGCCTTATTTTTTTGCTGCTTTTTCTGCACGCTGACGGCGCAGTTCTTTAGGATCGGCCAGCAGCGGACGATAAATCTCCACCCGGTCGCCGCTGTGCACCTCATCGCTCAGCTTAACCGGACGGCTAAACACGCCCACTTTATTGCTGGCAAGATCGATATCGCTACGCAGCTCCAGCAGCCCGGAAGCTTTGATCGCCTGCTCGACAGTGGCCCCCTCCTCCACAGTAACCGTATAGAGATACTGTTTTTCCGGAAGCGCATAGACCACTTCTACCGCGATATCAGGCACTGTAGACCTCTTTCGCGCGTTTGGTGAAAGCCTGTACCATGCTGCTGGCCAGCTCTTTAAAGATCCGTCCGAACGCCATTTCTACCAGCATGTTGGTAAATTCGAACTCCAGGTTGAGTTCGACCTTGCAGGCGTCCTCGCTCAGTGCGGTAAACAACCAGCCACCGGTAAGCTTGCGGAAAGGCCCGTCAACCAGCTGCATGTGAATGCTTTTATTGTTGGTTAGCGTATTGCGCGTGACGAACGTTTTGCTGATGCCGGCTTTGGAAACATCCACCGATGCCGTCATCTGCTGTTCACTGGAATCCAGCACGCGACTGCCGGTGCACCCTGGAAGAAACTCCGGATAGGCATCCACATCGTTTACCAATCGGAACATTTGCTCAGCACTGTAGGGCACCAGCGCAGAACGACTAATCTGGGACATAACGTTTCCTGTTAATCTTAAACTTTACAATAATACCATCGACGGCTTGCAAACAAAAATTCTCAGCCGCCAGCGTTCTGCTAAAATAGCGCTTTTCCCCGCGCTTTTTGTTACAGGGGATGCCATCATTCACCGCTTCATGTACACTAAGTTGCACTATGACAAAGAAAAAAGCACATAAACCCGGTTCTGCCACCATCGCCATGAACAAGCGGGCGCGCCACGAATACTTCATTGAAGAAGAGTTCGAAGCGGGTCTGTCGCTCCAGGGATGGGAAGTCAAATCTCTTCGCGCCGGTAAGGCCAATATCAGCGACAGCTACATCCTGCTGCGCGATGGCGAAGCTTACCTTTTCGGTTCAACTTTCCAGGCGCTGACTGTTGCCTCGTCGCATGTTGTTTGCGATCCAACACGCAACCGTAAGCTGCTGCTGAAACAGCGTGAACTTGATTCACTGTACGGACGCGTTAACCGCGAAGGTTATACCGTTGTTGCGCTGTCGCTGTACTGGAAAAATGCCTGGGCAAAGCTAAAAATCGGCGTGGCGAAAGGTAAAAGAGAGCACGATAAGCGCGATGATATTAAAGATCGTGAGTGGAAATTAGACAAAGCACGTATTATGAAGCACGCAAATCGCTAAGCTACTGGCAAAGCGATAAGTTTTTCTGCTATACTGCTTAACAGTACTTGGGGCTGATTCTGGATTCGACGGGATTTGCGAAGCCCAAGGAGCATGCCGAGGGGCGGTTGGCCTCGTTAAAAGCCGCAAAAAAATAGTCGCAAACGACGAAAACTACGCCCTAGCAGCTTAATAACCTGCTAAGAGCCCTCTCTCCCTAGCCTCCGCTCTTAGGACGGGGATCAAGAGAGGTCAAACCCAAAAGAGATCGTGTGGATGTCCTGCCTGGGGCTGAAGCATTAAATCCAATCAGGCTAGTTTGTTAGTGGCGTGTCCGTTCGCAGCTAACAGGCGAATGTAAAGACTGGACTAAGCATGTAGTGCCGACGGTGTAGTAATTTCGGACGCGGGTTCAACTCCCGCCAGCTCCACCAAATCTTGATCCGGATACGTCCGGTGAAGTACGGAAAGCCCGCATGGCATAAGCCTTCGCGGGCTTTTTCGTATCTGTAATAGTCCGAGGACATCCGGCTAAATCCAGAGATAATTGGTACACGTTTAGGTACACGTTATAATGTGGGCCAAAAATGTGTACCAATTATGGACGGAAACCAGTCATGGCGCGGATGACACGCCCCCTCACCAATAATGAAATCCTCAAGTCTAAGGCTCAAGAGAAAGACTTCACGCTGCATGATGGTGATGGCCTTTTCTTACTCATCAAAACATCAGGTAAGAAGCTGTGGCGTTTTCGCTACCAGCGACCAAATAGCAGCAATCGCACAAATCTCAGCCTTGGCTCTTACCCTGCCCTAACGCTCGCTGTCGCACGCCAAATGCGTGACCAGTATTTGTCGCTGCTTGCGCGAGGGATCGACCCGCAGAAGCAGCAAGAGGAAGTATCAGAGCAAAGGCAAATTGAGCTAGATAGTATTTTTTTAGTTGTTGCCGGAAGGTGGTTCCAGCTCAAGAGCAAAAGCGTTACCGAGGATTATGCGAAGGATATTTGGCGATCGCTGGAGAAAGACATCTTTCCTTCTATCGGTGAGATTCCTGTTCAGGCACTCAAGGCCAGAACGATCGTTGAAGCACTGGAGCCAATTAAAGCGCGCGGGGCGCTTGAGACGGTTCGCCGTTTGGTTCAGCGCATTAACGAGATCATGATTTTTGCAGTAAACACAGGGTTAATTGATGCGAATCCTGCTTCTGGCGTTGGGATGGCCTTTGAAAGGCCAAAGAAGCAAAACATGCCAACATTGCGACCGGAAGAACTGCCAGAGCTAATGCGCTCATTAGTCATGTCCAATCTCTCAATCACCACTCGCTGTTTAATCGAGTGGCAACTACTTACCCTTGTAAGGCCGTCAGAAGCCTCTGGAACACAATGGGCAGAGATCGACTTCAATTTAAACCTTTGGGTTATTCCAGCAGAGCGCATGAAGGCCAAGCGCGAACATATCGTTCCTTTATCCGAACAAGCTTTGGAAATCCTCAAAGTTATGCGGCCTCTAAGCGCTAACCGACAATATGTTTTTCCAAGCCGTAACGATCCTAAAAAACCAATGAATAGCCAAACTGCGAATGCCGCATTAAAACGTATAGGCTATGGCGGCAAATTGGTTGCTCATGGTCTTCGTTCTATAGCTAGCACAGCACTGAACGAAGCAAACTTTAACGCCGATGTAATTGAAGCTGCATTAGCGCATAGTGATAGAAATGAGGTGAGAAGAGCCTACAATCGTTCAACGTATCTTTCACAACGCAAAGATTTATTAGAATGGTGGGGGTGCTACGTGCACCCCCAATCCATCAGATAACATGCTTTATTAACCTCTCGCTTCCCCAAAACCAGCTCTCGATAAATATTTTTTATGTAACGGCGAGAGCTTATTTATATCATAGCTATTAAGGTAACTATCTACAGATTCACCATCTGCAATCCTTTTTTTGCGCAAGAGCTCGATAGCAGTGCTTCGATTTATACCAAAAGCCATGATTTCTAAAACTTGAGAATCATAGCTCCCCATTTCTAGCATTGAAGGTAAATTTAGAAAGAACGCGTGTTCTTCCTTTTCATCTTCATTCATAAATGAGCTAACTACATCAGACCATACCGACAAATACTTAACAAGAATGAAGGTTAAGTTTGTATTAATATGAGATGTAATGAAATTTGTTACACTATCAATTTTCTTGTAGTCAACAGAGATATTGTTTTTTGTGAACTTATTATTGACCATGTCTTCAATGAAGAATCTATATTTTTTTCCAAGCATCCAGCTATGAGAATCATAAGCTAGTTTTGCTATACTGACTCTATATTTTGATTTAATGGATATCCCATCCTCCTTAAAGTTGACTTCTCTCTCGATATCAAACAAATCGTTTAACCTTGTAATAATGTTTTTATATTGATTGTAGTAATTCATCTCTAAGAACTCAACATCTTGACTTGACATACCAGTTTTATTGCCTGGATATTTATTCATAATCCATGAAGAAATCCCCTCTCTTTTTATTAAGAAGTAAAGATCGTCCAGAATCAAAGGATCTATAAAAGGGTTTTTTGCAATAAGCTTTAGGGGAACTGTAAGGTTATTCGCAATGGTTTCTAAACGTGAATCCATCAGACTCGTTTGTTCGGCATTCAAATCACTATTATTTATTATTTTTTCGTAGTGATCGCGATCGACAATGAATTGACTCCTCAAGTAGGTCACTAGAGGATAAACTTTATAATCACCCTCACCAGAAAGAATGTCACTCCCAAACAAGTTAATATAACTAACAACCTTTTCAGCGTTATCATTTATTTTTTTAAGAACCGAAGACTCTATTTCTTTCTTTTCTTCTTTATTAATCTTTTCCTCGGCCCAAGACTCATCACACAATTCAACGCAAAAAATCTCACCATATAAAGAATTACTAATCCTGCCAGCTCTTCCTATTAAGTTTAAAAAGTCAAAGTGTGATAACTCGTAATCACCTATCTTGGGAGAAAGGATAATTATCCTATCAGCAGGTAAATTAACCCCCTGTAATAAAGTAGAAGTACAAACCAAATTTTTTATAACACCTTCTGAAAAAAGATCTTCTACCTCTAATCGTGCAACGTCTAGCAATCCGCCATGGTGAAATGCAACCCCTTTTTTTATACTTCTCACCAATGAGTAAAGCGGGTGAATTTCACTCTCTAGAAAGGAGCAGAGACTACTTATCTTTTCATTTTCAAAATCATTAAGTAAATTAGCAGCATTACCTTCATCATCAGCACCAGATATCTTAAGAGCCCAGCCTTGAGCTATATTTTTTTTAGGCGCATATATTATATTTTGCTCGGAACTATCAAACAAAGACGTTAAATACTTGAGTGCATCTCCTTTTGAAGAGGATAATTTGCTATAAAGGGACTTTCCAATATTAATTGAACCTGATATAGGGCCTCCCACAGGCCCAAAAAGTTTATAATTTACATTTTGGCTTCTTTTTAGTACTGATAAAATCACTTTTAATTGCAAAACTGGTGTTGCTAATGTTTTATGCTCTATTAAATTAATATTTACAACTTTCTTTAAAGATAAATGAAGGTCACTTATGTAGGGGCCAGCCATAATAAACTGCGTTTCTTTCCACAGACTTGTCATCCTATAAATTATATTCTCGAACACACTCCCTCTGCTTCCGTCTTCTAAATTTTGTATCTCATCGAAGAAAACGATTACTGGCGATTTATTAGAACTTTCATTGAGTAGCCGTAAGCATCGCTCAGGCGTTAATACAAAAACTATTTTTCGCTGATCTTCTGTGTTCTCTCTGTAAGTTGTCAATACGGAGGCAGTTTTTTTAAGCTCCCTCGACAGTTCGTTACTAACCTGATTAATTAGTGCTTTCGAAGGAACTATATAAACATAAACACCATCCTTGTTTTTAGTTATCTTTTCAAAAATATATTTTTTAATTACAAACGATTTTCCAGCGGAAGTTGGCGCAGATACAGCCACATTATCGCCATCAACTAACCGGCGCCATAGATCTTTTTGAAAATGAGTAAAATAAATAGTTTCTTCACCATCAAATTCCTTTTCGAGAAGAACTTTTTGCGATGTAAGCTCGAAATCTAAAGATACACTAAAATGATTAACTATATTTTTATGTTTGTAGAGACCTTCGAGGTGTTTGGAAGAAACAATATTTCCCGCTCTTGATTGCAAAACATAGCAAGCCTTGAGAAACAACTCATTTTTAGAATCATACAAGTAAAGGAGGGCTCCGAAGGAGCTGGCAATACTTCGTTCCTTTTCATCCCCTAGAGATATTAATGATGCAAGCCAAGTTGCTCTCCTAATACTTTCCATTGACAAGCTTGGCAAATCCCTTTCTTTTCTGTTTTTTAAAAAAAGAGATTTAGCTAAAAAACTAAAGACCTCCTGGAAATCTCGATGCATCAATGCTTTACTGGCTGTTGTTTCAGACATGAGTCTTCCTTAATTTTCGTTATAGTCTATGCCGTGGATAGCTCGGTATAAAGATTTTTTGAAGTGGCCCACATCAGACATTGGGATTAAAAAGAAATCCAAAAAACAAGGTTTAACGTTTTCATATTTAGATAGCTTTTCCTCTATACTTTCCTTAATGATTAACCTCTTATCTTCAAGCCATTTTTCTAACATTTCCTCTGCATGCTTTTTACTCATTGCTTTATTTTCAATTTCTTTAATGTCTCTATCTTCGAATATCAATAAAACCGGATGAGTCTTGATACATTCTGAATTCAATGATTTACCTGGAGTGAAAGCGTCATAAATAAGTTCCATTGTTTCAAAATCAAAGTTACTGGATATATTAGCTCTTGCCATGAAAAGCTCATGACTCAACGCACCAGTTGAATAGCTTTTCGTGAATCTATCAAGAGAGTCAAAGGCACTCTCTAATGCACCACTAAAGCTTTTATATATCTTAGACTCACCAATAAGCAAAGACATATTATCTCTATAAACGCCAAAGAAAACTCCATCCCCTCCTTTGACCTGATCATTTAGATTACTTAGCGTCGTGATTTTATGAGATACCATTGGAGTATTTAAAATAGTCTCAGACAGAATATAAAGAATTAACTCACCATACTTCCCATCCTTGACTGGATTTGTATCGCCAAAAAATTGCGAAGCTTTTCTAAATGGGACAGTGCCTTCACCTCTCATTTTTTCTAACGCCTCTTTATCAAATACGTAGTGTTCGATTGAGTCTGCTAAAGAATCAACTAAACTTTGAATTTCTTGGATTACGCCACTAAAAGGAATTGTGAATAACCGAGAAATAACTTTATTATTAGTTGAACTACCATTATTAGATAATTTTGACTCAATCCAAGAATGTTTCGAGTGTACCAGTTCAGACCAGTCAATCGCCTTTAATTTTTCGATATCGTCCATATAGTTTTGAGCCTGATAGAATAGGAAATATCCCATTCTGTATCATTTTCAATGTTTCAAAAAGCTGATCATTTCATCAGGTATTCGGGCACAACAATCTCAGCGCGCAATGCTACCCCCGCCTCGCCTGCCCGCTTTGTGCATCGATTTTTATGCAGCTGCATGAACCGCAGGAAGCCGCGCCGGGCATGGGCTGACAGGGTATTCGGTGCGCTGCATTCTGCATGCAAATCCATGCACCTTATACATGCATCGCTCTTTACAAAACCGGCTGGCCAGAAAAAGGGCGTTGGAAGGACGAAAGACGGAGACGAAAAAGCCGCTGATTTCAGCGGCCGTTGTGGTCAGTGGAGAGTGCGGAAAGATGAGCCGTAGCGCCCGAGCGTCTGGCGTTCTTTCACCGGCTCCGGGGTGACTGCGGGAAGCGGCTCGGGCTGTGGCGGTGCGGTAATCACCTTTGTAATGCTCTCACTGGTTTTGAACGAGCATGAGCAGTCGAGGTTGGTGCACTGGTGATAGCGCTCCTTTACCTGTTCGGACATATAGCGGCTTGATTTGGCGTGCGCCGGGCTTTTGCAGTACGGGCAGTGCATCATTTCTTTTTACCTTCCCTTATCCACGGACGGTGTACGTGGATGGCGTCCCACACCTTGTTGCGCTTAATCGGGTTTGCATACAGCGCCATATCCACGCCGGTGAGCGCCGGACGCCACAGGCCGATATTCTCCAGCACCGGCGCTTCAGTCAGCACTTTCTCTGGCAAAGCGGCCGCCGCGCGGGTCAGCGCGTTACCAATCAGCTCCGCCACGACCTGCATATCGCTGTGCTCATCGTCGTCGCGTGGATTGACCTTCTCACGCTGGAGTCGCAGCCGGATGGCCCACAACAGCGAAGGACTGACGTTGCGCAGCGCCGACTGCCAGGTCGCGTCGGCAAACTCGTTGAACGCCAGCCTGTGTGCATAGACGTATTCCTTTCCCGTTCCACAGGCGTTAAGCATGTAGACCTGTTTATCCAGCTCCAGCTCGGCAATCAGCCCGGTAAACTCTTCCGCCAGTTCCCGGCTGGCAATGCGCTGGCTGTGCTCCACCTTCAGTTCGTCGGTCAGGTTGCAGCGCAGGTTGCGAAAGCGGGTGCGCCAGTTCGTTTCGGCTTCCTTTCCGGCCTCAATGGCCGCCTCACGCTCCTTCTCGCAGCGGGTAATGTCGGCGCAGGTGTTGTTGTACTGTTTCATCTTCTCAAGGTGCGCGGTACGGGCCTGCTCAAAGTCTTTCAGGGCGGTGCTCTTTTCCGGGGGGCTCATAGCGTTGTCTCTTCATCTGTAAAGGATGTCGTTATTCTGCTGTTCACCACCGGACAAATCATTTCATTGCTGTCTGCCTGTCGCTGAGCAAACACGGCCAAATCTTCACCGCATACCCCTGTTGAGCTTTTAGTTTTATATAAAACTGTTCACTACTCTTCACCTTTAGAAAAAAGATAATAAATACAGTAAGTAAAGGGGTGAACACTTGAGAATGAACTGTTCACCGGGTGTTCACCACTGTTCACCCGCTTTTAAACCGGCCTTTTTCTGGCGAGCATTTTTTTAGAGTTTTTAGCTATTAATGAATCTGAATTTCCGGTCAATTTTTTATAAATGACAATCTCTGATAATCGTTGATAAACAGTGAGCAACAGGGTGCAACAAAACGCGATTTTGCTCATTTACCACCGGACGACGGCTTGTTTACACGGGCAAAAATATTCTCACAATAGGGGGTTACCAGCACAATACGACCGGAACCGGCCAGCGCCGCCCGGATACACAATGAGGTAACACCATGCTTTCCACCGCTTCCCCATCCGTCCCGGCCACGCCGTCCGTAAACGACCTGCACTACCCCCGCGACCGCTTTATGCGCCTGCCGGAAGTTATCAGCACCTGCGGCCTGTCCCGCTCCACCATTTACGACCTGATTTGCCGCGAGCAGTTTCCCTCGCAGATTTCCCTCGGCGGCAAGAACGTCCCCTGGCTGGCGTCAGAGATTGACGACTGGATGCAGGTCCGCATCGCGCAGCGTGCCGGAGGTGCGGCATGATTAAGCTTAACTTCGGCTCCCGTAGCTATCCGCTGAGCCAGGAAGAGGCCGTGTACGTGGCAGAAAGCCTGCTTTCCGCCGTCGCTGGCAAAAAATCCACGCTGCCCGCATTTAACAGCGGCCGCCACGGCCATATTTCCGTGCTTACCGAAAAGCCGAAGCCCGCAAAGGGGAATAAAGGGGAGCAAAGCGAAAACTTCCGATCAAATCCGCCGCAATCCGATCACGTCCTGACCGATTGCTGAGGAAAAAGGCCCGATGCGTAAAAAAAGGCTTTTTTCTGGCGAGCCGCCGGTGTACTGTTTTCCCGCTGCCGCAAAATCGGCAGCCGGGCGTAGGAACCCGAGTTACTTCAAGGCGACACAACACGCGCCACGCGTGTTTTTTTACGTCGTTGCCTCAGTGCGCCATTTTTTAGCGCAGCGGTTCTTTTGCCGTTGTGCCGTTAAGACAATGGTGGCTCAGGCGGGGCAGCCTTCGGGCTGGCCGGTGTCCTTGAAGGCCGGTATTCCTACCCCCGTCTGGGCTACCACCCCCGAGTGTAGGAACTCTGGTGGTAGCAGTAATCGCTACTTCAAGGAGTCTGCCACTATGGCCGCAACCCTCATTTCTGCACGCATGCAGTTCACCTTTATTTTTGCCGCCGTGCGTCGCGCCGATACCGCCGCCCGTCCCTGCATGCTGCGCACCACCGCCGAAAGCGAATCTGCCGCCCGCCGTCTGCTGGCCCGCGATTACGTGCTGTCTTTTGCCGGTCGCCTGCCGCTCTGTGAGGTGGCCGCATGAATACTCTGTCAGCCCGACTCAACAATCACGACAGCTACCCCATTCCGCACGCCGACTTCCTGCGCCTTCAGCATGCGCACAGTGTGGGCGTGACCGTGCTCGACATGCTGGACGTTATTGAATGCTCCGGCAACCGCCACGGTGGTCCGGATGGCAACGCGCTGGCGTCCGTGGTGGCGCTGCTGACCGACCAGCTGGGGAAAGTGGTCAGCACCTGTGAATCCGTCATGCTTAACGATATGGAGGTCTCCCGTGACAACTAATAACTTTAATAATCAGTCCTGCCTGCCCGTTGAGGTACGCACCGCCGTTTACCGCCGCGCCGTGGCCCAGGGCTACCTGACCGCCTGCGAGCGCTACGGCCTCGACGTCTCCGCCTCGCTGGACGAGGTGCAGATGACCATCGCGCTGGAGCTGGAAGGTTATTACGTGCGTAAGTACGGCCCGGAAAACGGCATGGACATGGCCTGCACCATGCTCAGCGAAATGGTGCAGCCCGACGTGCTGGTCGCCGCGCCGCGACTGACGCGCATGGGTGAAACCATGATGGATGAACTG